>OLOT01000785.1_pt1 | contig 21757 bp, 25 predicted proteins | sample 1671991 | NCBI WGS metagenome assembly OLOT01 (sample SAMEA3136634, study PRJEB25190) | human gut metagenome | biome: human gut; feature: human-associated habitat; material: faeces | place: Austria | collected 2013
CAGCACCGTGACGCCGTCGTCGGAGAGGTCGGCGGTGGAATAGGCCCCCAGCAGCACGAGGCCGTCCCACGACCGCGCATGGCCGTCGAGGTAGCCGGCCGCCATGACGCCGCCGAGCGAGTGCCCCATCAGGATCCACCTCCGTACGGCGGGGAACCGCTCCTGCACGCCGTCGGCCCCGTTCGCGTCGAGCACGGCCAGGTTGAACGGCATGCAGACGATCACGCAGAGAAACCCGCGTTCGGCCAGGTCCCGCATGAGCGGCGCGTATGCCTCGGCCTGCACCTTGCCTCCGGGATAGAACACGATCCCGGCCCGCGGATCGCCGGGGACGAAGGCGATGTCGCCGTCCTCCAGCCGCTGCACGACCACGGTGCCGGTCGATTCCATGGCGGCCAGAGCCGCATCATCCGCGTGGTAGTAGTCGCCCACGTAGACGCCGAAGCCCATGGCGCCGGCGACGACGACCGCGAGGACGGCCGTCAGGGCGACCTTCAGCCTGCGGCGGGTCTTGCGAACGGGGGTATGCGTCATCTTGCCCGCAATCAGCTCCTCTTCGCGCGTCAACTTTTTTTGCAAACATCGGGCAGAGCGCGGCGAACTCAAAGCGACTCGTCTATGAACACACTGAGCTCAGCCATGGATCTCCTGAAAATGAAATGGCGGGGGAAAGTCCCCGCCCTTGGGTGGACCAGGGCCTTTCGGCCAGCCCAGAATATGACTAGTTTATAGCACGTTTTCATAACCCCGTCCATAGGCGCGCACCTCTCAGAACCACCACTCGAGCGAGTCCTCGATCACGTCCTTTCCGCGAAGCTGCTCGATCCACTCCCTGGGGATTGAGCCGTAACCGTACATCGCACCTGCCAGGGCTCCCGCGACGCAGGCGGTCGTGTCGGAGTCGTCCCCGAGATTCACCGCGGCAAGAACACAGCTGGCGTAGTCATCCGTGTTGAGGGCGCACCAAAACGCGGCACCGAGCGTGTCGATGACGTAGCCCGTCGAGCGCACGTCATCACGGCTCCACAATTCGATGTCGTGCATGAAGCCGAAGCGGGGGTCGTCGGGGATATTGCCCTCGATCGCAGCGGCGAGGGCTTCGCCTCGCAGCACCTCCCGCAGGATGTGCACGAACGCGACGCACGCCTCCTTCGAGATGACATGGGCATGGGTCACCGCCGACGCATCCCTGATCTCGTCATCGCTTGCGGTCGTCAGCGCGAGCGGCGCGATGCGCATGAGGGAACCGTTGCCATTCGAGCGCTCCCCATCACAGCCACGACCCTGCTCGATTGCCGTGGCGGTCGCGTTTCCCACGTCAAAGGCGGAGCCGTCGGTCGTGTACGCGCCCTCGTAGAGCCAGCGGGCAAATTCGTCCCTCATGTCATTCACGTCGACGTGATGGAGATCGCCGTAGCTGGCGCAGGTCGCGAGCATGAGCGAGGTGTCGTCTGAGAAGGTCCCAGCGGGCATGCCGTGGGCGCCCCCACCGACCATCCCCGTGCACTCAAACGAGCCGCGTTTCATGAACTCGTAGGGAACGCCAAGGGCATCACCGACGGCCGCTCCGTAGACTATGCCACGCAGCTGGTCTTGTGCCTTCGCGCGGGCGGCATCACGGGATTCCTCGGACTTTCCAAACTCGCATTGGCAAGTGTTGCAATGGTATGCGGGCGCCTCATCCTCCATCGGGATGCGACATCCCCCGAGCACGGCCCTCCCCGCTGCCAAGTTGCGCCGCAACTGCTCGTCATAGGCGGGTTCTCCCCAAAGTATTCTGGCGACGTCATCGGAGTGGCATACGGGACACGAGGCTTCCCTTCTCAGCAGATGATCGCCTTCCTCAGGGACCATGACGACGCCCACGAACAGAGGTGTTGCGTCTGGCGAGAAGACGGTAACGACGAAGGGCCTGTCAATGACGATCTCCTTGGGCTCGGGGGGCTCCTCAAACGAGATGCCCATGCACATCATCATGGCAACGTAAGACGCGCCTTCAAGCCCTTGCTCATCGATCGTGAGCCGCGTGCTCTGCAGGATGTCGCTCACCATGAGAGCGTCCGGCGATACCGGACTAAAGTCTGCGCCGGGATTGAAGATCTTCTCAATACCGAGCGACTCCACCAGCCCAGCTACGTCAACGCCATCGGATTTCAGGTCGAACTTGGGCATGTAGAGCTTGCAATCGCGGGAAGACTCCGTGCACTCGCCCTTCGCGTAATCCTCGATGTTCCTCCAGGCATCACCGCATCTGATGTAATCGCCTACGGTCACGCCTTCCCTTGGCATGGAGACGCACATCGTGCAGCCAGACGTCAGCTCCTTCGACAACGTTATCGAGCCGCCTCGCTCAAGGTAGTCGTAGCGATTCCAGTCGAGCATGAAATCGGTATTCTGAGTAGACCCATCCTCCAACTTGAACGGACGCGGGTCGTCCTCGTCGAACTCGTCACTCCACGAGTCCTTCAGATGCATAGCGCCCATGGCGACCATCAGCGTCCCTGCATCGACCTTGGGCGCGTCCGGGTAGACGCCGCCAGTGTTTCTCGCGAGCCACTCGCCCATCCTTGCGGATGCGCCATCGGCTCCCATCACCACTTGCTCGAACTCGATAGGGACAAGTGCATCCTCGCGCTTCTCGATATCATCGGACACCCGAACTCCCTCATCGAGCCAAACCGATGCGCCCATCGAGTAGTGGAAATCCTTGCAGCCGTACTCCGGAGCCTTGATTTCCGCTATCGATTCGACAGCCTTTCTCATCTCCTCGTCGCCACCCAGCACTGAAACGATCTCTCCCCTGGTTTCGCCATCCGTGATCTCTGATGCCAGAACGAGGGTCTGGTAGAGACACGACGGCGATATGACGGCATTAGTGCTTTTTTTGGAGATCAGCGAGAGCAGGGCGCCAGCAAGTTCGTCAATTGCGCTCTCGTTGGAAGCCTTTTCGACCTGAGCGCACTTGTCTTGCGCCCGCTTTATCCCGCCACTCCCAGACTGGTCCTTCTTGCGAATAAACGATTTCAGCGAATTCATTGCGCGTCCCTTCGAACCTAATTTTCTAGAATTGTACGCTGAAGCGAGTCGATTGGCTGTCCCATAAAAGGGATAGTGCGCGTTTAGTGCTCGCTCATATCAGACGATGAACTCCAGGACAACTGCATGCGTCTAACCATCGAACCGAGGATGTAGCAACCAGTTGTGCATGAAACGTATCTCAGGACGCCTTTGATTGTGATGTCTGCAATGTCACCCAGAAACGCTATGCTGGCCTAGCCTCGCACTGCATCCGATACGGCTTTAGCTAAGGCAAGGTTGCACCGTTTGAGGTACTTTAGGCTTTTGGACAGCACTTTTACCTGCTTCTTGGGATCGATTTCAGCGGGATCAGAGTTATTGGCAGGTCCCTCGACAGAACCTGTTGTGACTTCCTCGAGAAGTGCGACAGAGCCCTCGGCGTGTTTCAGCGACTCTAGAGTTACCTCCATCTCCAGTATTCTTTCGTTCAATGAAATCTGGATTCGCTTCACTGAATCAATGTCTGAATATTCGTCTAATAAGACGTAACGGCAGTAACAAAGCAGCTTGGACGCCTCGGCGAAGACAAAGCCGTCTGCGTTCGTCATCGTTGCCATGGCCTTGGATGCTGCGGTGCCACCAATGGTGCCAAGCAACGCTCCGCCTCCTGCGATAATCGCCGTGCCACCGGCCATTCCAAAACCTCCGGCGGCTAACGCTCCGCCTCCAACAAACGCAAGGCTGGCGCTGGTCAATGCCGCGCCCGATAGTCCCGCAACCGCCTTACCCGCAATCAGGGGAGCTATGTAGGGTGCAAAGACGAAGGCTGCGGCCGTGGCAGCTCCGGCGACTATGGCAGTGCCTACGAAGCCGATGATCCGCTTGGCCATCTTCGCGTCGATATCGTCCCTTGCTTGCTTCAGGGCCTTTCGCATGTGCTCAAGGTCATCTTTTGTAACAATATCCTGCGCGACGGCGAACACGTCTTGCATATAGCCGTCTTTGCACTTGAGCTTTTTGAATTTCTTGTCATTCTCGCCACCCAAGGGCTCGTAAGGTATGAACAGACTTGCTTCCAGCGCGACCAGGAAAGGCCAGGGCTTAGAGGGGTCTTCTTTCGCAAGCCCCTCGAATTCTCGATATAGCTCGACCGGCTCAAGAAGATACTCGGAAGGGATTAATCCCCGTTCTTTGAGCCCTAGCTCGATTGGGTAGTGTCCCGAAAGTTGGTGTAGCGACCGTTCTGCGCAAAGGATAGCGAACGGCCATCGCCTAGAATCTTGAATTGGAAGTAGTTCGAGACGAAGGAGATGGCCGCAATGGCAAGTTTAATGCAGGATCGAACGGTTCTGCCTGAGATGCCGAGATTCGACGACGGGATGGTGAACATCCAGGAATTGATACGCATGATGGCGGAGTCGCTCGTGAACGAGATCATGGACGCGCAGGCGGAGGAAGCCTGCGCCGATGGCAACCAGAGGAACGGATACCGGGAGCGCTCGCTGGCCACGTCCGTCGGCGTCATCACCTTGCGGATACCGAAGCTGCGGCACGGGACGTTCTTCCCGGAAGACCTCATCACGCGCTATTCAAGGACCGACCGGGCCGTGATCGCAGCGATATCGGAGATGGTCACCTGCGGCGTCTCCACGCGAAAGGTGGAGAAGGTCGCTTCTGCCCTTGGGATCTCCTCCATGAGCGCAAGCCAGGTGTCGCGCATCTGCGAGTCGCTCGACGAGGTCGTCCGCGACCTGCAGGAGCGGGACTTGTCCGATGAGACCTACCCGTACCTTTGGCTTGACGCCACCTACGTCAAATGCAGGGACGAGGGCCACGTCTCCTCATGCGCCCTCGTCACCGCCATAGGCGCCGGATCGAAGGGCTACAGGCGCCTTTTGGGCATGGACGCGATAGACACCGAAAGCTACGACGGCTGGGCCGCGTTTCTGAGGTCGCTTCGCGAGCGCGGCGTCGAAGGCGTCGTGTGCGTGACGTCAGACGCGCATGAAGGGCTTCGCCGCGCGATCGAGGAGGTGTTTCCCGGAGCCGCGTGGCAAAGATGCGTCGTGCATCTGATGAGGAACGCCGCAGGAGCCGCTGCCACGCGCCAGAAGAAAGGAGCCGTCCTCTCCGTCCTCCATGCCGTCTTCGCAGAGCGCGACCCCGGCCTCGTCCGCGAGCTCTACCACCTCGCATGCGAGGTCGTCGGCGGAATCTGCCCGAAGGCGGCCACGCTGTTGGAAGACGCCGAGGCCGATGCTCTGGCCTACCTGGACTTCCCCTATGAGCATCATATGCGCCTTCGCACCAACAACGTGCAGGAGCGCGCCAACCGCGAGCTCAAGAGAAGGTCGCGCGTGGTGCAGGTCTTCCCGTCGAGGAAATCCCTCATGCGGATGCTCGGAGCCGTGTTCTCCGAGATGGACGAGGACTGGTCATCAAGGCGGTGGTTCATGGAGGATTCGATCGCGAAAGCCGTCGAAGGCCACGGCTGCAAGGCGCCGGCTCCCGGCTACGTTGGCAGCGCGGGCGAGCATGCCAAAAGGATCATCGATCTTGTGCTTGCCGACAGCCAGATAGACAGGAAGGCAGCATAGGAGTTGGGTTAGAATGCAGGTCAGATTCTAGGTGCCTACACCAACATTCACGACACTACCCTCGATTGCGGCCTCCCATTCTTCTAGCCATAATCGCTTTTCCTCTTTCTTTCGCGACTGCTTTGTGGATTGGATATCGCTCAAGACGATTGCCCTTTGAAGCGACTGAAGCAGCCTAATCTGACTTGGGCCAAGCTCTAGAGATCCGAACTCGGCAAGTGACCTCTCGTAGTCCTCTTCTGCAGAAGAGGCAGTATCGGAAACCCTCTCTTTCAGCACCTCTCTGATATCGATTACGCATGCAACGGCAAAGGTGCCAAGTCCGACGAAATTGACCCTGACCAAGAACTCTTCGAGGAAACTGCCCTTCGATCCCCTCGATGCGATGGCCGCCCTGACGACCGCATCCGAGAGGTCTACAGCCGAGAAAACGCCGCAAGATACTGTGGACATGCGGGTAATCGCCTTGTTCCTGAGCGGAAGGACGTCCTTGGGGTCTATTCGCTGCAGGTCTTTCAGGCCAGATATCTGCAGTGCATTGATCTCATGCGCAAGCCTTCGAGCGAAGTAGAACGACCTGATGAGGCATTGGTTGAGGATGACAGGCTTCGACTGTCTTCCAATCTCATGGACGACGCCCAGCTCGGTTCTGAAATCGAATCGCAGCGTCTTGGTGATCTTCCCATCCTCATCCCTGATTGCGAAGAAGGTTCCGTTAAACATCTTCGAGATAATCTCGCGAAAAACAGACCCACCGTCCTCGGCTTGCTCTGTAGCCGGTCGCGCGTCTTGGAAAATGGGCAGTGCGGAGGTCTGCTTGATGAGCGAGAGGATGGGGCCTGGAACCCCCGTGCCCTTGCCTGGGTTGCTACTTGATCCCGCAACATCGCTTGCGATATGCATAACCCAGGACACGGTGCCGAGCATTACCTTCTCACCAAAGCTCTTGCCAAGGAACTGTCTATGGGTTTCGGGCACATCAACCACTAGAAGCCTTCCGGCTGTATCAGTGCCTATAACCTTGCCCGTGAACTGAGTGAATATCGAGCAAACCAATCCGCCTAGGCTGAAATGATGCGAGAAATCCCTGAGGTGATGTTGGTAGCCGCCCCCGAAATCAGGCGTATTTCCATCGGTTGCAAACTTGAAGTAACCTTCAAGATAACGGATCGCTCCTAGAAGATCGCCTCCTTCATAGCCCGCAAGTTTCGACATAGCGATGACAAAACCGTTGATTTTATCCGAGCCCCATTCGTTCGCCCTTTCCAGCGAGAACTCTCCTACGAAGAAAGAGTCGATAAGCCCTGTGATAATCCCACTAGCAACGGCAATGGTGCAGTCCAGTTTGTCAGCATCGTCGAGTTTTGCTTCCCAGCGCGTCCCGCTCTCCATGAAGCCCTCTTTCAAAGGAGTCACGTCCATAGAAGAACTGCTTACAGCTGGCAGAAGCTTTGCTTTGGGGAACTCTATGCTGAAAGTGAACTCCGCAGCCTCGGAGTTCTTTGCTAGTGAATCAGCCATCGTTAAGCCAATCGTAAGATGCCTATACGCTCTTTATTATAAATTCAGGACGATAACCATGTATCCCATGTTTGGGATTCCTGGCCGAGGAGACAATGAGTCAAAACCCGGTTCATCGCCTCCCGAGATACAAATCAAGATAAAGAGAGTGCCTAGGAGCAACTACACGCCAGTAAGAATTAGGAAGAAACCTTTGGAGAGCTTCTAGTCCCACACCTGATCGTATTTTCTCCACGCTTTCACAGGCTTGTCGCCATGATTGGAATAAGGAGAATAAAAGACTAGAAGGTTTTCATATAGACTTGCGCGCCACCAGTTTATGAAACGTCCATTCTTGTGGCTGAAAACTTCCTCGTACATGATCTCGGGAGTCAGGAGATTCGGTCCATCCATCTTATCGCCAAAGAAGTTGTATTCGGGCGCACCGTTATGCTCGTTTCTCCAGGTAAAATGACGGTCCACCTCGTTGAATAGAAGGTTGTTGTAGCAAATCCCTTCGAGATGTTGAGCCGATAGTTCCTCGTCGGTCAGAGTATCAACATCAACCCTCTTCATATAACGTGTTACTGATGCTCCCTCTTCGAAGAAGAGCATGCGATCGCAGATGTCGCATTTCCAAATCTCCGTCGTGAGATCGCTATATTGAATATCGAAGAAAGCCTTGTTAGTCCAGTGCTCCCTGAGCATCTCGTTAGCCATGAAATAGTATTCGACCTCGTCACCGTCCGAGGTATTCGAGATAGATCCGCCGCAGGGGCATCCAATATGCGCCATGATCTTTTCCAATCTGTTAGATGACAATAACCGATTCTAAAGAAAACGAAGCAAGTAGGTGTCCAATGGATGGGACTTCACTATCAAGAATCTACCCTATGGCCGATAATCTGAATCTGCGAGAGCCAGATGTGCGGCTCCCTGAACCACCAGCCCTCACGGGGGCTCGGTTATGCGAAGCCGGGTGGTGATGACATCTTCGAGATGCGCATCGATTATGATCCGGGTTATCGCCTCTACTGTGCGCTGAAAGGAAATGAGCTAGTCCTGCTTCTCCTTAGAGGGGATAAGTCCTCTCAACAGAGACATCGCGAAGGCGAAGAAGGTGAATCAGGAATACGAATGCTGGGAACGAAAATGAAGATAGCAATGAAATGGGATGCGTCTGAGTATCTTGAGACGGAAGCTGACATTGCCGCATACCTCAATGCCGCGCTTGAAGATGGCGACACTTCTGTAATCACCGCTGCTCTCGATGACATCGCCCAAGCGAAGGGAATGACGCAGCTTTCGAAAGAGACAGGCATCGCCCGCGACGATCTTTACAAAGCACTGTCTCCTACGGGAAATCCGTCGTTTGGTACGGTACAGAAGGTAGTAAGGGCTTTCGGATTGAAACTTGACGTTGCAACATCAATATAGAGGAGGCTACTGCATACAAGCGTCTACATATATGATTATCCGACTTGATTTATCCAATCACGAATGTTTGTCCCAATTCGCTCTATGTCCCTGCGGCTCAATTCACCACTGTGCATAATCACATTTCGCGAGCGTTCAATAGTTTGAAATATTTGGCGAGCCCATTCAACAGAAATTATGTGAACTTCAAATATCTCAACGTTCTGATTAATTATCGAGCCAAGTTCGCCAAAGTCAGTATAATTAATCAAAGAATCTCCACGAGGAGTATGCCATCTTATTTTCTCCTCCTCCTTTTTTCTGCTCTCCGCTTTATTGCGAATTTTTTCAGAAACACACTCTTCCCACCAATTCTCACCCTTATGTTCAAGCATAGTTTTAGAGATAAAATCTCGAACCATATTTTCAAAAGCTGCTATTGCTGTGTATACGGTTGCCATCAACTTGGCTGCTGCGACTTTGTCGTCGTCTAATAGATCAAGTGACAAGCAGTCAATAAGCTCACTCGATAGTATATCCGAGCTAGAATGTCTACTTAATGCGGGCGAACTTGTCAATGCTGCCTTCGCAAGTTCACCTCTCATTATGTAGGCATAAAAATCATTTCCAAATTCCATTTATATCCCCAAATGTTTGGCCATGCTCTGGAATATTGCATCATAAACAGCCATATTGGTTGTTTCGGGTAAATGAATTTGGATATTGTAATGAAAACTAGCTGAGTTCGCTCGTTTGCTATCAACTTCTATTGATTGGGGCAAATTGATTGAAGACAAAGAGGACTCAAATCCGGTTGTCGCATCATTGCTACCATTCTTTTCATCATTCGACTTATCAAGGGTTGACCAATCCGCTCTCTCGCACAAAGCCAGAAAGGTGTTGGCCATGTAGTTAATGACATTGTCGCTTTTCTGACCTTCCGTCAGAGTCTTCATCTTCCCTTTCACTTCATCCAAATTAAGGTTGTAAGCATCTTTCCGCAAGGCAAATAGGTCTTCATAAGCCGCTTGGATTCCCTCAGCGAGAACCTTGTCTGTTTCCGTTTGATCAATAAGTCTGAGATAGAGAGACGTTGGAGTACTATTGTCATCAAGAAGGCCAAGAGCCTTGAAAACGGATATATACAGTCTATCGTTCGAACTCTTGAATCCAAGATCTTCTAGAAACTTATATGTGAATCTTTCAGGGGCTTTCGCGTTAACAATTGAATTATGAATCGCATCAAGATTCTTTGTAGTCTGAAGGTAAGCCGTGGATAGGGCCATCGTATTCCTCTCTTTCCGAAATGTTCACTCCCACTCAATATTTAACTGAGATGCATTCTCCCAGTATAGCCAAACAATTAGACCTTCACCCGGATGCATTTCGGGTGCAATAAGGCCCGAAAAATGCAGTCTTCATTTCCCTTTTTTCTTTTGCTTTCGCTTGGCCTTCTTCTGCTCGAATCTTTGGTCTTTGAGCAATTGCCGTCGCTCTGCATTGTCACTCTTAGCTTTTGCCTTTCTGCTTTCGCGTTCTTTGGACAGCGCCTGTTGCGCCTTAGTGGACACACCGTGTTGCCTTATAGCCTTCGAGGCTTCTCGCATACGTCTTTTTGGACTAGCGGCTCTCTTGGGCAGCTCTGAGCCTGTAATAGGCTCAGAAAAATCCAAGTTCTGCCAATGCTCCACTACAAAGCGAAGAATCTCTTCGTTCGAAGGCTCTGCTCCAAACAGAGTCTTCGATACCGCAAGTCGTCCGCTCTCGTTTCGCTCTACGACCCCCACCCAAAACTGACCATCATGAAATACGGTTAGGGTGGAGGAAATGTCAACCTTCCGCATGGTAATCCCTCCTTTATGTAAGACCATGCGGAGAAGGGACAACCAAGGAGGCAGGTTACTGGTAGCTAATGCCACGCCCCGACTACCCGACGGGGACTGTGTTTTCATCTCCGATAAACAATATTGTATCCCGCAATACCCTTTGAAGAGAATACAATCTGCCGACTCAACTACTCATTCCGACTCTCATTGATAGGATAAGGGTCGATTTACTATTGCTTGCCAAAATCGGATGCAAGTCGGATGCAAATCATCCCAAGCATCCGGAATTTACTCTAGGGATGAGCTGAAAACCCAGCAATAACAGCCTTCTAACCGGCCAAAATAGAGCGTTTTGCGCAAGCCTCACTCCCACTCGATTGTGTCAAGTGGGTTTTCTTGTTTTATGGGCACTGTTGTTTCCGTCTCGTGCTTCATCGTCCAATCCTTGCTCACTGATTTCAGTATCGTTTTGAACTCACTTCAAAGAAGGCGAAAAGGGCTTAGAGCCTGGAATAAATCTAAGAAGCAAATCCTAGTTCTCTGAACTGGGATTTTATTGTATCTGGGCATGTTTTGAGTTCAGGATTTCAGGCTCGTCATCTCGAACCTCCGAAAATTTACGCGACGGGAATAGTTCAGGAATAAAAACAGACCTTGTGAGTAAATTCCTGACCAGCAGAAACGCGAAACCCTGAGTTCAAAGTGAGTTCAGATTGAGTTCACTCATTTTTGAGCGAAGTCCATACTTGATGGCCTGAAAGCTGGGATACTACACGTTTTATTTGACGGCTAGTCTTGGCTTAATAGATCCTTCGCCCTTAGTCCAGCAACCCATTCGCAGCCACCTCCTGAGCCTCGTAGGCTAAAAGCGCCTGAGAATTATTCGACACCCTATATACAAGCAAAGAGAAACACGCAAGTGTGCTTGAGGAAACCACCACTGCGCCAAACTGGCGCAGTGGCCCTGACCTGGAGATATAACTCAGTTTTGCTCAATCGACAACGCTGGCAGCATCTCTCCTGAGCAATAGGTTCGAGTACAGCTGGGCGATACCTAGAACCAGATAGGCGACCGAGATGACGTTGGGTATGAAGGCCAGCTCAAATGTCGTCCAAAGCACCAGGGCGCAACCGGCAACAAGGCCCCAAAAACAGAAGCTTTTCTCTTTCTTTCTTAGCCGTTCAACGACGGCGCATATATTCGGAACTCCGTTCACGATCACAAGCGCAACACCCGCCCAGAGGAAACCTTCCTTCATAAAGGTTGGGATGGGCAACGGATTCAAGATCGAAACGGGCATGAGGACGTTCCAAGAAAGCGGCAATTCCGCGACGGCGCTCAATGCCATCAGGAGACCGCAAACCGTGGCGCAAATGCCATTGAACCACGCAATAAAAAGCGCGAATCCTTGACATGTCTTATGCAAGCGCATAGATCATGTCCCACGTGATGATCTTGCGGATTGCCCCGCATGCGCGGCGATAGTCACCGGCAGCTACAGCAGCCTCGTATGCGCGTCGCACCGTGAGCTCGTCGATCCCCACTGCCTCTGCGATCCAGAGAATGGAGGCTGCGTTCATGAGGCTGTTGTAGCAGCGGCGCGCGCTTTGGTTCGGCGCCTGCCGCGAATACGATCCGAAGCCCTTCGTCTCGTTGGACTTGAACCACTCGACCATGTGCTCGCGCTCGGTTCGGCTGGTCTTGTCCTTTGAGTCGTGAACCTCAGCGATATATCTGTCTGAGTACGGATAGTGGTCGGACTTGGCTTTCAGGATGTCCGAGAACTTCTTGCATCTGATGTCTGGCACTTGCTTCTTCGCCAACCTCTCCCAGCGCATCCTCGCTCGCGCGCTGTTGTAGGAACATTTTCCCACAAGGGTGAAAAAGCACTTGCGGGAAGCGCGGACGTCTGCCGAGTACGGCAGAATCAGGGAGACGAAAAGTTGCGTGGACAAATTGTCCACGCAGGCCTGAACTGGCGTTCCTTGCCGTTTTACATCGGTTTGAGGTTCTGGTTGAGCCTGTCCACCATCCAAGCGAGTCGCTTCTCTCGACCGGCATCGGTCTTGGCATCCAGGTATGCCTTTGTGTAGGTCTTTCTCACCGAAGGCGACATGCCGAGGAAGTTCGCGTGCGCCGTCTCGTAGGGCTCAAGAATCTGCGCGACCCGCCCGATGTCCTCTTCGGTGATACTGGGAGGCTTCGGGGCTTCCCATTGACCATTCGATTTCGCCTCCTCGATCTTCACACGACCATGCTCGGTCATAAGCCCACGTTTCTCAAGATCTGCGACGATCTTCTTGTTCTTCTCGGACCATTTGCTGTTGGGCCTACGCTGAGAGAAGTACTTGCGATAGGATACGTCGTCTATCTTCTGCATCTGCCCATCGATCCAGCCGTAGCAGAGCGCCTCCTCAAGCGCCTCGGACGCCTTGAGGGTCTCAGGCCCTCCCGCTTTGCCGAAGATGAGCCAGACGCCTTCGTCGGATACGGCGTTCTCGCTCAGCCAGTGTCTAAACTCGTCTCTATCAGTGAATCGCAGCTCTTCGCTCATGACTGCCTCCTGCATACGACACAATACGCTTTCCCGCCCATAATGGTTTGGACCTCAACCGCAAAGTCCGCATTCTGCGCTGCCGAGAGGATCTCACTCTCTGCGTGCATCCTATAACCGAACTGGGTATGCGAATAGGTTTTGAGAGATTGGTTCGTGTAATGGGTGCCGATAAAGAGGCCGCCGGGCTTGAGCACGCGGGCGATTTCAACGAAGCCCGAAGCCAGGTCCTCCCAGAAGTACAACGTGTTAATGGTCAGAGCCTTGTCGACCGTCGCGTTTTCAATCGGCATATCATCCACGGGGCAGCAGAGAAGCTCGACGTTCTTACCTTTCAGTCTGTGCTTGGCGGACTTCAGGACATCGCCAGAGATATCCGTACCGATCAGGCGGCAATCGCACCTGCGAGCGACCCTCTCCATCATGACACCGTTGCCGCAACCTATGTCGAGGACGGTGTCGCCAGCCTGAGGACGAAGAAGCCTCTCGGTCACTTCGTACATCTGCGCGTTCTGACGATTCATGACGGCCATCACGATACGTCCGCCTGTTCCCCGTGGATTGGCGAACTGCTTTGCTATGTACTTGTTAAGGCTCATTTGCAACTGCTTTTGATCTCATGCTCGTAGAACTCTATCTTCTTATCAAGATGGTCGAGGTTCTCCTGCCATTTGGAAATCGTGGCGATGACGCTCTCCCGATGGCTGACCAGCATGGCCATCCGCTCTTCGAGCGTTGAATCACCCTTTGCACGCAAGTCCGCATATCGCTTGATCTGCGCAAGCGGCATCCCGGTTTCCTTCAGACGCTCGATGAAGGCAATCCAGGCAAGGTCAGCCTCGTCGTATTCTCTATGGCCAGATGCGTTCCTCTCTGGCGAGATAAGCCCTTTGCGCTCGTAGAAGTGCAGGGTGCTCACGGGAAGTCCAGTTCGCTTCGAGAAATCCCCGATCTTCAAAAGATCCTCCTTGACCTCAACCATGGTTCAGATTCTAGCATCTATCTCACATATTCGGATCAAGAGGAAGGAAAGCACATGAACGAGCGCTACGAGAGGGGCTTGGAGCTCCTACAGCGGGTCGATGGAGAGGGCGGAGCACAGGTAGTAGATTCACTGAAAGATATCGCACCCGATGTCGGCAGGTACATCATCGAGTTCGCTTTCGGAGACATCTATGCGCGCGAGGGCCTCTCCCTACGCGACCGTGAGCTCGCTACCATCGCGAGCCTTTGTACGCAGGGAACCTGCGAGCCTCAGCTGAAGGTGCACATACGCGGTGCGCGAAACGCAGGGTTGACGGTAGAACAGGTCATCGAGACCTTCGTACAGCTCATCCCGTATGTAGGATTCCCGAGAGTCCTGAACGCGATCAGCGCAGCAAGAGGCATAATCCATAAGATAGACTGAGACGTGCCATAGAGGTCAGAAGACCTCTATGGCTACGGAGGGCTCGACGTGGATCGAGAGGTCCTCGTTGTTGCCGGATGTGCGGAACTCTATATCGTCCCGGCCTTCGCCAACGCTATAGAACTCGTAGGGAATCCCCTGCTCATCGAGCTCGCCGAGCGCCTCTTCCACGTTGGTAACGTCGCAGAAGAGACCGACGCACCAATCGATGCCGTCCCAGCCGAACACGACGCATCCTCCCTCCTCCCTGAAGAAGCCCGGTCGGCGATTGCTACCCATGAGCGGAAGACTGTTAAGACCCGAGCTGATGAAGTCGATGCGGTCGCACATGAGGTCGTAACCGTCGCGGGTGGTGGCTATCCTGACTTCGCTTCTGTATCCCATGATGCGTTCCTTTCCTTGTGATGTTCGAAGTTCTGGAGGCCGCCGACTCGTGAGAGCCGACGGCCGTGGATGCTAGCTTCTAGGGGCTATACGGCAGGTGTCCTCGCGCACGTAGTTGTTGATGTTCCAGGACCAATCGCCGTCGTGGCCGTAGCGCTTGACGCAGGGCACGCCGGTCATGTCCTGTCCGTTGCGCCTGCCGTCGCCGAAGCCTGCGACCTCGAAGAGCTTGTAGCCGCTCTCGTACTCGCGCATCCAGACCTTGTCGCCGACGCGCACCTCAGAGACCGGGATCTCCTCGGCGTCGAGGAAGGCACCGAGCCTCAAGGCCTCGGGCATCGCGGCGTCGAAGGCGTGGAGCATCTCGTCGAAGTCGTGGTAGGACTCCTCACGGGACGGGTCGATTTGCTTCCATCCGACCGGGTTCCAGTCCTCGTCGTAGTCTAGCTCGATACGGTCGACGATCTTCCATCCGTCGATGACGTAGACGCCGTTGTCGCCCTGGTCGCCGAGTCGGTCGAAGCGGTCGATGCCGAGACTGAGGGAGCCTCCGAAGAAGTTGCCCACTACTTGGGCCATTCGCGCCCATCCGTATGAGTCGGTGCTCGGGGGACGGTACCCCTGAAGCTCGCAGTACTTTAGGAGCGGCTCGACCGTGTCGCGCCCTCCGTTCCAGTGAAGGTAGAGCGCCAGGACCTTTTCCAGCGTGGTGATGACGGCTCGGTTTCCCATCTTGATGACCTCCCTTTCGGTGCGGCGGCCGCCCTGTGCGACCGGCTCGTGGCCAGGAGACGGCATGCGGTTCCGGCAAGCCGCAAGGAGGAAAGCGGCATCTTCGCAAAGGCCTTAAGGCCGCAACCTGCACCAGCTCGGGTGCGAGCAGCCTGAGCTTGTGCGGGTTTTGCGCAGGATGTCCGCGCCTTGCGGCGTGCGCCGGGTTCCATGCGAGAGTGACTGGACTGGAGGCGGGGCAGGGCGGTGCATGCGCCAGGAGGTCACAGGGAAACGCGCCATCGATGCCGGAGAAGGCATGGGGAACCACGTGGACAAATTGTCCACGTAGGCCTGAACTGGCGTTATTTCGAGTAAAGCGAGCTTCAGGCGGGAACGTCGTCCGCCACGATCTCCTCAACGAACCAGCGCGGATCCTCGTAGTACAGCTGCTTCTTCGAGCCCCCGATGCTGACCGTGTAGCATAGCCCGTCGCCCCCGACCCGCTTGGACGAACGGCGGCAAACGGAGTAGACCTGGTCGATCGGGTAGGTCCTGCCGTCGTACCACTGGATGGAAAGCGGCCGGATGCGCCCGTCCTCGTCGACCCGCATCGTCACGCTGACGTAGCGCTTCACCCTTCCGTTGATGCCCTGGACCATGGCTCCCTCCTACCTCAGGAACCCGATGGGGTGGACGGTGTTGTCGCGCTTGATGTCGAGGGTGCCCATCACCTCGTCGGTGAGCTCAACTGCGCGGTGCACGCACTTGTTCCCGAACCTGCGGCGCAGCTCGTCTATGGCGAGGTCTATCCTCTCGCGCTTCAGGACCTCCTCGGCGTCCCCGAAGAGGTCGACCTGGAGCGGCTCTCTCATGGTCACGAGGTTGGAGGTCCTCACATGGATGGCGCGGATCGCATGGCACTCGTCGAGCGGCTGGTTCTCGCGGATCAGCTCCATGGCCATGTTCGCTATGTCGCTCGTGAGGCATGTCGGCACGCGCAGGGTGCGCTGGCGCGAGTAGCCGGTGAAGTCGTGGGCGCAAACTCCCACCGCGATCGTCCCGCACCGGAAGAGGGACTCGCGCAGGCGCTGGGACACGGACTCGGAGAGCAGCCAGACGAGCGCCTTGACGTCGGCCTCGCAAACCAGGTCGCGAGGCGCGGTGAGCCCGTTGCCGATGCCCTTGATGACGTAGTCCACGTCTGCACGCTTAGGGTCCATCACGCGCACGGGGCTCATGTCCTCGCCGCGCGCGAAGGAGCGCAGCATGAAGCCTATCTTGCCGAAGCGGTTCTTCAGGAAGTAGTCGCCTGCATGGGCGAGGTCGCCTATGGTCTCGTAGCCCGCCGCATGGAGCTTCCTCATGGTGGCAGGTCCCACATAGATCATCTTGGAGGCGGGCATGGGCCACGCGAACTCCTTGTAGTTGTCCCTTGTGATCTCGATGATGCCGTCGCCTGGGTCGGTGTCGCTGCCGAGCTTGGCGAAAACCTTGTTCCAGGAGACGCCGACGGAGACCGTGAGCCCGAGCTCCTCCTTAACGCGCTCGGAGATCTCCTGTGCGATGAGCATCGGGTCGCCTCCGAAGAGGCGGAGAGAGCCTGTCACGTCTATCCAGGACTCGTCGAGCCCGAACGGCTCCACCTGGTTGGCGTACTCGTAGTAGAGCAGCCGCGCGAGCTTCGAGTAGCGCTTGTAGGCGGCGTAGTCCGGCGGCACGATTATGAGGTCGGGGCACTTCTGCTTCGCCTGCCAGATCGCGTCGGCCGTCTTGACCCCCGCCGCCTTAGCCTGCCTGGACTTGGCGAGGATGATGCCGCTGCGCTTCTCCGGGTCGCCTGCGACCACCACGGGCTTGCCGCGCAGGCTCGGGTCGAGGTGCTGCGCGACGGACGCGTAGAAGGCGTTCATGTCGATGTGCAGGATCGCTCTGTCGCGCATAATCACCTCCGAGTTATATTGGGAACATTTGTTCGATAAGCGGATTTATTATCTTCCGACTTTTCGCGCCTCCGGTCAATCAAACAGATTGTGGATTTTCTTGCGTGGGATGCGAGCGGGGTACAGGAAGTTCAACGTGGACAAATTATCCACGTAGGTCTGAACTGGGATTTCTTCGTAAAAACGAAGCTGAATCCTCGTAGCGATACAATTTCTGCATCGGCCCTTGATTTCATCCATGTCCCATGGAAGCGCATCTACAAGCTCGCATAATCTTGATAATGAGCATGACGGATTAGGAGGACCCATGCCCAAGAACGCGTACGACATCTTCACCGTGAAGTACGGCAACATGACCTCCCGCTCCTGTAAACTGTCGGACAGGCCGAACTGAGAGTCCGTCCTCGGGAGAGAGCACGTATTCGAGCAATAACAATACGTCAGCATGTCCCATGTATGCTCATCTTCGCACCCCTGCTGGGGTACCCTGTAGTTGGCGCAGAAGCGCCGATCCCGCTCCCCTCAAAGAGTCGCCAGACCCGGGGGAATACAGGCTGTTTGAAAGTGATTGCCCAGATGAGAAACGCATATCGGATACCAAGCCTGATACGCCGAGGCGTCAGGCCGATCGAGCCACGGGCCATGCCGCGCCGATAAAGTCACCGCCCATATCCACCCGCTTCAGCCTCGACGAGAGTCGGGGCTTTTTTGTTAATCGAGCAGGGTTGGTGCGACGACGGCGCCTCTTTCAGGTGTGAAGGTTTTGTCAGAGCGGGACTTAGCGGGACTTAGCGGGACTAACTCGGGAATTCTCGTTTGCGAAGCCATGGAGCAGGTGCAAACATCCCCGGTACAGTCCAGAGGCTGGGCAGCCCGAGAACGCTCTCAGTCAAGACCAGGAGGCCACATATGCCACAAGACTTCAGAAGCATTGAGCGAGACATGGAACACGCAAATGAAGAGCAAAAGCCCGAGCCGGTCGGACTTCTCACCCCAAAGGACATCGCGCAGAGGCTGAGCGTTTCCGACGCGATGGTATACAAGATGGTTCGCGAGGGCGATCTTGAGGCGGTTCACATCGGACGCCTCGTCAGAATCAGGCCAGAAAGCTATGAGCGTCTCCTCGACGAACGCTCATCGAGGGCGCGGTAGAGACTGTCGGAACACCTCCACTGTTCAGAGTGAGAACAGGAAAACTGACATGTCCAATCCAAAGATAGACAGCGTAAAGCCCCAGAAGGTCGCCGTGCAGGACTTCTACAGCGTGCAGGAGGCGGCCGCGCTCCTGTGCATCTCGAAGACCAGGGTCTACGAGCTCGCGAAAAGAGCCGACGACCCGTTCCCCCTCCGCAGGCTCAAGGGCTTCAAGAGAACCTCGATCGTCCTGCGCAAGGAGCTCATCGCATGGGTGCAGCGAAACTACGTCCTCGCAAGCGACAGGTAGCGCCATGCCCAAGAGCAGATCGAAAGCCGGTGCCCCGAGGGGGCCCGACTCCTTCCTCGTCGTGCACCCCTTCATGTGGAGGGCGCTCAACCTGAAGGGAGTCGAGCTGCTCGTGTTCGCGCGCGCATACGGGTTCTGCAAGAACGGAGGCACCTTCTACGAGAGCCGCGCCGGAACGGCCAGCTATCTCGGCATCTCCGAGCGCTCGGTCACGCGGGCGATCGGCTCCCTGGTTGAGAGAGGGGTCCTCGTCGACCTCGATCCCGACGCGTCCCTCGATGGTGTGAGCACGCGCGCCTATACGCTGTCCGATTACGTGGCCAGGGAGTTTCCCTGCGCTACCCCCGACAAGTTGTCACCCCCTGACAGCCTGTCGGGCGAAACGGCAGCAACGGGTGACGGGGTGTCCGACGAACGGGTGCCAAGTTGGCACCTTAAAAGTAAATCTGAAAACAAACTCGATTGAAAGGAAAGGAGCCGATATGGCGAACAAGAGCATGAGCCCATTCATGACGGCAGAACAGGCACGGGAGGCAGGATTCGAGTTCACCGACCCGGAGCCCAAGCACTGCGAGTACTGCGGGGAGCCGATGGAGCCACTGTGCATCGAGGGGCGAGAAGGGCACCTGCTATGGATCAGCTGCGTGCCATGCACGTGCGACGGCGCGCGACAAGCCGAGGAGCTCGCGCGCAAGGAGCAGGAGGAAAGGGCCGCACGCGAGCTTGAGCAGGCCTATGCCAGGAGCGGGATCAAGAAGCGCTTCCTGGGAGCGGAGGTCGAGCGGCCCCAGCTCGCCCGATACCTCAACTCGTTCAACGACGAGCCCTCCGTCGGCCTCTACATCACAGGCCCCTCCCGCGCCGGGAAGAGCCACAGCGCGTCCGCCCTCGCCAAGGCCTTCGTGGCGTCCGGCTACAGGACCGTGCTCACCACCTCAATCGCGATGCTCGACGACGTCAAGGCGAGCTTCGACGGGGACGCCAAGGCGGGAGCCGCAAGGTTCTCCTCCTGCGACGTGCTCATCATCGACGACCTCGGCAAAGAGAACGCGAACTCCTGGGTGATGACCACGCTCTTCCAGATCATCAACGACCGCTACGAGGCAATGAAGCCCACGATCATCACCTCCCAGTACACCCCAGACGAGCTCTGCCGCAGGATGTCGCGCGCCGGGGAGCGCGAGAGCGCCGTCGCCATCACCGAGCGACTCAAGGAGACGTGCAGGCTGGTCACATTGCCGAGACGGAAAAGTGTGTATTTGGTGGAGGCGGGACTTAGCGAGACCTAAATGCACCAAGTCGGGAAACGCCGCCTCAACGATCTCAGAAACGGTCATTTAATTCGTCGAGGCGACGGGCTGCGCGGGCAGCCGAAACGCAACGGATAGGGAAAACGGGCAGCGGCGCTCCCGTCGCTGCCTTTACACGCACAACGACCCATTAGGAGGTCTCGATGTTCAACATGGCACCGGTCACGCCCGAGGAGCAGGAGTCCCTTGAGGCGAAGTGCCAGGAGAACGGCTGGCTCAAGAGGGGCGGCTTCGACTGGCAGGACGACCCCTGGATGGAGGAGTACCCCTACGAGTTCGACCGCTGCTTCACGATGCAGGACCTCCAGGACTTCTTCAAGCAAGGCAACTGGGGCATCCGCCAGGGAGTCGTCTACGGTGACGTCGCCTTCATCCAGCAGGTTAACGGCGGCGACGAGTGGTGGACGCTCAAGAAGGCCGACGACGGCACCTGGCACGACTTTGAGTCGATCAGCTTCGGGCGCATCGCCGGAGACATCTCCGAGCTCACCCGATACGTGGCGGGCATGCGCATCGCCACCGTCGAGGAGTGCGAGCGGCTCGACTACCTCCCTCCCAAAGACGACATGCAGTGGGTCGGCAACGCCTTCCCGTACCTCGACGACGGGTGGGTCGCCGCACGCAACTGCGACTTCCGCATCCACATCGCCCAGAACTACGAGGGTAAGCTGCTGACCGTGAACGCGCCATCGGAGGACTACATGATCGACCAGCTCCAAGAGGGCATGACGCTCCTGGACATAGTGAAGGCCCAGATCGGCGAGGCGGACCGCTACAAATCAGAGCGCATGGAACCGAGCCTCGCGGTCAAGGTCCAGGAGGCGCTCCGCGCATCCGAGAACCAGCACCGCGCAGAGCGCGCCGGCGAGGAGCGCGACGCGTCCGTTCGATAGAGAGAGAAACAAGGAGGAGACATGGCAAGCGATTTCGGGGACGAGTCCGGGGAGAAGCTATTCGACTGGATGCTTCGGATGGGGCAGGACGCCGGGCAGGACGCGATCAGGGCGTCGGCCGAGCGGCTGCGCAACGCCATCCGCAACGTCCGGGGGCAGATGGGCGAAGAGGGGCAGGACCAAGAGGGCGGAGCGCGCGAGTTCGCGCGCCTCAACATGTCCGAGTTCGAGGAGCTGCCCGACTACGCCACCCTGAAGGAGATCATCGACGAGAAGCTCAACGACGCCGCCATCGAGCACGACTTCGTCAGCGTCGACGGCCACGACCACCTCGTGTTCCGGGTTGCCGCCGCACCCGAGGTCGACGAGGTCTTCGCCAACCTTGAGAAGGACGTCGACAAGGCTGCCGAGCAGGCCATCGAGCAGCACGAGCACGACCTTTCCGAGCAGCGCGACGCCGAGCCGCTAGAGCAGAAGGCCGAGGCCGCCAAGGCGGCTTCTGCGGCAGCGCATGAGTCGAAGGAGGCAACACGCCAGATGGAGCGCGTCGAGGTGAAGGCCCGATGAGGTCGGAGCTGATACTCATCGCCGCGCTGTCCGTCGCGGCGTTCGTCATGGGAGACGTCACGGTGGGATGCCTGATCCAGGCAGGTGACGTCGAGAGCGACATGCTCGCCCTAATCCTCTCCCAGATCCAGACAGGAAACATGTTCTTCTTGGACGCGTTCCCGCTCTCGGTGGGAGCCGCCTGC
>OLOT01000792.1_pt1 | contig 21670 bp, 1 predicted proteins | sample 1671991 | NCBI WGS metagenome assembly OLOT01 (sample SAMEA3136634, study PRJEB25190) | human gut metagenome | biome: human gut; feature: human-associated habitat; material: faeces | place: Austria | collected 2013
GTTCCGTCATCATTTACAACAGCATTATAACCCGACATTGAAGAATCAATAAGTTCTCCGCCCGGCATTCTCACATCAAATGTTGTACCTGCAGGAATTGTGTTCCCATCTTTATTTTTAACTGTTATTGTCAAAGTACCGTCATCAGCCGTGACAGCACTTACAACCTCCAACTCTTTTGGAAGCTCACTCTCGTTATCAACAACATTTCTTATAAAGTTGACATCAGGGCTGTCCTTTACTGTAAGCCACGGATAATTAATCGATATTTTGTTTATATCCGCAATGTGTCCCAAAATTGTATATTTACCTACCACTTTGTTTTTGATATCGTCAGGTATATCAAGCAGCTGCGATGTTTCAGTGCTAAGCTGGTACCATCCGATATTAAACTCCGGTACTCCGCCGTTTGGAATATATTTATCAAGTATCGGTTTTGCTTTTGGTGCAAGTTTCAAATCATCTATTGTTGCAGGATAATCCGCCGCGCCGGTCCAATACGTCAAATTCTCATTTTCTGCCGTGAAACCAATCAAATTAATCGGCGTCACATGTATTGTAACGGTTATATCAAAATCATCATTGTATTTTTGAACAACCGTATAGTCACCTTCTTTTGGATTCCACGAAATCGAGCTTAGATTGCTTGTCGCCTTATCCCACTTAAACACTGCCGGTCTTTCGGAACCGTCTGCATATTGGAGTGATATAATCGACATTTTATCATTTATGAAATCAAGTAAATCATCTGTTGTACCATTCTTATAGATGTCATAAGAAGTAACTGTAAGCTCCTCATTCAGTGCCTTAACATTTGAAAGTGCCGCTTCAATCTCAAAATTACACTCAACATTTTTATCGGCTCTTGAGTACCATTTAACATCTCCGTCACTGCTGTCGATATAACCTATATGAACACCGTCATCATCTGTAATAGTATCGTCCTGCACTGTAATCATTGTCGAAAACGGTACAATTTTAATAACATCCTTAAGTTCGCTTTTTGAAAGCTTTGCAAACTTTGCAGGGTCTTTTATATAAAAGCTCAATCGTCCGAGTTTTAAATTTTTACCGTTTGCAAGAATAAGATGTTCGTCACGCCCTTTTACCGCAGTTATGTATTTAGAAGTTGTACCTTCTTGCGGTAAGAAGTTCATTATTGCTCTGCCGTTGTCGGCATCTGCAACACCAATAATCGGCATACTTACACCAATCATAGACGGTAATTTAAAGTCGCCAAAACTTCCGATTGGAAAATCATCAGTATTTTGTTCAAAATAATCATGAGCAATATCATATGAATATCCGACACTTCCCGAAGAAGTTGTAGGGTTTTTAATCGGCGTATTCGTCGCCACATCCGAAAGCTCTATGTAATTTTTATCATATTCAATACAATAAGATATTGCAGTTGAATCAATATTTTTCAGAGATATATCAACGAAGCCTTGAGTTGTTGAACCGTTAGCCACCATTTTTATGCCACTGAATGATATAGCTGCATTTGGGTAAGATGTTGCAGCCCAAACAATAACAGATACAAAAACAACCACAATAAATGCGCTTATTGTGATTTTCTTTTTCCCAATATGCATGCTCTCCCCCCTACTGCAATTATCCCTATTATGAGTAATTCTATACTTTAATTGTACACCAACTTATACCAAAAGTCAACATTTCTATTCAAGAAAAACACCGTTTATTCTTTACAGTTCATTATCGTATATTGTGTGAATGTTACAATTATTACTGTTTAATAAAATTACATAAAGTGTATAAAACAAAAAAAGAATCGACAGAATTAAATCTGTCGATTCCTTAAAGCTAATTAATATGCTTTTATTTTGACTTTGTCGGGACCTTGGTTATCCAATACAGGAGTCTTCTTTCCAAAATACATACCTGCATACAGAAGGTCTTTTGTTGTGATTGAGCCGTCACCGTCAAAATCACAATCAGCTCTTTCAACACGTCCGCCCTCAAAGTTAATCCAAGAAATTATCTTCTTGCCATTTGCTTCGTAATAAGCGCCGGCTGTATTAGTGCCATCACCATATTGGATTTCTGTATAATCAGATACACCTGCTACTGCCGTTGAAACAGAATATGATGATTCTGAACTCTTAGCACTGTCTGATTTACTATCCGACTTACTGTCTGATGTCACACTGTTTGTTGTGCTGTCCGACTTACTGTCTGATGTCACACTGTCTGTTGTGCTATCCGACTTGCTGTCTGATGTCGCACTGTCTGCTGTGCTATCCGACTTGCTGTCTGACGTCGCACTGTCTGTTGTGTTATCTGACTTGCTGTCTGATGATGTATCACCATTTGATGTATTATCACTTGATGTATTACCATCTGACGGTGTTTCTGTATTATCGGATTTATCTCCCGTTTCAGTATCTGATGATGTATTATCGCCTGTTTCACCTTTATTAGGTGTATCAGTCGTTGTACTGTCATCCTTACTGTCACCACTGTTTGTTCCATCACTTGGAGTTGATGGTGTATCCGGTGTTTCACTCGGAGTTTCAGGGTTATCCGGTGTTCCGCTGTCAGGAGTTGACGGCGTTGACGGATTATCCGGTGTTCCGTTATCCGGAGGTTCAGGATTATCACTCGAATCGTCTTTCTTATCAGTATCCTTAGTTTCATCCTTGGTTCCGTCTTCAGTTGTTGTTATCGAATCCTTAATAATTTGTCCTGTATAGTCATCCATAATAATGTTATATAGGAATACATTTACTAAGTTAATATCAACATAATCTATGACGCCGTCACTTACATCATAATCTGTAACGTTACCCGGTGTAATTCTAATCATACCAAAGTCATATTTAGCTTTCACAAAAGTTTCGGTTGAAACAATGTTGGTGATTTCATAATCCAAATAACCTGTTCTGCTTATTACAATATGATATGTATCTGCATCAGGAAGCGAGATTTCAAAGTTGCCGTTCAGACCAACTTGGTAAACCGTATTTCCTGCTGCATCTACCGCAACAAGGTTATTGCTGCTGTCATACATTCTTATTTCTGCAGTATCGTCACCTTGAGCAACCGAATGAACTCTGCCTGTTATGTAAGTTTGAAGTTCTGGAACTGTTTCGGCAGTATCTCTTGTAACAGTTACACGATACTTACCGCCGTTAGTTACCGTAGAGCTTACCTGACTTACAATCTCAAAGTCGATTGTGAACGACTTTTGGTTAAGTGCAAGGTCAAACATATGTGTTAATTCTGATGCCGACTTACTTGCTACCTGCGTGCCTTCAATGCTCATATTTAGGATTGGATTATATTCTGTAGTCTTAATCGTAAATTCGATTTCTGTTGCAAGCGGATCTACAAGAACATCGTAGCTTATTACACTTGCATCGAACTTAGGATTTAGTTCTTCGTATCCGTCTCCATCAACTGTATCTGTTACGATAATGTTGCTTAGGTAAGCTGTGTTCTCTCTTACAATCTTAATTACATAAGTGTATGGAGTTTCAGCTACTGTTACGAATACATAATCTACAGCTTCACCCGCGTCAAGCTCAAATTTCTCACTTGCACTGCCGATTGATTCTGCCGAATTTTTACCCTTATGAGTAAATACTATACTGTCAGTTGGGTTTTTAGCTTCTGCTGTTACCGTAATATCCTCATCATAAGGTGAGATATTAACAACATAACTAAAGATTTCAGGGTTAAATACCTTTGACAAATCGAACTTATCGGTTGTCAGACTTGCAAGTCTTGCATCTCCGTTTGCTCTGTCATCACGAGTAATCTTCAATTCGTACTTGCCAATCTTACCGTCCTTATTTTCAACAGTTACCGTTACAGTTTCTGTTGAATGTTCACTGTCAAGGAAGCTTGACGGCAATGTAATTTCAGTGGCTGTGCCGCTTGTTACCGTTGTAACCTTACCGTCGCTTGTAGTAACGGCAAGTTTATCATTTGCCGGATCTTTAGCTGTTACAGTCAATGTAATTGTATTGTCTGTGTAATTAACCTTAGCAGAATATTCAGCATCTTTTTCTTCAAATGCAGGAGTCATTTCATATAATCCGTCGCCTGCAGCTGTTTCATCCTCAAGTTCAATGTTTTCAAGGAATGCCTCAGGAATTAACTTATCAAGACGAGTTACATTCAGAACATAAATTCCGTCTTTTTCGTCAACTGTTATCTTAACCGTTACGGTAAAGTTCTTAGTATCAAGAGGAAGTTTATCAAATGTTCTTACGTCACCGTCTACATAAGCTCCGCCGTCGATACTCATACTTACTTGTGCATTTTCATAAGTATTCTTTGTATGTACGGTAAATGCTTCGGTATCCTTACCTATTTCAACATCATAATTTCTTACTATCGGTGAGAACTTAGTCTTCATAGTAGCATTATCTGTCCACAAATCAGTTAAGATAGGTGCGTCTGTATTATAAACAGTTACTACATATTCATTAATAAGCTCGTATCCGCTTTCAGTAAACTTAGTTGCACGGAATGTGAATGTTGCCTGTCCGCTTTCGCCTATAGACTGTGCCAAGTATGAACCTATACCTTCTTGCAATGAGTAATCTCTCATTGTTTCATTGATTACTTCAATATAAACATTCGGGTCATCACTCTTAGCAAACAAGTACGGTGTAGCACCGTCATTAACGGCACTGTAAACAAATACTTTTTCATCAAACGCTGTGAAGAATGTTGCATCCTTGCCTGTCTGGTTGATTGTCGGATCAATCATAATATGATTGATGAACGGTTCATAAGGCTTGTCTGCATCGCTTTCAGCATATACAACGAACGACTTGTTAATACCGCTTATTGCGCTTACAACATTAATGTCGAATCTTTCCTTTTGTGTTGACATTGTAAAGTCAATGTCCTTTCCGCTTTCAATCTCTCTGCCGTTTACAGTAATTATTGCATCGCTGTCGGCTGAAGTTATATTAAGCGGAATTGTTGTTGTACCTTCAGGTACTGTTATTGTTTCAAGAGTGCTGTTTGTTATCGCATCTCCGTTCAATGTACCGCTGATACCGTTGATTGCAGTATCACGCAAGATTGTTACAGAATACTTCTGCATTGTAGCACCGTTTCTGACTGTAATAATTCTTACTGTCTTATTACCGTTCAATGCAAATGTTCCGATACCGCTTACGTTTGCAGAACTGCTTGCTGCCTTAGCATTTATTGTTACACGGGTTGTTGATGCATCTACATATGTGTAGTAGTTAAGCTCTCTTGCCGAGAAATCCGGAATTATGTCCTTACCGTCTACAGTCAAGCTGCTTAGGTCAGGAACATCGGCTGCCATATTCTTTCTGAATATATCCAATGTGTATGTTACTTCAGGCAATGAATCATCAGCTGATGCATATACCTTGATTGCAACTGAGTTATATACTCCGTCTGTCAAGTCTATATCCATAGCGCCTGTATATTCTGTGCCGTTTACTTTAATCACACTGCCCGGATTTAATGCAGCTGTTTCAAGAGTTACCTTATTTACCTGATAAGGAACTGTTACATAATAGTTCTTTACATCTCTTGTAAATGCCGGTACGACTGTACCCTTATTAAGAACAAGTTCTGTTAGAGCATTATCGTTATCCGAATCAGGACGATATACATTTACAAGATATACACGCTTAGTTATTGATAACTCTGCAGGAGATTTTGTATTATCTATTGCAGTTACAACAACCTTAATCTGATTCTTACCCTTCTTAAGTTCGATATTTTCTGATGCCATACCGCTTACAACTTCAATGTTGTTAACAGTAATCTTCGCATCATTGGCAGTTGGGATAAGGTTAATGTATGATGTTGATTCATCTACATTAATTTCATATGCCGTCTTATCCGGATCAAATGCCGGTGACAATGCAAAGTTCTGTTTAACTGCCAAGTCGATAAGTTTAGGGTCAAGGTCAGGTTGTTGACGATTGATTACCAATGTATAATACTCTTTATTTTCCTGCGCATTCGATAGTTCAATCGTGAATATGTTATCACCGTATTCAATAGGTTCAAAGATATTATTCCATGTACCGCTTGATATTACTCTGCCGTTTACTCTAATCGTTAGATTATCTTCATCCGATGGGTCATTTGATATAGCAGTTACCTTAATATCTGCCTTTTCAAATGTACTTGGAACACTTGCATAATATGAATGTTCATCCTTATCGAATCCAGGCGTTATAGCATAGTCATCAAAGTGTTGGTCTTTTAGTTCCAAACCTGTAATTTCAGGTATCGGAGTTTCAAACTTATTACGATATACCGAAACCGTATAAGTCTTTTCTGTACCGTTTACTGTTCTTACAATGAATGTTACTACCGTTTCACCTACAGCAAGCGGTGACAATGAGAATGTATCTCCGCTGCTTATCACCTTAGAAGTTTCGCTTGATGTAACGGTTATATCCTTTATAGCATCCGGAGTTCTTGCAATCGGTATCAAATCAACATTTTCATGCTCATAAGTATAAGTCAAATGATAATTTGTTTCATCACTGTCAAATATAGGAGTGAGTATACCGCCTGCTGTGTACTTAATATCTATTAGGTCAGCATTATCATTTTCACTGCCTCTCTAAATATTAATTACATAAACCTTCTTAGTGTTATTCCATGTTCTATTACCTGCTTTTGCAGTATTGTTAGGAGCAGTTACCGTAATAACAATCTTATTGCTACCCTCTACAAGCTTAATATCGGTATTTACCGTACCAACCGCATCAACGTCAATATCTAAGGCTTCGCTTCTTACCCAAATAGCAGACATTGTATTTTCGGATTTAGCGTTAATCTTAATTGAATCAACGTCATTTGCAACAGTAATCTTATATGATGTTACATTCTTATCAAATGTCGGCGTCATACTTTGACCACTTGCTGTCAGAGATGAAAGCAATGCGCTTGTATTCTTATCTATTGCTCTGTTTATTGTAATTGAGTAGTAACGACTGTTGCCGTTGCCATCGCTTACTTTGACAATAAACAAGTTATTACCCGCATCAAGCTTAACCGGCGTCGGCTGACCGGACAACATAGTTTCGGTTGTATTATTGGCTACATCATACAATGTTGCAGTCATATTACCGTCTGTACCCGTAACATTTGTATTCGGAATTACTGTGATTGCTTCTTCTGTTTCCGTATTAGTTACATTTGAATAGTAGTTATAATCTACATCTGATGAGCTGTTCATCATTGTCAATGTATGATTTGCAAGAGATATACTTGATAAGAAGTTTTGCTTTGGATTGATATTAGCATTAATATTCTTATAAAGTGTAATCTTATACTCTTTCATTACTACGCCGCTTGCCGATACATTGAATGCAACTTCGGTTGTTGATTTCTCAGTCAAACCGTCTTTGATTGTCACGCTCGTTCCCTTTGTGGTAGAACCTCCGTCAATCTTGTAAGCCACATCGCTTGCAGCACTGCTTGGTGTTGCTTCAATATTAATATCATTAATATTTTCACCTTCAACAATGAAGTAGTAATCCGTAATATCTCTGTCGAACATCGGAACTAAGCTGTAATACTTACCGCCGATAACGACTCTGATGTCGTCCAAAGTAGCGTCAGTATCAGGAATCTTACGATTTATTGTAACCGTATATGTCTTAGTTGTTATTCTGTCTTCAGATGTTACTTCAATCTTCAATATGTTGTTACCAACTGTCAAGTTATCAAATACAAAACTATTTCCGCTTGTATGGTTGATAACCGGCTTTGAACCGTTGCTTGTAGATGTCATAAGCTTGATTGTAGCATTATTGCTTGCTGTAATCTTATCAAATGTCACCTGTGTAACAGCTGTATCTACATCGATTTCGTAGTTATGAACATCCTTATCGAATGTAGGTTTCATCACTACGCCGCTTTCAGGTTCAAGTTCGATAAGGTCTGCATCGCCTGACATTCTTGTTACGTGTACAATATATGTCTTGGTTACATCTGTTGCAACATCCTTTACAGTAACGGTTATATCTTGAGGATTATTCATCAAGTATGTCTTATTGGTAAACTGCTTTGTTGTTCCCGCATCAGGATTTTGTTCAGCAAGAGTACCAATCTTAACTGTCTTACCTTCGGCAAGAGTTGTTACTCTCATCATCGGTGTATATGTCGCATTATGCGGAATACCTATTTCAAAGCGGTTATTTTCACTGTTCCAAACAGCTGCAATAGGATTTGCATATTGACGAGTTGTATCTGTTACAAAGTCGCCGTTGTCAACATCCATGTAGATGCTTAGAATATCACCCGTTACACTAATCAACTTCAATACATAATCTCTGCTGATTGTATCATTACCGGCTGTCAAAGAAACATTAATATCAACATTTGCCGTTGCAGTTGATACAGTAGGTACATTTAACGTTACCCAACCAACTGCCGAAACATCTGCGGCACCGTTTGTCTTCAATGTTGTTGTTGCTCTTGAATCACTTGCCATAGCCTTAACTATAGGGTTAGTACCTGATTCTACATATGCAACATACGTTCCGTCCGGCTGCAATGCGGCAGGCATATCATTTACCAAGATATACTTAACGCTTGCGTCTATCGGCTTACGATAAATATGAAGTTCATACTCTAATTCCTTAGATGTTTCACTTGTTACCTTTACATAGAATACATTATCGCCGTATTCAAGGTTTACATTCTGAGTAATTGTAACAAATGCATTACTCATCGGTTTTTTGTTTGAATCAAGAATTGTAACCATCGTCTTAGCACCGTCATGATTATGATATGCCTTAGCGTAAATGTCTGCATTTGTCTTTTCTGATTCAACATTTACCGTATAAATACCCTGTTTCTTTTCATCATCTGTTGTAGGCTTATTTATCTTATAATTATCCTTATCAAAGTCAGGATCCAAGTCATAACCGATAACTTGTAAATCTGCAAGTCGGTTTTCATCGCTCGGGTCATGAACTTCTATATAATAAGTTTTTGTGTAGTGAGGAACTCTCAAGTAAATAGGTATTCTGAAGTATTCCGAAGTTGTTCCGTCTGTCTTCATACTGTTGACATACTGCTTAATATATTTACTCAAATCGTCGATTTGCTCACTGCCTGCGTCTGTAATCTTGATTCTTGTTTCATAATCATTAGGATTCCAGCCTTGTGTCTTCGCATAGTCAAGTAGTTTCTGATGTGTTTCATGTGCATTTGCATATACATCATACTCATGTAAATCATTTTCAGTCTTAATCGAATAAGTTGTAACCGTCTTTATAAATGATGAATTATAGAACGGTATCTTATTTGAATTGTCCTTCTTTGTGATATACAAATCATCAAGATATACGTCAACCGGAATATGCTTGATACGTAATGTATAATAGATTGACGGGCTGCCGTCCGACTTCTTAAGTTCAATCGAGAAGTAGTTGTCGCCAACCTTCAAATCTACGTTTGCAGTAAGCTGACCGCCCTTACCTGCTCCCAATGTATATGTCTGCGATACTGTAAGACCCGTCAACGTAATTGCGGCGTTTTTATCAACAGCATATATATCAACTTTAGCAGTTGGATTTTCTGCTTCTGAATATGAGTATGCCTCATATATAATCTTGCCGCTGTCAAGAGTTGTCTTAACTGCATCATTGTCATTTACACGGATTGCTCCAAGTGCTGCGTCAAGCATATCACGCTTAATTAAAATATTGTTAATTGTTATTAAGAATCCGTCTTCGTCATATACACGAAGCTGAACAATCGAATTAACTTCTTTTAGCTTAATTATTGATTTAATAGTCTGCTCATTAGTTGTATCATCTACAAGTATCTTTTTACCGTAGTCAATCTGAACGTAATATTTATGACCTTGAGGGTCTGCCATATTAATTTGCATATCTGCATCGCTCAAGTAGAACGGAAGTTTTGTCGGACGTTCATAGTTTGAAATGATAACACCGTCTTCATTTGTAACCGGATCGCCGATTCTTTCTGTAAGTTCGTCATTTACGACTGTGTTCAAATCGAAGTTGTAGATGTACTGAACAATGTAAATCGTATAGTTCTGTGTTGCGCCTGACGGAGATTCTACCGTTACAGGAACTTGCGTAACACGACCGTTTAGTTTTACATCATCAATATATGTATTTACTGCGCTGTTCTGATGAACACCGTTTACATATATCTTAGCAAACTTATTCTCACTTATAAGTTTTACTACAGCTGTATCACGTCCTTGCGGAACTGATGCCAAGTAAGTTGTAAGACCTGTTATACTTGCATTCTTCAAGATTACTTCAGATTCATCTATAGGATAATCTTTGTATCCTTCTTTTCTCAAACCGATATTAACATTTTTCAACTGAGTACCCTCAGGGCTGTTAATAAGGTTGATTACATATTCCTGAGATGCGTTGTTGGTTCTCGATGTTACTTTAAATCTGAACTTATATAAATTTCTGTCTTCCATAGTGGCGGCATCCGTTGTAGCACCTGCGAAGTTTACATTAGTTCCTTGAATTTGTTTATTATTGCTCAGTACATATGTACCATCTCTGTACTCATAGAACTGAATTACCGCATATGGGTCTATTGCGAATACAAACGGTTGTGCAATGTATGTATTCATCGGCATTTCAACTTTGTACGATATTGCCGTTGTATTAGGTTCCACACCCGCTTCATAACCTGTAACCTTACCTGTAACTCTTGTTGTCTGCTGAGTTTCAGTAGAAAGTCCGCCTGTAGCGTCAACATATACTTTGTCTATACCAAGTTCACTTGAAGCTTTCTGAATCATCAATGTGTAATCCTGTGTTCTGCCGTCACCGGCTGTTACTCTGGCTTTCAATATGATGTCATCTATACCTGACATTGATGCCTCTGTATCAACTGCCAACATTCCGCTCGCGATCGCAGGTTTACCAAAATCAGTAAAGAATTCAATCTTTGAACTTGCCGACTTAGTCTGTGACTTAACATATGCCATATTTGCCGTTGGATTAATATAGCTTATGTAATTATATGTATAAACATATTTGCCGTTTACAAGTGTCTTATCTTCGCTCTGCTTTGCAGCCTTTACATATGAGCTGTCAACTAACTTAATATCGCTGACAAACATATCAAGTTTCAAATCAGAACGCAATTCTTCAGGAGAAAGCTTTGTAATAATAAGCTTTGTTATTGCTATCTCATCAGGAGTTGTACCATCTGACAGCAAATCAGGTGAACCAACCTTAATATCAATCGTTACCGATGACGATGTCGGAATTGTTGATACGTCATAATTCAAATATGAATTGCTTGAAAGAGTAAATCCGTTATTCTCAAATTCTACGTATTCCCCGGCGTTCAGAGCAGTAGCTTTGATTTCATTTACAAGCGTTTCATCTGCCCCTACATCAATTCTGAATGTATAAGGGTCGTTTCTGTCTTGCTCTGCATAACGTCCGTCAAGTGTAATTTCCTTAAGCTTTAGATTATTCATCTTTCTGATAATCTTAAGTGTGTAGTATGCAGGTGCAATATCACCTTCATAACTCCATACCGTTATCTGGAATGTTCTTGAACGTTCGCCTGTTGTTTCATCAACATCATCGTCATTACTGTCAAACGGAATATTTATCTTTAGAGTTTGATTTGTCGAAACAGTATCTACACCGTCTATCGTCATACCAACTCTTGCTGTTGAGTAATCAGCACCGATTTCAATAGGAACGATTGATGTACCGTATGTTATATTCTTTATGATAATCGGATTGTTTACAGTTATATTTTCAACAACTGACTGGAACAACTTACCCGTTTTATCTTCAGGATATGCATATACGTGATCAATTTTTCTGTTATTAGACTTTCTGATTAGGTCTACTATGTATTCCTTACCATCACCAACACCTGACAACATTTCATCCTGTGAACGTATTCTAAAGTACAATGTGTAGTTTTGGTTAGGTTCAAGATTTGAAAGTTGTACTTGTTTTTGATGTAATTCATAGTTATTTGTATATGATGATGTATATGGGTCATAAATATCTACGCCCGCATATTCATAATCTGCGATTACCTTCATGTCAACAGATGTTATACCTGTTTCAATTTCTACAGTGTATCTGCCTGTGTTCTTATCGTACTTAGCAGGCGGTATGCTGTTAATTGTTCCTGCAGGACCAACCCATACACTGTAATTATCACTTTCGGCATCATATTCAACATCTCTGTTTGTGTTATCTGCAAGATAAACTCTCAATTCATATTCTTGCATTGTACCCGCTTCAGAGATAATTCTGAATTTAACCACATGAGGAATATCAGGATCTGCATCGTCAAACAAGTATGAGTGGGATACTCTGAACGGAATGTTGTATTTAGCATCATTTCCGTGATAATCAAAGTCGCCATCTTCCCATAGAAGTTCTGCTGTTGTATCCTTCGACTGAACAGCCGCCTGAACAACAACCGATGTCTTTTCGGCATTATTAACTGCTTTTTCATATACACTGTAAGGAATATAGCTGTTATAATACGGCAGATCCGAATCGCCCTCAGTGAACGGACCATATGCTTCTACACCATTAACCGTTACATAATCGGCATTAGTATTAATCGACTGGATTGTTACGTTTAATGCATTGTTTGAAGTATGTCTGCCGTCTTCTGATGTTACTACATACGGAATTACCTTAACGCTTTCGCCATCCTTTACAGGAATCAAGATACCGTGAATATCTCCGCCGTTTACTACATTTGAACCACTTATTACAGTGTCATCATCTGTTATTCCGGTATATATTTTACCGTTTAGAGTAATCTTAGCCTTTGAATACTCTGTCTTGATATATACTCTTAAATACTTATTACCGTTTTCATCAACTGTAAGTGTTGATTCGCTTACTTTGTAATAATCTACAACATTTGGACTTGTTTCACCGTCATATCTTGTAGTTTCATTTACAACAGTTTCTGAGTTGTCACTGCTGTTATGAAGTACATTTGTATTTTCTGACAATCTGTAGATTACAACCTTATACTGATGAGTATATCCTGTACCTGCTTCAGGTATTGATACAATAGTAATATTTGTATCAGGAGTATCTTCAGATACTGATCTTGCTGTATTTACAGGAATTGTAAGTACACCATCTGTCGGATAATTATAATCAGATCTGTTTACAATTCCGTTTTCAGATACTGAATTTACTGATACTGTCGGATCATATGGAGTTGGTGCATGTTCATCAATGCGAAGTCCAACCTTTACAGTTGCATCCTTCACGATACCGTATCTATAGATAATCTCATCGCCGACCTTTTCAGGATTTTTAAGCAAGTTACCGTCAATATAAATATCAATATCTGCATCAGTGTTCTTATACTTCTGACCTATTAGGAATGTATAAGTCTTAACAGTACCAATCTTTTCATCAATAGTTGCATCTGCTTGAGCCTTATAGTTATTAGCTACACCAACCTGAATCTTAACTACTGTAAATCCACCGTCTTTTTTGATTAGAGGAATCTTATAAGACTGGTTGCTTGTCTGACGCCATCCGCCATCCCATACAACGCTTGCATCGGTTGCTGAATAATCGTTTGCTGCGGCTGTTTCATATGCTGCAACCTCTTTCTCATATTGAGCAAGTGCTGCTGCATACTGTTCATCTGTCATACTTCCCTGAGTAGGTTTTTCAGGTCTTGTCAAGTGACCTATTCTGATGTAGTTATTAGCATCCTTAGCCAACACTGATGCGATTGCACTTGGCAAATCATCAGTCTGCGGATCAAGACGAACAACATATGCATTTCTTGTGCTGTCCCAAAGAGCATTTGACAAGTTGCCGCCGCTGTAAGGTCCTGCCTGTACAGCTTCAAGATCAAGATTCAATCTATTGATATTAATTTTATACTCAGCAGTAGTATTTAATGAAGATTTAATCATTACATTAATAGTGTTCTTACCTGTTATTGTAAAGTTCTTATAAACATTATTATGTAATGACGAAGTATTATCGTCAATCTGTACTTCTGCCAACAGAGTTGATGCTATAGCCTCAAGATCTACTGTTGTAACATCAGACGGAATCCATAGCTGATATTTACCGTTTATATCCTTACCGGCTTCAACAGTTGTTTCTGTTCCGCCGTCATTGTAAGTTGCGGTAAATGTCTCAAGATTTGCATTATCACTCTTCTTGTAGATGTATAGATATGATACCTTAATTGTTTCTAAGTCAGCAGCTTTTGACTTGATTTCATAGATTGTTAATTCTTCTCCGTCAAGAAGTACATTAGTTGCTGTCCACTTATCCGAATTAGCTGATGTTGGGTCTGTTGCCGTTGGGCTACCTGCATTTACAAGTGTATAAATATCATTAGCCTCTATCAAAATATCAACATATGTCTTATTTGTAAACGGAACATTACCCGGAGTATCAAGTTTAACCACATATACGTCTGCAGTTGCTCCTGTTTCTTCATCCATTACTCTGTTTTCAGCTGTCGGAGTATAAACATTGCTACCGTATGTTACCTTAACAGTCTTTAATGAATCATCAATACTCTTTCTTGTTAAGTGAAGTACATAATGTTCAACAACATTCTCTTCTGTTGTTACGTCAATCGGAATGTAAATATCCTTAATTGATGTATCAAGTTTATATCTTTCGATTTCTTGTACATTAGCCGAATTATACTCTGATGCAATGCTTACCTTTGAAGTAGAGTTTACGGTTTCAGCCTTAATATTGATATATTCAAGGTCTTTGGTAATTACATAGTTATAAACATTTTCATTTATATCTGTAACATCTGTATAACCCGAACCTACAAGAACATTGCCTATAAGAGTAAGCGGATCAACCTGTACATACTTCAAACCTGTATGATATTCAGCAGGTTTCAAGATTAACGGATATTCAACTGTTGAAAGTGCATTACCGTTTGTTACTCTCAATGTATAAGTTGTTGTAGTACCAACATTTGCAGGAAGTGCTGTATTAATCCATGTCAAGCCGTTCATGCTCTCATATGAAACAACATTTCTATCTTTGTCAAGTACTTCAACTGTACCTGATATAGGAGTAATTTCTGCATTTACAGAATCAGCTGACTTACCTATTTCTGCAACGTATGTGTTATTTACACGAGCAACTGTCGTTCCGTCAATAACAACGCTGTCAAGTGTTGCCAAAGTAGGTTCTTTAATAATTACAAGATTATGTTCCTGACTTGCACCGCTTGTTGATGTAATTGTAAACGGAATTATTGTCTTATCATTGATAAGTCCGTTTATAACACCTTCAAATACACCTGTATATGAACCGCCTCTGATTGCGATTGTTGAATAAGGATTCTGAGCCTTTATGTAAATATTAGCCGAATTCTTAGTATCTCTGATATATACAATATGTTCGCAGGTTGTTTCTCCGTCTGCAAACAAGTCAATGCTTTGTGCAGAAACTGACGAAGTCTTATTTGTAACTTGTAGCATTGGGTAGCTGCCTGATGTCATATACCATATATCATTGAAGTTCCAATCGCTAAAGATTGACTGAACATATAGGTCAGATGCAGCAATACTGCTATTATCATTTGTCGTAACGATTGATGTATCATTCTTAACAAACAATGCACCCATTACACCGTGTGTATGTGTAATTGTACCGTCACTGTTAATAGCAATCGATGCTTTATCAAACATTGAGCTTGACATATTTGCGTTAGCGAATACATATCCGATTGTTGCACCGGCATTATTGCTTATTACTATACCTGCAGAAGCATTGTTGCTTACAAGTGCAGTTGATGTAATATATGAGTTTTCAATAGTACCGTTGTTTTCGATTGCAAAACCGGCTGCATTCTTAGCTGTAATCTTACCGCCCGTTTCAATTGCAACTTGTTCGATTGTGCCGTTGTTAATGCCTGCTACAACAGATGCATTTTCAACTCCGTTTTCACCGATTGTCGCAACCGCAAATCTCAAGTTCTTAACAGTACCGTTGTTTACAGCAAACAAAGCTGAATAATCTTGACCGTTTACGCTCTTCTGTGATGTAATCTTCAAATCGGAAATTGTAAATCCGTTACCGTCAAGACTACCTGTAAATGGTGTATCTTCTGAACCGATAGGATCCATTTGAATGTAGTCCGAATTATACTTCATTGAAATATTATTCTTCAATACATAATGCTTTGTTAAGCTTTCCTCATCGTTACCGATGCTCTTCAATCCTGCGGCTGATGTGATTTCAAACGGACGTGCTTGGCTGCCGTCAGGAATGTTAAGATTTGATATATCTGCATCAGCTGATTGGTTCCTGAATGTAGGATACTGAGCTGTCTTGATTACCCATGTATTTGCAAAGTCCCAATCATTGAATGTTGCTATATCTCCAAGCTTTTCAGGAAGAACTGACGCACTGTTATATACATTGCTGTTGCTTCCCACCTTGCTGTAGATTTGGCTAGGCATTACTGCATATGCATTATTTATTGTTGAGTTGTCAAGGTTCAATACAACAATCGACGCTACGTGTTCATCGGTTAAATTACTTGATGTTGAGCTTATTGAACCTACATTATATACATTCTTAACAGCGTTATGGTTCAATGCTGCAATACCTGCTGCGTACTCACCTGATGTAATTGTTGCTTTATTATATGCGTCTTCGATAGTACCACGGTTATCACCTGCTACACCACCGGCTGCATATGAAGATTCAATATTACCTGAAGCTACGGCTACTCTTGAAATTACACCGTTTTGTTCATTCTTACCTGCCACGGCACCGATATATTGATATGATGTGCCTGCAACAGATGTAATATTTACATCTTCAAGTTTGAAGTCATAAACTTCACCCTTATTTACACCAAACAAGCCGTATGCTGTATCATTTGATGTAGCTGTAATTGTTAGATTTGATATTGACTTTCCGTTACCGTTTAGGTTACCTGTAAACGGTTTGGAAGTTGTACCAACCGGAATCCATGCAGTACCGCTTAAGTCAATATCATTCATCAATACATAGTATGCATCAAGATGATCTGACATAGCCTGAAGTTCTTCGGCCGTCGTAATCTGGTAAGGTGATGCCTTACTGCCGTCAGGGTCTTCAGGAAGGATAGTTGAGCCGCCGCCGCACGATGCATCTTTAGCTACATATTCGTCCTCTGTACCTCTTTCGGCGATTACCTTTTCTACACTTGTATTATTGCTGTACTTAACAATTACAAGTTCATATCTGCTTGTCTTTGTTCCGTCAGAAACAACAATATAGAATTTATTTACTGTTCCAAGGTTTGCAATATCAGGTACTGATAATTGACCTTGATCTTCACCAAGAACAACATCACCTGTGTCTGTTACTCTGATAAGTCCAAGTTTTGAATCGCTTCTTCTTGTTGCAATTACAATGCTTGCACTGTCATCTGTGCTTGGAATAGCTGTCTTATAATTTCCGTACTTATCCGGAGTTAGCTTTGTATAATCTCTTTCTGACTTGCTCTGAACCATTACATTTGAAAGTGCCAAAGACTGGTCTTGTCTTACAAGTGTAATTGTTTCTGCAATAAAGCTGTTATCGTCATACGGATATGAGTAAATCTTGAATTTAACAGTTGTTGTCTTACCCGAATCAAGAGTTACTGTTTCAGTATTTTCACTTACCTTAAACTCGCTGTCACCAATCTGTACCTTTGAAACTTCGCTGTCTGCAACAACTTTAATATCTGCCGCAGTTGCTCCGTAAGGTACTTCATAAGTGTAACCGCCGCTTGTCTTTGTAAGCTTGGTTCCGTTGACATAGACTTCTTTTTCACCCGTATTGCTTCTTATAATATACAATGTGTATGCTTGCTCTGCCTTACCGTCCTTAGATGTAACGGTAAAGTCAACCTTAGATACGTTCTTTGTAACATTATAAGATACGTTCAAGACACCGTTTGTTGATTTATCGCTGCCAAGTTTAACTACTGCATCTTCGTTTGCCGCAGTTATTGTAAGTATGCCGTTTGTTACGGTACTGTCTGCTCTTACAAGATATGTATTAGACTTAAAGTCTGCCTTTTCAGCTGTTACACCGTCAAAGACAACACTCTTTAGAGCTACGTCTGAATCTTCAACATACTTAATTATTACTTGATATGGATCACTTACAACCTTACCGTCATAACTCATAATTCTAAAGTTAAATACTGTATCATTTTCTGAGTTAAGTGCAAGATTTTCAAATACATAACCGTGTGAGTTGTCACTTACAAGAATACCGTCAATACCGAATCCTGTAAGTTCTACCTTTGCCATGTTACCTGTAGGAACTATTGAAAGGTCAACCGGATTACGTCTGTTTACAACTGCTGTGTAGATACGGTCATCAGGAACTGAGAATAACGAAATATCTACATCTGTTGAGGCACCGGCTGTAAGTTCAGTCTTATTAAGTGAAACCGACTTGACATCTGTGTCTTCGTAATCAGTATATACATACAATGTGTATGTCTGCTTTACACTGCCTGATGATGATCTAATTGTAAATTCAAACTTATTTACCTTTGAAACATCGGGTTCATCAAGCATTCTCTTTGCAATAAGTTCACCGTGGGCTACATCGTAATCGCCTGTTTCACTATTCTTCATTGAGATTTCTGCAATACCGCTTGATGTATGTATTGTGATAGTTGCAGGGTTTTCTGCTCTTGAATCGCCTCCGTTAAGCTCTGACGGAATTGCAATCTCATAGATAGTAGGATTATTCTTTCTTGTGATTGCTGCGATACCATTTACGATAACCTCGCCTATCTCCGTGTTATTACTGCTCTTATAGATACTTACTGTATAAGTCTTCTTAGCATTTGGTGTACGTACATCATCAACATACAACTGTGAACGAACTTCTACAGTTATAGTTGTTTCTTCTTCAGAAGACAATGTATATGAAGTATCTGACCATACGTTGATGTATGGAATTGAAAGTGCATTTCCTGCTACATTGACAAGTTTAGCATATTGATTTGCTGTAATTGTTACATCTGCCTCAGTTACGGTTGTCGGAACACTGAATGTATACTTCAAACCATTTGAGATAGGAGTTGTATTTACAGTATCATTAACCTTTACATTGTCAAGTGACAAGTCATCTGATGCACCCTTTAATAATAAGTAGTAGTTCTTAACCAACTCTGCCTTATCATTTTGAGGTTTAACGGTAATTCTCAAGTATCTCTTACCGCCAATAGGAACACCGCCTACAACCTTATATCGGAATGCACCTTCGTCGGTCTTCTTTCTTGTTATGATGTCACCTGTCGAATCTATGATGTTTTCACTGTCATCAGGCAATGCTACTTCATGTATTGATTCAATTGTTGCATACTTATCTGTAAGCAGTATGTCAAGCAATATATCGTGGTCAGGAACGTTTGCTTCATACAATACTGTCATTGACATATCAACATTGTATTCGCCATCCAAACCTTTTTCTGTTGTTATACTCTTAATTGATGTATCGTCTGACTTTTCTCTGAATTCAAGAACATAGTTCTTCTTCGAGCCGTTTTCAGCCTTTACTTCGATTACATATTTACCACCGTTTGCATTTGCCGGCAATGTATCCTGCCAATTATTATCTGTTGTCCAACCGGCTGTATCGCCTGCTGTTGAAGCACTGCTATCGCCGTTATTATGCCACTTATTCTGTGAATCATAGTAACCTACTCTCAATATTGACTTAGGTGAAGTTTCAATCGTAATTTGAGGTACTTCTGTCATTGAGTCTACGAAGAATATGTACTTAACGTCATCACTGTTTTCTACAGGTTCTTCTGTAGCGTCCACATTACCACGCTTGATGCTGATAATATCATTTTCACCGCTTCTTCTTGTGATGTGTAACTTATATGTCTTAATCGGCTGTGAAGTATTCTGCGATTGAACATAGATTGTATATATCTTAGCTGTATCAGTTGCTTCTGTAAGAGCGATTGTATAAGCCTTAGATGTTATACCCTTATCAACCAACGTCGGTGCAGGCTCACCATCTTCTGTAATCGCAAGTTTTGTAAATTGATTCTTAGCCTTTACTATAACATTTGCTATTTCGTCAGTTGTTTCAATACTTCCGTCATAGTAACCGCCGTTTGAAGCTACCCAGTTAGCTTCTACACCGTTTACTGTTACTGTAATATCGGTATCAGTACTCTGCGGCATAATGATTAGCTTAAATGTCTTCTTATAACTTGAACCTGATTTAGCCACATCAACTTCATAAGTATATGGATTGCTTTCCGTCAAAGCTGACAAGTTACTAACCTGTAATCTATACAATGTTCTGTCAGGTGAATCAACAGTTATAATATTATTTGCATTTGTTGTATTTCTTACTTCAGCAATATTACCGTTTATTGATGTTAGGTATATAGTTGCTGTGTTAGAAGTTGTAGGAACATATACAATATATTCGTTCTTGTCCTCTTCCTTCGCAATCTTTTCGTCATCGTATTCTACAGTCAATTCCATATCCATATCTGTAGGTGTTGCGATGATGTAGTAATCCTTTGTACCACCGCTCTGCGATGTTACGGTTACAGGAATTACGAATGAATCGTTTGTGCCGTCACCGTCAAAGTCGTAATCGGCTGTAAGTTTTGTAAATGTTGCCTTTGCAGTACCGCCGTTTGTATTTGCGAACGGTGCATTATCAATGCTTGTTACTGCCGCATTTACATCTTCAAGCTCGATTGCAAGGTCAAATACTGTATAACCCGATGTAGTTGACTTAGGAACATATACATGATATGCATTGTATATATTACCGCCTAAGTTTACACTGTCATCTGCTGTAGTATCTGTATCCTTGTTTTCACTGTCATTTGGATTTGCAGTTACCGACTTGATATTTGCATTGTTACTCTTCTTATAAATATATAGCTTATATTCGGCTGTTGCTGTATTTGTAATATCATCAGATTTAACTGTGATTGTTACTTCTGTGAAGTTACTGTTTATAGTATCTTCAAGGTCTGTTGTAACAGTTGCGCCAAGTGTCGGATTTGTGTTGTTATTGCCTGAAACGCCGTCTTTACCTGTAATTTCTACACGGTAATTTGCGTTAGATGCAAGAGCCCATACATCTGCACTTGTTGCTGTACCGTCTACATAATATACATATGAGCCGTCAAGATTTGTTTTCTTAACAGTATTGTTATCAACCTTTACAGTCAATGCATAATCATCGCTCAAACGTTTTAGATATACAACGTTTTCATATGCAGGGTCACCGTCAGCTGTTCTGTACAATCTGAACGGTACTTCCATTTCGGTTACAGAGATAGGCATCGAAACCTTAAGCTCTGCATAACCGCCGGCTGTAATATCGCCATTGTTAATGCTTACGAAGTGGTTCTTGCTCGCTGCCGTAACACCAATCAATACTTCACTTGCGTTCGGAAGTACTTCAAGATATGTATATCTTGGTTCTGAATCAGTCGGTGCAGTTGCATCCAAACCGTTTACTGTTACGCTTTCAACAGAAGGAGCTTCGTCTGTACCCTTTATAACAAGCTTATACATCTTCTGTAGTGAGCCATCCTGTGAAACTACCTTAACATATCTAATCTCGTCGCCTGTCTGTAAATCCAAACCTGAAACGATTTGAGTTACATATCCTACGTTGCTTGGATT
>OLOT01000794.1_pt1 | contig 21617 bp, 20 predicted proteins | sample 1671991 | NCBI WGS metagenome assembly OLOT01 (sample SAMEA3136634, study PRJEB25190) | human gut metagenome | biome: human gut; feature: human-associated habitat; material: faeces | place: Austria | collected 2013
ATTATCTTATCAAGCGAATTTTAAGAATCATAGAGGGCAAATATTAAATATGTATGAAATCCAGAAATATTATGTCTACAATTTATTTACAAAAAAGTCACGTCCGGCCTATTGACAAACCGGCAGGGCGGGTCTATATTGTAATCAAAATGAATTAGCACTCGAAGGTAGAGAGTGCTAAAGCGAGGAGTTGACGAGTATGAACGCACAGAATTATACGCAGAAATCGCTGCAGGCCATTCAAGCGGCCCAGCAGCTGACCATTCAGAATCAGAACCAGCAGATCGAGCAGGTGCATCTGCTCTCTGCGCTGTTGCAGCAGGACGGCGGCCTTGTGCCGCAGCTTTTGAAAAAGATGGGCATTTCCGTCGAGAGCCTGGATGCCGCCGTCACGGCGGAGGTCAACAAGCTGCCGCGCGTGACCGGCTCCGGCCGGGAGGCCGACCGCTTCTATGTCTCGCGCCAAGTCGATGAGGCACTGACGAAGTCTGAAGAGCTTGCCAAGAGCATGAAGGACGACTTCGTCTCCGTCGAGCATCTGCTGCTTGCCCTGATCGACTGCGCGGACAATACGCTGAAAGACCTGTTCCGCACCTATAACATCAAAAAAGAAGCCGTTCTGCAAACTTTGCAGGCCATCCGCGGCAATCAGCGCGTGACAAACGACACGCCGGAGGACACCTACGAGGCCCTTGAAAAATACGGCACCGACCTTGTCAAGCGCGCGAGAGAGCAGAAGATGGACCCGGTCATCGGCCGTGACGACGAGATCCGAAACGTGATCCGCATCCTGTCCCGCAAGACGAAGAACAACCCTGTCCTCATCGGCGAGCCGGGCGTCGGCAAGACGGCCATCGTCGAAGGTCTGGCGCAGCGTATCGTCGCCAATGAAGTTCCGAAGTCGCTGCAGGACAAGACGATCTTCTCGCTCGACATGGGTGCGCTGATTGCGGGTGCAAAATACCGCGGCGAATTTGAGGAACGGCTGAAGGCCGTCCTTGCCGAGGTGAAAAAGTCCGAGGGCAAGATCATCCTGTTCATCGATGAGCTGCACACGATCGTCGGCGCAGGCAAGACCGAAGGTTCGATGGACGCGGGCAACCTGCTCAAGCCGATGCTGGCGCGCGGCGAGCTGCACTGCATCGGCGCAACGACGCTCGATGAATACCGCCAGTATATTGGAAAAGACCCGGCGCTCGAACGCCGGTTCCAGACTGTATTGGTGCAGGAGCCGACCGTGGAGGATACCATTGCAATCCTGCGTGGTTTGGAATCCCGCTACGAGGTGTTCCACGGCGTGAAGATCACCGACCCGGCGATCATTGCCGCGGCCACGCTCTCCAACCGCTATATCACCGACCGTTTCCTGCCGGACAAGGCCATCGACCTCATCGACGAGGCGTGCGCCATGATCCGCACGGAGATGGACTCGATGCCGACCGAGCTGGACGTCATCAACCGCAAGATCATCCAGATGCAGATCGAGGAGGCCGCGCTCAAGAACGAAGACGACGAGCTCTCCAAGGCAAGACTTGCCGAGCTGCAGAAGGAGCTGGCCGAGCAGCGCGAGACCTTCAACGCCATGAAGGCCAAATGGGAAAACGAAAAGAACGCCATCGGCCGCGTGCAGCAGCTGCGGGAAAAGATCGAGCAGCTGGGCCGCGAGATCGAAGCCGCCGAGCAGAGCGGCGAATACGAAAAGGCCGGTACGCTGAAATACCGCGATCTGCCCGAGGCCAAAAAACAGCTCGAGGCCGAGGAACAGGTCGCCGCGCAGGCAAAGGATTCGAGCCTGCTGCGGGACAAGGTGACAGAAGAAGAAATTGCGAAGATCATCGAGCGCTGGACGGGCATCCCCGTCTCCCGCCTGATGGAGGGTGAGCGTGAGAAGCTGCTCCACCTCGAAGATACGCTCCACAAGCGCGTCATCGGGCAGGATGAGGCCGTCCGCGTCGTCTCCGAAGCCATCCAGCGCAGCCGCGCCGGTATCCAGGACCCGAATCGCCCGATCGGCTCGTTCCTGTTCCTCGGCCCGACGGGCGTCGGCAAGACCGAGCTGGCCAAGACGCTGGCCGAGACGCTCTTTGACGACGAGAAGAACCTGATCCGGATCGATATGTCCGAATACATGGAGAAATTCTCCGTGTCGCGTCTGATCGGTGCGCCTCCCGGATACGTCGGCTATGAAGAGGGCGGCCAGCTGACCGAGGCCGTCCGCCGCCGCCCGTACAGCGTCGTCCTGTTCGACGAGATCGAAAAGGCGCACCCGGATGTGTTCAACATCCTGCTGCAAGTGCTCGATGACGGCCGCATCACCGACTCGCAGGGACGCACGGTCGACTTCAAGAACACGATCCTGATTTTGACGAGCAATCTCGGCTCGCAGGCGCTGCTGGACGGCATCGACGAGCACGGCGAGATCAGCGAAGCGGCCAAGGACGAAGTCCGCGCACAGCTGCGCCGCTCGTTCCGCCCCGAATTCCTGAACCGGCTCGACGAGATCGTCTTCTACAAGCCGCTGACGAAGGAGAACATCACCGGCATCATCGACTTGCAGATCGCCGCCCTGAACAAACGGCTCGAGGACAAGCAGCTCCACTGTGAGCTGACGCCCGAGGCCAAGCAGTTCATCATCGACGCGGCCTACGATCCGCAGTTTGGCGCGCGTCCGCTGCGCCGTTACGTGCAGCACACGGTGGAGACGCTGCTGGCAAAGCGCATTTTGCGCGGCGACGTCATCCCCGGCCAGCCGCTCACCTGCGGCGTCGAGAACGGCGAACTCTTCATCCGCTGAGCGCCAGAACAAAATCCAACGCAAATGAACAGAACCGGTAAAGCGGAATAACGGACAAAATCCCCCCTGATGTCGGATCATCACCACATCAGGGGGGATTCATTTTGTTCAGACCGCGAGGGCGCGATAGACGTCAAGAATTCTCGTGGACAGCGGATGATCCGCAGCCAGACCGGAATACTGCTCCAGCGCAGCGGCAGCGCCTTGCTCCGCGATCGTCTTTTGCAACTCCACGCTCTGCGGATCCTCCGCATTGTCGTAGCGCAGTGCGGCGGCAGCGCCGAAGATCAGCTGATCGACCTTCATGCCGAAGTTGTACGCAGTCAGCAGCGGATTGATGAGCCGGTCGCTTGCGGCAAGTTTGCGGATGGGTTCACGGCCAACCCGCGCAACCTCGTCCTGTAAATACGGGTTGTGAAAACGGGCAAAATGCGGTCGATGTACGCCTGATGCTTCTCCGCGTCCATCGAGAATTTTTTCACCAGCCCCGCGCCGCTCTGCTGCATCGCGCGGTACACGATCGGACCAATGACCGGATCGCTCACGCTGTCGAGGATCGCGTGATGGCCGCGCAGGCAGCCGAGATACGCGCAGATCGCGTGGCCGCTGTTCAGCGTGAAGAGCTTGCGCTCGATGTAGGCCGAGAGGTCGTCTACGACCGCCATTCCGTCGATTTCCGGCAGTTCGCCCTTCCAGCCGGAGCGCTCCACGTCCCATTCTGAAAACTCCTCGACCGCGACGTCCGGCGGCGCAGCAAAGTCCATCTTCGGCACGATGCGGTCGACCGCACAGTCGGCAAAACCGACGTTTGCATCGGCAAACGCTTTCGTCTCGTCGTCCAGCAGCGCATAGACTGCGTTTTTCAGCTGGCTCGTAGCCCGGACGGCGTTTTCACACGCGACGATGTTCAACGGCGCGGTATTGCCCGCATTCTTTCGCGCAGCAAGACCGGCAGCAATGGGCTTTGCCACGATAGGCAGGATGCGCAGGCCGACTGCGGTCGTGACCAGCTCGGCGGTTTTCAGCGCCTCGGCCAGCTCGGGGCCAGCGGAGCTGATGCCGTCGATATCTGTAATGGTGAACGCGGCGGGGTTCCGGTCCTGAATATGGACGGTGTAGCGGCCCTCGGCGTTGATGGCGTCAATGAGGGTCATATTGACGTCAGCAAACGTGACATGGTAGCCGCTGCGCGACAGGATCGCGCCGATAAATCCGCGGCCAATGTTGCCCGCCCCGATCATAATTGCCTGTTTCATATTGTGCCTCCTGTTTCAAAACGATCTATGTTACAACATATTCAAAGTCCGATGTACGCCGCCGCAAGGTTCAGCACCCCGGCCAGCACCATAACGGCGATGGGGTTTAATTTTGTCTTGCGCAGCAGCAAAAAGCAGAGCGCAAAAATCCCCGCCATGAGAAAATTCGTGCTTGCGAGTACCACCGTGCGCCCACCCCAGAAGGCGCTCATCAAAATCGTGACGCCTGCCGACGCGATCATCGCCACGACCGCCGGGCGCAGCGAACCCAGTACGCTTTGCAGCACCGAAAGATTGCGGTATTTGAGATAGAGCTTCGCGATCAGCGTCACCAGAATACACGCGGGAAGAATGCAGCCTGCGGTTGCGACCAGCGCGCCGGGCACGCCGCCGATCTTCGTGCCGACAAATGTCGCCGCGTTGACTGCGATCGGCCCCGGCGTCATTTCTGCGATCGTGACCAAATTGGCAAACTCGGTCATCGTGAGCCAGCCGTGGCTCGTGACGATCTGCGACTCGATCAGCGGCATGGCCGCGTAGCCGCCGCCGAAGCTGAGCGCGCCGATCTGCAAAAAGCTCAAAAACAGCTGCCAGTAGATCATGCCTTCTTCCTCCTTGCAAGCAGCGTCCGCAAAACGCCAAGGCCGATGCAGACGAGGATGATATACACCACGTTCACGCGGAACACGCACACGGCGACAAACGCCGCCAGCATGATGACGATGGATGCGGCATCCTTCTGCTTCACGACCGAGCCGCCCATGTCCCACACGACGGATGCGATCACCGCGCCGACGCCGGCCTGCATCCCGGAGAGCAGCCTGTTGATGATGAAATTGTCGCGAAACAGCTCGTAAAAATACGAGATCACCGAGATAATGACAAACGGAGGGATGATCGTCGCCACGATCGCAACCAGAGCGCCGATCAGCCCCGCCAGCTTATACCCCACAACGATCGCGCCGTTGACCGCGATGGCGCCAGGCGCAGACTGTGCGATCGCAATGAGATCGAGCATCTCATCTTCCTTGATCCAGTGCAGCTGATCGACAAATTTTTCCTTCATCAGCGTCACGATCACATAGCCGCCGCCAAATGTAAACGCGCTTAAATACAACGTCGAGAAAAACAGCTTCCTCAAAACCTTCCCTTTTTCACGTATCATATCACCTCCGCTCCAGTATAACCGCCCTTGACACATTTGTAAAATAGTATTATGATATGAAAAACATAATAAATTCGTTATAAACCATGGAGGAAATTATGACACTGCGGCATATGCGGATCCTGGTTGCCGTTTTTCAACAGGGAAGCGTCACCAAAGCGGCGCAGGCGCTGCATCTGGCCCAGCCGTCGGTCAGTCTGGCGCTGCGTGAGCTGGAGGATTACTACGGCGTCGCGCTTTTTACGCGCACAGGACGCCAACTGCTGCCGACGGTCTGCGGGCAGTCGTTTTACGACTATGCGGTTCATGTCGTCTCTCTGGTCGATGAGATGGAGACGCAGATGCGAAACTGGGACACACTGGGTACCATGCGCATCGGCTCGACCATCACCATCGGTATCCATCTGCTGCCGAGGCTGGTTCGCCAGCTGCAGGCCGAATTTCCGGATCTGAAAATCGAGGTCAAGGTCTGCCGGGCCAGTCAGGTGGAGCAGCTGATCTTGGACAATGACATCGATCTCGGCCTCATGGAGATGCAGCCCGAACATCCGAAGCTGTATGCCGAGCCGTTTCTGCACGATGAGTTGCAGGCGATCGTGCCGCCGCAGCATGCGCTCGCCGCAAGGGAGAACGTCACCTTCGCGGAATTGGCAGACTATCCGTTCCTGATGCGCGAACCGGGCAGCGCCGGACGAAAGATCGTCGAGGCATGTCTGGCGCTGAACCATCTGCCCTGCCGCCCCGCGTGGGAGAGCATGAGCACGCAGGCCATCGTCAGTGCCGTCGCCGAGGGACTTGGCGTTGCGGTGCTCCCGCAGCTCCTGGTCGAGCGGGACGCGCGGGAGGGCCGCGTCGTCATGCTGCCGTTCCGCGAACCGCTTTGCCGACACCTGTATGGGGTCTATCATGAAAAGAAGCATCTTTCCAAAAGCATGCGCCGCTTTCTGGAGCTGTGTCAGGCGCTTGGAACGCCGGCGCCGGTGGGGCAGACGCCCGGGAGGATAGAATGAAAAATTATTCGATCATGCTCAAACCGGCTTCTTCGCTGTGCGATCTCCGGTGCCGCTACTGCTTTTACGCCGATGTCGCAGCGCGGCGCAGCGTCCGCTCCTTTGGTATGATGCAGGACAGCGTCCTGCGGCGGATCATGGAAAACATTGCGCGCAGCGTCGTGCCGGGCGACCATATCACGCTGATGTTTCAGGGCGGAGAACCGATGCTCGCAGGGCTGGACTTTTTCCGTACGCTGACCGAGATCGCGGACAGCTGGCCGTCGGGGATCTCGGTCAGCTATGCGCTGCAGACGAATGCCATGCATCTGGACGAGGCGTGGTGCCTGTTCCTGAAGAAGCATGAGTTTCTGGTCGGCATCTCGCACGACCTGCTTGCAGCGCAGCACAACGCCGCACGGGTGGACGCCTCCGGCGCACCGACCATGCAGCGCGTGGAACGATCGATCTCCCTGCTGCGAAAGCACGACATCGCGTTTAATGTGCTCTGTACGCTGACGAACCCGCTTGCCCGCCACCCGCAGCAGGTTTGGAAGCGGATCGTACAGCTGAATCTCCCGTATGTGCAGTTCACGCCGTGTCTGGGATTTCTGGAGCAAACGGAAAAAAGCCCATGGGCGATCCGCCGGAGCGTTTTGCGAGCTTTTACAATGGGCTCTTTCGGCTCTGGCTGGCAGATCTCCGCGCCGGACGCTGCCGCAGCATCAAACTGTTTGATGATGTACTCGGTGCGTTGGCATTTGGCATCTCCGGCGCATGCGGTATGGGCGGCCGCTGCCATCCGCAGCTTGTGGTCGAAGCGGACGGCACGGTCTATCCCTGTGATTTTTACTGTCTGGATGAATATGCGCTTGGAAGTTTGGCGGAGATGACCATTCCCCAGCTTTTGCAGCAGCCCGCCGTGACCAGATTTCCCTCACGCAGCCAGACGCTGCCCATGCGCTGCTCCGGCTGTCGATGGAAGGAATTCTGCGGCGGCTGTGAACGGATGCGGCGCGGCGTGTGCTGCACGGCGGACAACACGTTCTGCGGTTATGAGAGCTTTTTGGAAGAAAACCAGAACGAGCTTCTGGCGCTTGCCCGTTCGATGCAGGATAATCACTCCTGGATCCACGGAATATCGCCGTTCTGGCAAGACTGCGCTTGACTGAACGACTTTTTTGCCGCATAATTTTTAGTAGATCTGTGCGCACCGACTCCAATCCACAGCAGCTTCGCACGCATACCGGTAGCGCGTTTCACGCAAAGGAGGATCGCCATGGAGAAAATCACAGCCGAAACCATGCGCAGCTATAACCGGCGCCAGATTTTCAACCATATCTATTTCAACAAACGCAGCTCCCGGCAGGAGATCGCCGACACGCTCCATCTGAGCCTGACCACGGTCACGCAGAATCTCAAGATGCTCGAAGAGGAAAACCTCATCGAGCGCAGCGGATATTTCCAATCCACGGGCGGACGAAAGTGCGTTGCATACAGCTGTGTCAGCATGTATAAGATCTCCATCGGCGTACACATCACCGCGCACCATCTGCGCCTCGTCGCCGTCGACATGTATGGAAACATCTTCAAGCGCCGGCGGATCACGGAAAACTACTGCCACAGCCGCGAATACTATCAGCAGTTCGGCGCGCATATTGACACGTTTATCAGGTCCCTGAACATCTCTCCCAAGCGCGTCCTCGGCGTGGGCATCGCGCTGACCGCGCTGCTCTCCAAAGACCGGCAGCACATCGCCAAGAGCGTCCTGCTCGGCACGACGGAGGCGCAGCTCGCAGACTTCAAAGAATTTCTCTCCTATCCCTGCCAGCTGTTCCACGACAGCGAAGCCGCGGCCGACGCCGAGCTCTGGTTCTCTCCAGGCATTACCGACGCGCTCTATCTCGGCCTGAACCACCACCTGAACGGCATGCTCATCATGAATCGGAAGATCCACGCCGGCAAGGAATACAGCGGCGGCCTTGTGGAGCATATCACGCTTTATCCCGGCGGGCGCAAATGCTACTGCGGAAAGCAGGGCTGCTTCAGCGCCTACTGCTCCGGCCATCTCCTTGTGGACGATCAGACGCGCGATTATGAGCACTTCTTCCAGCTCCTGCGCAGCGGCAGCGGCGAGGAATCGGAGAAATGGCAGTTGTTTTTGGGGGATCTGTCCGTCGCCATCGGCAGTCTCAGCGCGCTGCTCGACTGCGATATCATCCTCGGCGGTACCATCGGCGCCTACATGATCGAGGACGACAGAAGGCGCTTACAGCAGCTGGTTCGCAGCGATTATCACTATGCCCCATCCTCCGATTTTATCTGTCTGGGCTATAAGGATGTGGACATCTGCGCCTGCGGCGCAGCGATATCATATGTCGATGAATTTGTCAAAAGTCTATAAAACAAGCCTGTGAAATATAACGGAACGGAAGGATGCTTTTGCATTCTTCCGTTCCGTTATATTTCACAATTTTTTCCTGAATAATCGGCATACACGATAGTTAACAGGCAAAATATTTGATGCTATGCTAAATACAACTTATGAACAGTGGCTGGTCGAAAGCATTGTTCAAAGCAAATTAAGAAGGGAAGTATCACCAAATAAAAAAACATATCGCACTGTTCCTTGTGGTTGCCATGCTTTTGGCCCTCTGCGCCTGCACCTCGCAGCCGGCAAAGGACACCACGTCTGAGCAGACCACCGCTGATGCCAGCAGCAACAGCGACGCCGCCGCCAACACCGACGACAGCACCGAAACCGCCGCGCCCTCCGGCGAGACCGTTACCATCCGCGTTTCCGGCCTCAACCAGCAGCTCAGCCTCCCGCTGTGGTACATCCACGAGCAGGGCTGGGACGTTGAAAACGGCTTCAACCTTGAGCTGACCGTTTTCGCGCAGGGCTCCGGCATCAACGAAGCGCTCGGCTCCGGCCTTGTCGACGTGTTCACCATCGGCGCCGCCGGCATCTCCTCCTGCTCTGTCTACGACGCGGTCTACCTCTATTCCCATGAGGACTCCGGCGCCGGCCAGAACTTTGTCGTCCGCGCCGACAGCGACATCGCGCAGGTCAAGGGCGAGCTCGCCGACTATCCCGAAGTGTACGGCAGCGCCGACACCCTGAGAGGCAAGAAGTTCCTGCTCCCGATGGGCACCGCCGCGCAGATCCTCGCCAACGTGTACCTGCAGCAGTTCGGCCTGACGGAGGACGACGTGACCCTCGTCAACATGAATGACGACTCGGCCTATCAGGCGTTTGTCTCCGGCGAAGCCGATCTCGCCAAGACCTCCTACCCCACCGCTGACAACTATGACCCCGAAAAGTACGTCACTGCCTGCGGCATGGCGACGCTCGGCGTTCCGTATTACGACAACGTCCTCTGCTCCCGCGCATTCTTTGAGGACGCTTCCAAGCACGACGCGCTGGTCAGCTTCATCGTTCAGATGATCCGCACCGCCGAAACCTTCCAGGACGACGACGTTCTGATGCAGGCGATGCTCGACTACTATGAGTTCTGCGGTGTCAGCGTTGACGCTGAGGCGATCCGTCATCAGGTCCTCGAGCGCCCCTACTTCACCTATGAGCAGCTCAAGACCACCGACACCTCCGCTTCCTTCAAGCTCCTTGCCGACTTCTATGAGCAAGTCGAGAACATCACCACGGAAGATCATGATAAGGTCATGAACAACATGGACACCACCATCCTCGCCGAGGCTCTGGATGCCTACGCTGCACAGTACGTGAAATAAACTTGGGCTTGAGTAAATGAAGCTGCGGGAGATCGCAGCTTCATTTATTCAGCCAGAGATGGAGGATATTATGACTTTACAGCAGAAAAAAGAGCGGGCCATCAGGCTCAAGCTCATATCCGCGCTTTCGTTGTGCCTCTTCTTCCTTTTGTGGTACCTCGTCACGGACGTGCTCAAGCTTGCTCCCGCGACCCTCTTTCCCTCTCCGGTCACCGCACTGGAAACCGGCATTGCAAAATGGACTACGAAAAAGCCGGATGGGGCTACGCTCCCCACCCACATCTTCTCCAGCCTGCGCGTCTCCCTGCTGGGCTTCTGCTTCGGCGCGTGTATCGGCGTGCCGCTCGGCGTCGTGATGGCCTGGTGGGAACCCATGGACACGACGCTCCGCCCCGTGTTTGACTTTATTCGGAATATTCCGCCGATCGCCTGGATCCCGATCATGATCATCCTTCTGGGCATCGGCGTTGTGGCAAAGGCAGCCATTGTGTTTCTTTCCGCGTTCATTCCCTGCGTCGTCAACTCTTATACCGGCATCAAATCCGTCAAAAAGGTACATATCTGGGTCGGCCAGACCTTTGGCGCATCCAAGCTCCGCATCCTGTTCAAGGTCGCGATCCCGTCCGCGCTGCCGCATATCTTCACCGGCCTGAAAGTCTCGCTGAACTCCTCCTGGGGCTGCCTGGTCGCGGCGGAAATGCTCGGCTCCGACAGCGGTCTGGGCTATATGATCCAGATCGGCCGCCTGCTCTGCCGCGCGGACATCATCATCGTCGGCATGATTGTCATCGGCATCTGCGGCACCATTCTCTCTGCGCTTCTCGATCTTCTGGAGCGTGCGCTTGTGAAAGGAGATGTCTGAGATGAACAAAAAGCTGAGAACCTTTGTGTATCCCGTCTGCGCGTTTATCGTGCTGCTTCTGCTCTGGCAGGTCTGCGTGATGCTGAGCACGTCCGAGATCGCCTTCCCCACGCCGGTCGCGGTCTTTAAAGAGTTCTTCTACATCCTCACCCACAAGGTCGGCAACTACTACACCGTCGTCGGCCACGTCCTGTGGAGCCTGAGCCGCGTTCTGGTCGGCTTCTCCATTGCCGCCGTGCTCGGCATCATCCTCGGCCTGACGATGGGCTGGTTCGACTATGTGCGTGCCGTCATGATGCCGATTTTCAACCTCCTGCGCCCCATCGCCCCGCTGGCGTGGATCCCGCTGGCCATCCTGTGGTTCGGCATCGGGGAAAAGTACAAGTACTTCCTGATCTTCATCGCCGCCTTCGTTCCGTTCACGCTCAACGCTTTCGCCGGCGCGAGCCACGTGGACAAGCAGCTGGTCGGCGCGGCAAGAATGCTGGGCGCTTCCAAATCGCAGCTGTTCTTTGAGATCGTCGTGCCCGCCGCTGTCCCCTCCATCTTCTCCGGTGCGCAGGTCGCCCTGTCCAACTCCTGGATGACGATGCTCGCCGCCGAAATGGTCTGCGCGACCGAGGGCGTCGGCTGGATCATCATCGCCGGACAGAGCGTAAACGACATGACGCAGATGATCGCCGGTATGCTCGCGATCGGGATCGTGGGGCTGTTGCTGGCCATTGGAATGAGAAAGTTGGAAGAGAGGTGCCTCATATGGAACAATCAAGGAAAATAAAGCTGTCCTGCAAAGGACTCGGCAAGACCTTCAAAACGCCGAAGGGCGATTTCGAGGTGCTTCGCGATCTGACGTTCGATGTATATGAAAACGAATTTCTCGTCATCTTCGGGCCGGGTCAGTGCGGCAAGACCACGCTGCTCAATATGCTGGCCGGTCTGGAACCCAGCGACGGCACGGTTTTCCACAACGGCAAAACCGTTGAAATGCCTGAACCGTCGAGAGCCATGGTGTATCAGACGATGGCCCTGTTCCCCTGGATGACGGTCATGGACAATGTCGCCTTCAGCCAGAAGGTCAAAAAGATCCCCAAAAAGGAGCGCGCCCAGATCGCGCAGAAGTTCATTGATCTGGTCGGCCTCACCGGCTTTGAAAAGAGCTTTCCCATCCAGCTCTCCGGCGGTATGAAGCAGCGCGTCGGCATCGCCAGAGCGTATTGCAGCGATCCTGATGTGCTCCTGATGGACGAGCCGTTCGGCCATCTCGACGCGCAGACCCGCTATATGATGCAGGAATCCATCGAGGAGATCTGGGAAAAGGAAAAGCGCACGGTCGTCTTTGTTACGAACAACATCGAAGAGGCGCTCTACCTTGCCGACCGCATCATCCTGCTCAGCGACTGCCCGAGCCAGATCCGTGCGGAATATAAGATCGATCTCCCGCGCCCGCGCGATCTTGTGTCGCCTGAATTTATGCGCCTGCGCAAGGAGATCACCGAGCGCATGAACAGCGCCGTTTATTAAGGAGCATGGATATGGAAAATAGAAAAGTCAAAGTCAAGGTCACCCACCTGACCAAGAAATTCGGCGACCTGCTTGTTTTGAACGACGTTTCCTTTGACGTGTACGACGGCGAGTTCCTGTGCATCGTCGGCCCGACGGGCTGCGGCAAAACCACGTTTTTGAACAGCCTGACGCACCTGTATGAGCCGACTGCCGGCAACATTCTGCTCGACGGCGAAGAGATCGATCTGCGCAAGCACAACATCGCCTACATCTTTCAGGAATACTCCGCCATGGAGTGGCTCACCGTCCGCGAAAACGTCCGCTTCGGTCTGGACATCAAGCGCGACTACAAAAACATCGACGAGAAGGTCAACAACGCGCTCGATTTGGTCGGCCTGACGCCGTTTGCCGATTACTATCCCAAGCAGCTGTCGGCCAGCATGCTCCAGCGTGTCGTCATCGCGCGCGCCTTTGCGACGCAGCCCGATCTTCTGCTGATGGACGAGCCCTACGGCCAGCTGGACATCAACCTCCGCTTCAAGCTCGAGGACGAGGTCATCCGTCTGTGCAAGCAGACCAAAACAACCGTCCTTTTCATCACCCATAATATCGAGGAGGCCGTCTATCTGGGCGACCGGATCCTGGTTCTGACGAACAAGCCCACCTCCATCAAGGAGATCGTCCCCAACGACGCGCCGCACCCCCGCGACATTGCGGCTCCCGATTTTATCGAGATGCGCAACCGGATCACCAACCTGATCAAGTGGTGGTGATACTCGCCAAACTGAATCAAGAAAGAGGCAACATAGATGGAATATTACATCGGAATAGACTCCGGCGGAACCAAGACCGAGTTTATTCTTGCGGACGCGGAGGGTTCTGTGATTTCCCGCGCTGTTGATTCCGGCTGCAACCCACTTGACATCGGGGCCGATCCGGCGCGCGAGATCATTTTAAGAAACGTAAGACAGCTCGACGCTGCGGCGCCCGGCCCGATCTGCTCCATATACGCCGGAATCGCCGGCGCCAATCACGTCGACATGCACCTCGAAACGCTTCTCGCGCAGGAGCTTGGCGGCGCGGTGGTTCGCGTCGAGGACGACCGGCGCATCGTAGTCTCCAGCACGCTCGGGCATGCGGACGGCTGCGGCATGATCTGCGGCACCGGTTCCTCCCTGTCCATTATCATCGGCAGCGAACCCATCCGTCAGGTCGGCGGTCTGGGCTATCTGATCGACACCGGCGGCAGCGGCTATGAGCTGGGTCAGGCCGGCCTCAAAGAGGCCTGCCGCTATCTTGATGGGCGCGGCGAATACACCGTGCTTGCCGACCTGATCACAAAGGCGCTTGGCAAAAAGCCCTGGGACAGTCTCGCGAATATTTATGCCGGCGGCCGTTCCTACATTGCGTCCTTCGCACATACCGTGTTCGAGGGTATGGAGATGGGCGACGCCGTGTGCAGGCGCATCGTGGAAGAATCCGCCTACAAGCTGTCCGAGCTGACATTCGCGGCCGAGAAATACTTTCCCGGCGAATTCCCGGTCGTGATGTCCGGCGGGATTTTCCGCGCCTACCCGAAATATGTCCAGCTCGTCTGCGCCAAGGCTTCGCCGAAAGCGCGCATGATCCTGGCGGTCGTCCCGCCGGTCTATGGCGCGCTGGTGGAGGCCATGTGGCAAAATGGCCGAACCGCCGATGCCGCCGTGCAGCGGAATTTTATGGGCAGTATCCAGCGGCTCGAGAGCCGCGTCAATTAAAGCTTTGTCCCTTGCTGCCCTGCGGCGGCATGTTCTAAGGAGGGCTTATGAACCAACAACCGAACGTCTTATTTTTATTTACCGATCAGCAGCGCGCGGACACGATCTACGCCCCCGGCAAGCCGCGCCGCCTGGTCACTCCGGCGCTGGACGCGCTGGCGCAGGAGTCTACCGTGTTTGACAACTGCTTTACGCCTGCCCCCGTCTGCGTTCCCGCGCGGTTTTCGATGTACTCCGGCCTTTATCCGGCGCACTCCGGCTGCTGCAACAACAACTATGGCAGCGCCTACACCGGAAACGGCTTCTACTCCAAATTTACAGGCAGCGGCTATCAGACCTGCTGCGTCGGCAAAATGCACCACACGCTGGATCTCTATGGCCCCATGGGCTTCCAGACGCGGTACACGCAGGAGGAAATGTCTGACCCGGCGGATCAGTATACGCAGTTCATCACCTCCGGCGCGTATAAAAACGTCTTTGACTACAACGGGCAGCGCAGCGAAATGTACTACATTCCGCAGGTTTCGCAGCTTCCCGCCGAGGTTCACCCGACACAGTGGATCGGCGACAGGAGCGTAGATTTCCTCTGGGACTGCGACGCATCGCGCCCGTTTTTTCTGGTCAGCTCGTTCATCCATCCGCATCCGCCCTTCGCGCCTCCGGCGCCCTGGAACAAGATGTACCGCACCGTCTCCGACGATCCGTACATGCCGGAGGATCCCGCGGAATTCGCCGCGTTCATGAGCGACCGGTTCACGCTGGATAAGGTCGGCATCAGCCGTCAGGATCTCAGCCTGCTCCGCAATTTCTACTTTGCCTGCATCTCCTTTGTGGACTATCAGATCAGCCGTATCATCGATACGCTGAAGGCACGCGGGCTGTATGACAACACCATCATCTTCTTCTCCTCCGATCACGGCGAAATGCTTGGCGATTTCGGCACGATGGGCAAACGCTCCATGCTGGACGGCGCGCTGCGCATCCCGTTCATGCTCCGCGTCCCCGGTCAGGCCGCAGCGCGGCGCAGCGATGTCTGCTCGCTCGTGGACGTCGCGCCCACGCTCCTCAGCCTTGCCGGGATCGAGTACTGCGGTGAGCACTTTGACGGCATCGACCTCTTCTCCGATGCGCGGCACAGCGAGGTCTACTCGCAGTTCAGCACCGGAAAGAAGGGCGCTTACACCGTCTCGTCCAACCACGACAAGCTGGTCTATCATGCGTTCGAGGATCGCTGGTATTACTTCGACCGCATGCCGGAGGATACCAACCGCTATGATGCATCCAACCCCCGCGTACGTGAGCTGCGCGCCCTGCTGGAGCAGTACATGCAGGAGGACTGCTGCACAGACGGCGGAGGAAGCGCGGACTTCTTCTCCGGCAAGAACAAGTTCCCCTACGGCCCGAAGCGCGGCGACCATCTGGCGCGCCGCGAAGAAGAGCTTGCAAGAATGCCCGCGGGGTACGAGATCGATATTTAAGGTGCATCTGGATCAGCCCCCAGAAAGGAACCATATGATGAAACAGAATTGGCTGGAGCTGGAACACAAGACCTTCATCGTCACAGGCGGTGCGTCGGGCATTGGCCGGGCGATCGTGGAGGAGCTGCTGGCGGACGGCGCGAACGTCGCGGTCTGCGACATGAACCCGGAAGCACCGGAATACCAGAACGGCACGCCGCTCTACATCCCGACCAACGTGACCGACCGCGCAAGCGTCGACGCGATGGTCGAAAAGACAGTCGCGCATTTCGGCGGTCTGGACGGCATCGTCAACAACGCGGGCATCAACATCCCGCGCCTGCTTGTCGACGAAGGGCACCAGTACGAACTGGACGAAGCAGTCTGGGACAAGGTCATGAACGTCAACCTGAAGGGCCTGTTTTTCTGCGCCCAGTCCGCGGCGCGCGTACTTGTGCGGCAGCGCCACGGCGTGATCGTGAACATGTCGTCCGAATCGGGCCTTGAAGGCTCCGAGGGGCAGAGCGTCTACGCGGCAAGCAAAAACGCGGTCAACTCGCTGACCCGCAGCTGGGCGAAGGAGCTCGGCAAGAAGGGCGTGCGCGTGGTCGGCGTCGCGCCGGGCACCCTCGAGGCGACGGGCCTGCGCACACTGAGCTACGAGACGGCGCTGGCCTACACGCGGGGCATCACGGTCGAACAGCTGCGTGCCGGTTACGCGAAAACGAGCACGACCCCGATGGGCCGCAGCGGAAAACTGAGCGAAGTGGCAAGCGTCGTCGCCTTCATGCTGAGCGGCCGCGCCGGTTACGTCGACGGCGTCACCCTCAACATCGCCGGCGGCAAAACCCGCGGCTGAACCGGAAAAACCACCGAAACAAGGAAACCCCCGGCTCCTGTTGGAGCCGGGGGTTTGGTTATTTGGATGCTCAGGGGATAAATGTGCCGATGAGGTTGGAGGCCAGCACAATCAGCACCAGCGCGACCGGATAGGTTGCGGCGTAGGCCGCGGCGACGTCGTCCGTGCCGGACACGGCGACGAGCGTGCCGAGCGCCGGGGTGGAGGTCATGCCGCCGGTCAGCGAGCCGAGGTTGTTCAGCAGTTGGAGCTTGAACGCGCGCTTGGCCAGCAGGAAGCCGACGATCAGAGGCAGCGTCGTCATGATGACGCCCGCGATGAAGCCGTAGACAACGAGCATCGCGCCGTATTCCGACGCCTGCACCTGCGCCACCAGCTCCACGCCGCCCTCGACGCCCGCGCCGATCAGGAACAGCATCAGGCCGAGTTCGCGGAAAACCTTCAGTGTGGAGGACGGGATGCGGAGGTTGATGCGGCCCATGTGGCCGAAGTGGCCGAGGATGAGCGCGACGATCAGCGGGCCGCCCGTGTTGCCGAGCGAGAAGCACGCGCCGTCGAAGCCCGCACCGGTCAGCGGGATCTTGATGGAGCCGAGCAGGATGCCGAGCAGGATCGCAAAGCCGAAGGCCGCGAAGCCGAACTCGTCAAACTCGGTGAGATAACGCTTGATCTCCTTCGGGGCGTATTCCTCGTCGCCGCCCTGAATGAGCTGGCGCTCCGCCGCCATGTCGGCATGGAGGATCTTCGGCACGATCTGCACGAAGAGCACGACGCCGATGACGCCGAACGGATAGGCCACGGCGTGGCCGAGGGCCACCATGCCCTCCTGCTTGGCGACCGCCTTTGCCGCGGAGAACGCGGGCGTGGACGTGAGAGCGCCGGAGAGGATGCCGGTAGAATAATCGGAGCCGATGCCGGGGATGAGCGCGAAGATGACTGTGCAGACCGCGCCGATCAGGATGATGATCGCGCCGAGGGGCACGTAGGACTTCGCGTTTCGTTTCAGGTTGTGGAAGAAGTTCGGCCCGGCGATGAAGCCGACGCCCGTGACGAACAGGACAAGGCCGACGCTTTCAATGAATTTATAGCTCGTGACGGCAGTGGATGCGCTGCCCTCGATGTAGAACTTCGACAGAATGGGGATATTTTGCAGGCCGGGCTGCGTGAACAGATAGCCGCAGAGCAGCGCTATCAGGAACACGCCCGCCGTGCCGAGGCTGACGCCCTTGACCTGGATACTGCCGAGCGCATAGCCGATGAACGCGATGAAAAACGCGCCGAGCAGCACGACCGACGTCGTGCCCATGCCAAAGAGGCTGTTGATAAAATCCATTTCTTCTTTCTCTCCTCACATTGTGAAAGCGTGAATGTCCAGAAGAAGCGCACACCTGTCTTTGAGCGGCGCTCTTTTGATCAAAAATGATGAAAAATGGGTATAGAAATGCCGCGCGACCGGCTTTGTTGGTCGCAGATCGCGCGGCAGTGGTCTTTGCGGCAGGGAAATTAAAGAGTCTCGGTCTTTCTGGTGTAGTCCGGGAGCAGACGCGGCGACGGCAGATCGCTGTCGATGCCTGCGGCCTTGCGCTCGGCCTCAAACGCGGCCACATGGTCGAGCGTCAGCTTGCCGACGGTGACGTCCTTCGCCTTGGCGGCGGCGGACTTGCCCGCGTTGCGGCCAAAGACGATGATGTCGAGCAGGCTGTTGCCCATCAGGCGGTTGCGCCCGTGGATGCCGCCGACGACCTCGCCCGCGGCGAACAGGTTCTCCACGTCCGTCATGCCGTCCGGCGTGATGTGCAGACCGCCGTTCTGATAGTGCAGCGTCGGATAGACGAGGATCGGCTCCTTGCGGATGTCGATGCCGTGCTTGCCGAACATGCGCATCATCGCGGGGATGCGCTTTTCGATCGTGCCGGGGCCGCCCTTGATCTCGATCATCGGCGTATCCAGCCAGACCGCGTCGCCGAGCGGGGTCTTGACGCCCTTGTGGCGCTCGGAGCATTCACGGATGATGGACGCCGCGGCGACGTCGCGCGTCTCGAGCGGGTTCATGAACGCCTCACCCTCGGCGTTGATGAGCATCGCGCCGACGGAGCGGACTTTTTCGGTGACGAGCGCGCCGTAGATCTGTGCGGGGAAAGCCGCGCCGGTCGGATGGTACTGGAGCGTGTCCTGATAGAGGAGCTTCGCGCCCGCGCGGTAGCCGAGGACGAGTCCGTCGGCGGTCGCGCCGTAGTGGTTCGAGGTGGGGAAGCCCTGATAGTGGAGCCGTCCCGCGCCGCCGGTCGCCAGAATGACGACCTTCGCCTTCGCGACCATCAGCTCCTTCGTCTCCATGTTCAGCAGGACCGCGCCGGCGCAATGGCCGTTTTCATCCTTAATCAGCTCGATGGCGGACGTGAAGTCGACGACCTCGATGCCGCGATTCAAGACTTCGTCGCGCAGCGTGCGCATGATCTCCGCGCCGGAATAGTCCTTGGCCGCGTGCATGCGCTTGCGGGACGTGCCGCCGCCGTGCGTCGTGATCATGGTGCCGTCGGGGGCCTTGTCAAATTCCACGCCGAGGTTCGAGAGCCACTGGATGGCCTCCGGCGCCTCGGTGACGAGTTTGTAGAGCAGATCCTTCTGCGCGGCAAAATGACCGCCGCCATAGGCGTCGAGGAAGTGCTGCGCGGGCGAATCGTTCGGCTTGTCCGCCGCCTGAATGCCGCCCTCGGCCATCATCGTGTTCGCGTCGCCCATGCGGAGCTTCGTCACGAGCAGCACCTTTGCGCCCGCATTGTCAGCCTCGATGGCCGCGGAGCAGCCCGCGCCGCCGCCGCCGATGATGAGCACATCGGCCTCATAGTCGGGCTTGGTCAGGTCGATGTCGCGGCCCGCGAGACGAGACTGGCCCTCGAGCAGGGCGCACAGCTCCAGCGGGACTTTTTCGCCCTTGTTCGCACCGATGTGGAGCGTGGTGAACTGGTTGTCGCGATAGTCGGGGTGGAAGGTCTTGAGCAGAACGTCCTTCTCCTCCGCCGTCATGCGGCGGGGATTGAGCTTGACGTTTTCCGCGCGGGCGGCCTCTACCTTCTTGATGGATTCCTGCAATGCTTTGTCCTGATACATACCGCTCGCCTCCTTACGCTTCGATGTCGCGGTTGTTGTAAAGCTCCTGGATCTCGCTCAGGGGCTTGCCCATGAGGTCTTCGATGAGCTTTTCAAACACGCCTTCGTGGATCTCGTTGACGCGCTGGTCGAGATGCTCGCAGTGCGGGGCGAGATATTTGCCGTTCAGGCGGCGGGCCAGCATCGCGACCTGCGGATGCGAAATGCCCGCAGGACACCGCGACGAGCAGACGCCGCACATGACGCAGTCGAACGATTCTTCCGCGCACTTTTCATATTCGCCGCGCTGCGCGTAGGCGATGTACTGCATGACGTTCAGACCCTGTGTACAGGCCTTGGTGCAGGCGTTGCAGCCGACGCAGGAATAGATCTCGGGGTAGAGCTGCATCATGATCTGCTGCGTGGGCTTCACCTGCTCGATGTCGTAGACCTGCTTGACCAGCGGGAAGAACGGGAGCGTCGCAACGTACATATTGTCCTCGACCTTTGTCGAGCACGCGAGACAGGCATGCAGCTCGCGGTCGCCCTTGATGCGGTAGATCGTGGCGCACGCGCCGCAGAAGCCGTTGCGGCAGCCGCAGCCGCGCACCAGCTGATAGCCGGAATACTCCATGGCCTCCATGATGGTCAGGCTCGCCGGCACCTCATATTTTTTGCCGAACAGGAAAACAGTTACCATTTGTTCCATTGTCTTTCTCCTTAATACTCGTCGGGCAGCTCGTCGAGCTGATCGAAGCGGAACACCGGGCCGTCCTTGCAGACGTATTTGTTGCCGATGTTGCAGCGGCCGCATTTGCCGAGCGCGCACTTCATCTTCAGCTCCATCGTCGTATAGATATGCGTGCGGTCGAAGCCAAGCTCCATCAGGCCGCCCAGCGTGAACTTGATCATGATGGGGGGGCCGCACATGACGACGGTCTTGCTCGTGTCAAAGCCAAGCTCCTTGACGTAGTTCGGGACGAAGCCGACGTGGCCGTCCCAGTCGGGCTGCTCACGGTCGATGGTCAGGTGGACGTTGATGCCGTCCTCCTTGCACCAGACGTCGAGGATCTCCTGGAAATCGACCAGATCCTCCTTCGAGCGGGAGCCGTAGACGATGTCGATGCTGCCGTAGCGGTCGCGGTAGTGGCGGCAGTAGTTGATGACCGAGTGCAGCGGCGCGAGGCCGATGCCGCCCGCGATGAAGAGCAGGTCCTTGCCCGCGAAGTCGGTGTCGACCGGGAAGCCGTTGCCATACGGGCCGCGGACGGTGATCTGCTGGCCCTCCTCCATGCCGTGGAGCCACTGGGTCACGCAGCCGCATTTCTTGATCGAAAATTCGACGAAATCCGGCTCCGTGGGGCTGGACGTAATGGAGAACAGCGCCTCGCCCACGCCGGGGATGGAAAGCATCGCGCACTGGCCAGGGATGTGCTCAAAGGGCTTTTTGCCGTCGAGGCCGACGACGCGGAACGTCTTGACGTCCGGCGTGTCGACGCGGATCTTGGTGACGACGCATACAGCCGGGATCAAAGGGTCATGTCTCATGCTTCGGCACCTCCCAACGTTTTGACGACCTTGACGATGTTCATATGGATCGGGCACTTCGCCAGACACCGGCCGCAGCCGACGCAGCCGAAGCAGCCGTCGTTGTTGTCCGGGAAGTAGACCAGCTTGTGCATGAACCGCTGGCGGAAGCGCTCGAGCTGCGTCGGGCGCGGCTGTCCAGCGGACATCTTGGTAAAGTCGGAGTACATGCAGCTGTCCCAGCAGCGGAAGCGGCGGACCGTCTTGCCGCCCGTGAACTCCTGAATGTCATAGCACTGGCACGTCGGGCAGACGAACGTACACGTGCCGCAGCCGAGGCACGCCTCGGAGAGCTGCTTCCATTCGGGGCGGCTGAAAAGCTCCTTCGTCTTGCCCGCGCCGACCTTGGAGAGGTCGAGATTCGCGAGCGGGAGCTTTTTCAGGATCTCGCGCGTGGCCTCCTGCTGCGCCGCGACGGCCTCTTCGCCGGAGTCTTCCAGCATCGGCAGCTTCGCGGTCAGGGCCTCGCCCTTTTCGGTGTTGGTCTGGACGTAATAATCGTCGCCCACGGGATACAGGGTCACGTCCGCGTCGGGGCTGGCGGGGGC
>OLOT01000797.1_pt1 | contig 21584 bp, 18 predicted proteins | sample 1671991 | NCBI WGS metagenome assembly OLOT01 (sample SAMEA3136634, study PRJEB25190) | human gut metagenome | biome: human gut; feature: human-associated habitat; material: faeces | place: Austria | collected 2013
AGAATAAATAATACGAAAATGCACGGAGAAAGCATAACGCAGAACAACAGGAGGACAATATCGAGATTGTATGGAATGCAGATGTTAGGTTGATAATTGTGCAAGCACCGCCTGCACAATTTGTGCAACAAAAAAGAGGAGCCAGTCCAGACTCCTCAAAGGTACGTTATTTCAAAAAGTTGCTCTTGTGTTCCAGCGCGTGCAGATTATGATAGTCCTCATAAATAAGTCAATTTTGCAGATAAAATTAGCAACTCAGGAAAAAATGATTTGCTTGGAGAAATCGAAACGATAAGCTGAGATAATGGTTTCTCTTCTTTAGTGAGCCTATGAAATGACGAAATGTGGCTCGCCACATCAAACAGCCGATAAAATGACAAAACAACTCGGCCATGCAGCCAAAACACTCCGGCTATCCGACAAAACAGCCCGGCTTTTTTTCGTCAAATCAGGTCGGCTTTAACAAAAAGGTTGCCTCACATTATTGCGTGAGGCAACCTTTTCGTTATTCAATATGGTCGTTGATCCAATACCGAAGCTCCGTTTCGTCCTTTGTGCCATCCGCGATACCAATGAACATATCGGCCAGCTCATTCTGCTCCAATTGGAACTGATATCCATTCCATTTGAGTAGCAGTTGCGTGACCATGGCGCCAATTCGCTTATTGCCATCGATAAATGCGTGATTGGACGCTAACCCAAACCCAATACGAGCGATTTTCTCTATGTCAGTTGGAAAAAGATCTTCTCCTCCAAATGATTGAAGGGGTGCGGCAATAGCCGCTTCTAATCCAGCACGATCACGCAGACCATCAATGCCACCAGAAACTTGAATGATACGGCTATGAATCGCTACGACATCTTCTGCTGTAACCCAAATCATTCTGCCATCCTCTTATAGTCAGAAGCGAACTCGCTCAATAGTTGATCGGTGTCCGCCAGCATTTTTTCGCGGCTCACAGCTGTTACAGGCTCCTGAATCGTGACAGCAAAAGGCATGCCTTTTGCTCGAACAAAGGCATTGGCAAAAATATTAAAGGCAGTAGAAGTTGACATGCCCAGTGCATCACAGATGGCTGCCATTTGCGCTTTCACTTCAGAATCAATGCGAAAAGTCATGTTGGAATCCATGTTCAAGCCTCCTTTGCACTACAATAATACTACATAATATGTGCATTGTCAATCCGGTCGTTTCTTGATGATGGTCGGATGCGGCTGATCCAAAGGGAATTGATTATTCGACATAGTTCGATTATATCACAGAACGGCGACAACAGTGTGGCGCGGTTTTCCTTTTTTGCTCATTATGATCGATTTGTTGCATTTTCGACCGTTAATCCGTAAGACTTACCAGAATGGAGGTATGTCTATGTATCCGCGCACGATTATTGACTCACTATCGGCAGTTCCTAACAGAGATCAACTCACGCATAAAGATCTACACGCACATTTCAGCACTGGTCAATCGATTCTTCTTTCTGGTTCTGGGAGAGATAAGAAGTACGGGTACCGCAATGGTATCCAGACGGATCTTGGAGACATCAGGAACGATGTCTGGCGCGATTTGGTGCGTGAGCTCATTGTCCGGAGCCACGAAGAAGACTTGTTCGATAAACTCCTGGAGTGGGAGAAGGAGCACACCTATTGGTTAAAGACGAAAGCAGAACTGGAGCATTACACGCTTGAGCTCTACGCTGCAAGGATCTTTGACAACCCGAAATGGGTTGACTATGAAGCTTTTGCCAAGCACTATGGCTACCAGCCGCAGTCCTATGAGGGGTAAACAACTCAATGCATCGGATATACATGAAAACGGCAATGCCACATTGTGGCACTGCCGTTTTCTTATTGCCTTTTTTCAGTTCACGGTCTATTGACTACGCCAACAAAGAGTGGAAGTCCATCTGCACCAGTAATGGCGAATAAGAACGGTCGATCCAATACGAAGTCCATTTCCTCTTCAGGTGGCGCCGCAGCACCAGCCATCATCATGACGGTATATGCCGCTGCGGTAACCCCCTCTTCATCGATGGCAACGCGGGCTGCATGGTCGGCTTTGGAAAGGAATATCTCTGCAACTTTCGAAGTCATGGGACTGAAATCGGCCACCGTGGCATCGAATACACCGGTAATACCCAGCGCATTCAGGCCATCACGCAGGTCAAGATCAGAGACAACATCAAATTTGGGAACGGACATATTCACGATCAGGTGCTTGCTGTTCTCCCAGTTTCCATTGCTGTTTAGGAACTCCATCGTTTGCTCATCGGCAAGCAGATCATCCATAGCCACGCCATCATCAGGCAGGAGGAACCACATTTTGCCGCTGCCCTCCAGGCTCAGAGCAACAGCGCCGAACTGATCTGCCCAGTAATAGGTGTTGCTGCCGCCCTTGTGCATGAAGTCGCACTCCACGGTCTCTCCATCAGCACTGAACAGATGGAACAGGCCCTTTTCCGTTCCGGCCTCATTGAACTCACTGTGCCACTTGGCTCGGTAGTAGATGGTAGAGGCCAAAGCCATAACGGTCTCGGGGTCCATCGACAGGCCATCGGCCTGCGCTTCCAGCAGTCCTCCGGTCTGCTCATTGATCCAGTCCCGCAAGGCCTGATTAAATTCCTCGCTGCCCATCTCACCACGGAAGGAGGACGCATAGTAATTCTTTGCCAGACTGTCCATTGTGGACTGGTTGAAATTTACGGACTCATTCAGCCACAGGGAGTTTGCCAGAATGCTTGTCACGGCGCCGTCATTGCTGTAATTGGCGTTCCAAACACTGGCCGCCTGGGAGCGCAGAGCCTCAATGCTTTCACTTCCTAGAAGGTCAAGGATCTGCTGGCGGCTTTCACTGTCCGTCACCTCTGCCAGCATGGCGAGGGCCATGTAAACACTCAGAGGAGAGTATACCTTGTTCTCCCCGTTGGAATTGCTGAGAAACTCTCGGATTGAACTGGCGAAGAACGGTTCCAGACCGTCTGCATAGCCTTCCGGCTGACTGCGTTGGGCCTTTCTGTCCGACTGCCAGGCGTCATAGACCACATCAAAGCCATCGCTGTCAAACTCACCGGTCTTTTCATCAAAATACTCCATCTCGTTTGGGTAGGGAGCCATCTCCGGATAGCTAGCCAGTGCCAGAGCATAGGCCGATGCGGAGTTGTTTGGTTTCTTTTCGTCCATATTGGTATCTCCTGCGCAGCCTACCATAGAAATCAGGCAAGCCGCTGCGAGGCATAGCGCTACAATTCGTTTCATACTGCGTACCCTCCTTAGTCTACGATGGTGTCTGTGCAGATTACCTGCGTTATGATTTCCATAGCAGTCTCGCCGTAGCGTGACCACCAGCTATTTACACCCTGGGTCGTTGCCACAAAGTTGCCTTTGCTGGCAGGGTAACTGATAAAGTTCCAGATAGCACCGCCATCGTAGGTGCCCATGGAACCATTTCCAAATTCCTTCATTGACAATCCGGTGCCACAGACGCCGAATGTAGGCCAATATTGGAAATCGATCCATCCATCTTCACCAGCGGGTCGGAAACTGACGCCATAGCTCATGCCATCGGCACTGTATTCCTCAACCTTGTATTCCCAACCAGAAAGAAGCGGCACACTGACGCCAAATCCGCCGTGTTCGTAGGAAACATTACTTGTGTCAGCGGCGTCCACGAGATCAAAGCCTGCATAATAGGTTTTGGTGTCATAATCACCGGTACCCCGGAAATCCATAACCGATTTGCTGATCCGGTAGGAACCTGCGGGAAGCTCTCCGTACAGGCGGCTCCAATTCACTTCCCATTCTGTTTCCGCATTGTTAGGGATCATCCATGCTTCTGACGTCCAGGCAAGCTCATACTCCATAGGAAGCAGCTCGACCGCAACCCACTCGCCATCCTGCAGCATTTCGAGTCCGTAGTAACTGCCGGTCTGCAGCTCACCGGTTGGTTCTCCATCTTGCTGCGTACAAACAATGGTCAATCCAGACGGGGTAATATTCTTTGCAGTAAGCTTCACTCCCCAGGGATCCTGATAGGCGCTTATCGACGGAGTACGACTGATACCAACAAGACCGGATATTGCCGGAGTGCGTTCGCTCTGTTTTCCATTGATCCAAACCTTGTCGGTGGCCTTGATCACATCGCCCATCTGCACTTCAAGGAATAGATGCCACTGAGCCATATCCTCTGTTCCTGCCTCAGGGACCTTACGGTCAATCGTAATGTCCCACCCATCCAATGCACCGTTCTCAATACGGTGACGACGCACATCTGTAATCTCATGCCGAATTGATCCGCTGCCTTCCTGCAGTACGATCAGAACAAGATTCTGCCGTTCAAAATAGGCGTTATCGTATTTGTCGCAGGCATCCAAAAAGCCGATTGTGCTGTCGGAGTAGACTGTCTCTCTTCGTTCCAGACTATAAATGTCCTTGTATGCCTCGTAATAGGCTTCCAATTCCGCTCTGGAACTGATCACGGTGTGGTAAGGATAGCCATCTTCAGGTCCGCCATTGGTCCGGATGTACTGCGCCTCAAAAGCGTATGCTCCCGGTTCAGGCGTCACGGAATCTGGATCAGCTTCATTTCCTACAATGGTCCATCCGAGTTCCGTAAGCTCTTCTATGACCTGTTCCGGAATATCGGCCTGCGTACCGTCTTCCAATTTCACACACCAATACGCACCGGTCCTGCCTGGATAGGTTTCCGCAATCCCATCGTGGAAGATCAAAATCTTATCGCCGGTCCCCAAGCCAGAGAACAGACCTTCCTTATCCTTTCGGTTGCTCATGATAATGGGTGAGTTTCCATCGATGAACATATACGATCCGTTGTCCGCTACTAAGCAGCGTCCGACAGAGAAACTCATGGAGTGATTTATCATATACCAAAGGCCACCCGCACAAAGTAGCAGTATGACTCCTATCACACAGAGGGGAATAACCCATTTCTTTTTCTGTTTCATATCAGCAGCCTCCTTTTCATATCAGACATGAATCCCTTATTGATATAGACGCAAAAATAGGGAAAATGTTCCCTTGTGATGCGATTTAGAGAGTTGCCGGAACAAGTGAGTAGCATAATCGAAGTCAAAGGCAACCTCACGATCGTCACTTTGCTTCATCACTCATTATACGACCATCGACAAAACCCTACAACCCACCTAAGTTCCTGTGCATACCAAAACGGCAATACCTGCTTGGTATTGCCGTTTTGGTATTAACTCTTCAGCTGTCTATCCTTTGCAAAGGCCATCAGCGCCTCATGCTCGTTGGGGATCTGCTCATCCAAGACTGCATCCAGGCATTCCTGCAGCACACGGCCAATGGTCGGTCCCTGAAAGCCCAATGTCATCATATCATGTCCATTAACTGCCAAGTCCTTGAGTGTGAAGCAGCTCTCTTCCTGCAGGATCTCATTGATCATTTGCGATACTTCCTCAAAGATTGCGATCCGGTGTCTGCAGATGGCCGATTGACCAAGCGTATCTGCCTTGTGCAGCTCGATCAGTTGCCGGGTAGCATCCTCACCGTGCTTGCTCAAAAGCCGTTTGATTGGCTTCCTGTCGGCCGTGATGGGCATGTCATGATAGCGAACGAGTCTTACAATTTGTTCTTTGCTGGCGTTATCGAAGCGAAGTCTACTGAGGATACTCTCCGCCATTGAAGTACTCTGATCCGAGTGCCCGAAGAAGTGGCCAATGCCATCCTCGGCGAGCGAGAAACAGGAAGGCTTCCCAATGTCATGCAGCAGGGCTGCCCAACGAAGCACCGGTTCAGGGGTGATACTTTCAATGACCGCGATGGTATGGTCCCAGACATCCTTGTCATGATGTGGATTATGCTGCGGAAAGCCAAACATGGGTGTGAGCTCCGGGATCGGGACGGCCAGCACATCGGCGAAGTCCCGCAGAACACCTGCCGCGCCCTGAGCGCAGAGCATTTTGGTAAGCTCAACCAGAATGCGCTCCGCAGCGATACCTTTGAGCAAGTGCTTGTTCCTGTGGATGGCCGCTGCCGTGGCAGCTTCGATCGTCATGCCATACACGGAGGCGAAGCGAAGGGCTCTGAGCATTCTCAGGCCATCTTCCTGGAATCTCCGATCTGGATCTCCCACGCAGCGGACAAGGTCGCCGGCAATGTCCGCCTTGCCTCCTACGAAGTCAACAACACCTGTCCTGGGGTTGTAGGCCAGAGCGTTCATGGTGAAGTCCCGGCGCTCAAGATCGTCCTTCAGGCTGCGGGTAAAGCTGACTGAGTCCGGATGCCGATGGTCGGAGTAGTCCCCGTCAACGCGATAGGTCGTGATTTCTAGAGGCTCTTGGTCGATCACAACAGTTACAGTCCCATGCTTCAAGCCAGTCTCAATCAGGTGGTAGCCTGTAAAGATCTCCTCCACCTGCTCTGGGAGCGCGTTGGTGGTGATGTCCCAATCCTTCGCAGGACTGTTGTCACGCACATAATCACGCACTGCGCCACCAACAAGGTACGCCTCATAGCCGGCCGCTTCAAGCATCTCAAATGCTGTATTCACTTGTGGTGGCAATTTCATCATAAGATCACATCTCCAGTGCGGCGAGGAACAGCGCATTGAGTTCCTCCCAGTCCTTCGTGATTTCTCTCGGATACTGCTCCACCAGAGCACGCACCTCTGCAATGCTCCGATCCATGTAAGCGTTGAGGATATCGATTCTCGGGATCATCTTCACCTCAGGGGAGTTCATCTTCAGATCAAGCAGCTTCGCAACGGTTTTCTCCAGGTAGTCCGGAAGCTGGCTCGCCGCCAGTTCAGAAAAGAGCATTGGGGGCGGAGTACCTTTTTCAAGGATCCACCGGCAAGCAAGGATTGGCCGCAGTACATAGAAGTACTTCTTGGCCTTCACCATGTCGCCGCGCAGGTATTCTCGATAGTTTCCTTCCGCCATCTGCAGATAGTGCCAAAGGCCACTCTTGGACGAGAAGTAGCGCCGCATGACGGGCTTAAACGCCTCAGTGAAGTCAGTGGTCTGATACACGATGGGAGAGGAAAACCACTCAAATACGGTGGGGTTGGATTTGTGGAGCAGCTTCAGCGCCTTCTCTACATCCCAGCCGTTGATGTCCAGCACATCGTTGATTGGCAATTCAATCACATCACGCGGACGATTCAGCTTGAGATAGCTTTCTTTATCACGGACATAGATAAACCGCACATCGTAGTCGCTATCCGGTGAGGCAAAGCCCCATGCCCTGCTGCCGGATTCCACCGCCAGCAGGATGCGGCAGTTCTCCCGCTTCTCGATCTCATGTAGTTTTTCTTGAATCAATGCCTCCACGGTGCAACACCGCCTTTCTATTTTAGTCGGACGCCTTGAAGTTGTAAACAGGGCGAATCCGCTGAACGATTTCAACGGTAGGTTCAATCTGGTCTATGATCTCATCCATACTCTTATAGGCCATGGGGGATTCATCCAGGGTATCGGGAACAACACAGGTCGTATAGATTCCTTCCATCTCCTTCTGGAACTCTTCCATAGAGAGAGCCTGAAACGCTGCGTGACGGCTCATGAGACGACCGGCACCATGCGGAGCGGAGCAGTTCCATTCCTCATTTCCCTTACCGATACAGATGAGGCTCCCATCCCGCATGTTGATGGGAATGAGCAACTTTTCTCCCTTCCGTGCGGAGACGGAACCCTTGCGCAGAATCATGGCGTCCGTATCGATATAGTTGTGGATCGTGGTAAACTCATCGACAGGAGTAAGCCCCAGGCCAGACAGAATCACATCCACCATTGCTTTGCGGTTGAGTATGGCGAACTTCTGCGTCAGCTTCATGTCGTGAATGTAGTCGTCAAAAAGTGCGCCTTCCACATAGGCAAGATCCTTGGGAATGCTCAAATCGTGCTCACGCTTGAGAGCCGTGATTGTCTTTTGAATCTCCTTGAACCGGCCCTCCGCCTTCATCTGATCGATCGTAGTCTTGATCTGATAGTGTGCGCCACCCCAAAGAGCACGGCGGCCCTCGTCCTGATAGAAGTTTGCAACCTCAGTCCCAAGATGTCGGCTGCCGGAGTGGACTACCAGAAACAGCCGCCCATCTTCCGCACGATCCACCTCGATGAAGTGGTTTCCGCCGCCAAGGGAGCCGATGCTTCTCATCGCGCGATTGAGGTTGACTTGATCTGCGCAACACAGCTGAGACAGATCGAGTTCCGCATTCAACGCATGGATCTCGTCTCTCACCTCTCGGCCGTAGGGAATCTCCTTCCGAATCAGCGCGTCCAAACGCTCGAAATCGATCTCCCGCTCGGCCAATTCCACCGATTCCATGCCGCAGCCGATATCAACGCCGACCATGCCTGGAACGATCTTGTCCCGAATGGTCATGGTGGTACCAATCGTACAGCCCTTGCCAGCGTGGACATCAGGCATAACGCGGATCTTGCAGCCCGCGAATTCCTTTTGATCACAGACCGACTGGATCTGGGCGCGGGCTGCATCTTCCAGTACAGGGGTATAGCAGAAAGCGGTATTATATAATCCTTCTATCTTTACCATAGCGATTTCCTTTCTTCTTACTTCCTATTTTACGGATAGGCTCTGTTAATTGCAACAGCTCTCTTGGTTGCAAAAAATGAGGGCTTTCACTACATGTGTGAAAGCCCTCAATAATTTAATGATACAGTAATCGCGCAGAGATGTCAATCTGGTCTTGAACATTCGCGCCACATTTCATTGTAATGACTAGTTTTTTGAAAGATAAGTTGTGTCTTTCCTGCATTGTTTTTTTGTCTATCCTATGCTATCTTATAGGTACAGAAAGGGTGAGTCCAATGTACAGCTAACTCCCTCTCAACTCAAGAAAGCGAGGTTAAATTGATGTTAGATACTAAGAACGAAAGATGAGCCTTGACTGCTTTTGCTGGTGGTCAAGGCTCATCTTTTTCGTGTAAATCACAAGTCCCGAAAGGGGCTTTTTTGTTTGCAGGTAATTTGATAATCATCTGTATTCAAGGTGCCAATAGGGATAATTCGCATTGTCCGTTCTTTTGGACACCGACAGCTCTATGATGATTACAATCGAACGAAAGAAGGAGCAATTGCCGTGGAGTACATTGTCATGGATATGGAGTGGAATCAGGCGCTTACCTTTTCTGAGATGGTCAAAGATCCGGTTTTCTTGACAGGTGAGATTATTCAGATTGGAGCAATCAAGCTAAATCAGACTCTTGAAGTGGTAGACTCCTTCAATGAACGGATTGCGCCTCAGTACTATACAGAGCTTCACCCCAAGGTAGCGGAGATCACTAAACTTTCCAATCGGGATTTACAAAAAGGGAAAGGGTTCCATACGGTGTTTAATTCTTTCTGCGATTGGTGTGGCGATGACTTTGTGTTCCTGGTCTGGGGGACGGAAGATCTTCGTATTTTGCGAAAGAATATGGATCTCCATAATATTGATACCAGCTTTATGCCCCCGTGTTTCAATCTACAGAACATCTTTGTGGATCAAGTTACACACGATACAAAGCAATACGCATTGGCCAATGCATTGGCGATCGTCGGCGAGGTTCCATTTGATTCCCACGATGCCCTAAATGACGCAAGGAGCACAGCGCTTCTCTGCACACATTTAGACCTCATAAGGGGACTGAACGAGTACAAGGAGACCGTAGAGAATAGAAATGGCATCGTTGAGAGTTACGAGTTTGAAGAGCCCTATGCCGATATTGGCGATGCTCTGAGCGATGATTACGTTGTATCCTTCGAGTGTCCACATTGCGGCGAGATCGTCTGGGGAGAAAACTGGATCCGAAAGACGGGTACAAATCTCCTGTCTCTATCACAGTGCAGCGATGGACAAGAATACCTTATTAGCCTCAAATTCCGACCGATTGCAGAGAATAAGGTTGTTGTGAAGCGGCTGGTCTATGCTCTGACGGATGAACTGCGAACGGACTATCAGCAGTGTATGGAGCAGGCTGCTGCATGGAGCAAATATGTGATCCCCGCATACTCGTTTTGACTGTGAGGAAAAACCATGTTGAAGCTTTTCGATACCGTTACCTTGAAAAATGATGATCCCGAAACTGGGGTCAAAGCAGGGACTGAAGGAACCATTGTCGATGTACTCGGTAACGGCAAAGCATTTACCGTTGAATTCTTTGATGAAGATGGGAATACAATAGAGGCATCCCTTTATACAGAGTACACTCCAGCGCAATTACAAAAGGTCGAAACAGCCCCGACTCTAACATAGCAGATTTAATCTGTGCAAGACGCACTCAATGGCGTTTAGAGCGCAGGATTCCATAAAATACAAAAATGCAAAAAGCTATATAGAGGACTGGACATGCGCATTTTGACCTGTTATAATAATATAATGCATCCGGGTATAGCGAAGTTGGTATCGCGCCTGGTTTGGGACCAGGAGACCGTGCGTTCGAGCCGCACTACTCGGACCAAAATCCCTCTGAAATCGTTGATTTCAGAGGGATTTTCTTATTCTTTGTCTATTGCGGCGCAAATACCGAGGTTGTCATTCTCAACATATCTTTTTGACAAGTGCAGACTTAATATTGTATTTTTTGCCGAATCGCGGTATAATCGATTAACAGTATAACTTTCGTCTGCAAGGCCTACCGCGTGGAAAATTCATCCAGCTTTTCGCTTTCTATAGCGTATAGGAGGTTGTATCATGGAGATAAACAAAGAATTGAAGCATATTGCTGAATACCAAAATTCGATACTTCCTCGCCATCAAAAAAGAACTGAAGAAGCTATTGAAATTATTGCGAACGACGCAATTGAATCATTGAAAAATGGAACATTATCTTTTATGATAAGATGATCGCCACTAACTTTATCGCGTTTATATTCGATATCAACAGTAAGCCCATCCCAGTACTTAGTCGCATTGAGTTTCTTGCTGTTGTCGTAGTAACTCTGTGTCGAATTATCTACAAACTCTGCGATCGCAGTCCATGGATCGTATCTAATATTTTTATATGTGGCGTAAACGCTGGTTGTTGGTCGAATATTAATGCGCTTTGCCATCTAATTCACCGTCCCATCCATTATTAGCCAGTGCAAATAAGCTTTCACCCAGAATTTTTAATATGCGTACATTTACAGAGTTACCAAGTTGCTTATATTGAGTTGCATCCGTTCCTTGAAACTTAAACCCGCCATGGAAACTCTGTAGATTTGCGGCCTCTCTTGGAGTAATTTTCCTGAAGTGTTTTTTGTTTTTATCCCAGATTATCGGGGTGTTAACTATTGCGACAAGGGAAGGATAAAATGTTGGCCTCTTCGCACGAATTCCAGATTGCCGAATTTGAATTAAGCAGTCATGAATATCAGTAACATCCGTTCCACAATTCCATTCAAACTTTTTATATAGTTTAATTTTGCTGAACATATCATATTTTTTCACCCAATCATCAATAAACGCTCTATTATCAAGATAGAGTTTTCTGTTATGCCGCAAAGAATTCTGTTTCCATGACGGCATATCATCATATCCCTGCGAGTGAAATACTTCATTGTCATCATCTATTCCGACTCCGAAACTATCAATCCAAACCGGAAAACCGATTACCTTAAGTCCAGTTCCGATTCTAAACTCATCCCATGCATAAATCATCTGTTCCTGCTCTTGAGAGATTATATATGTATCGTCCACATTATCTTCAAGGATTGTCCAAGCATCTCCCATTTTGCATTTTTTGAAATGCTTTTCCAATTGCAGATCGGTTTTGTGAATAAAGCCATTGCTTAAAATTTTCTCATTGCGGATATCCTTTCGGATTCCAAGGATATATACACGTTCTCGAATCTGAGGAATCCCGAAATCAGACGGGGATAGTATAATTGGTTCTTCGGTTATATAAAAATTGCGCTGCGTTAATTCGGAAGTAATGATATCCCAATTTTCGGTTTTATCAGCTAAATTGCGAACATTTTCAAGGATAACAAACTTTACTTCAGGATGAGCATCAAGGATGTCCATAATCGTATAGAACAAGTTCCCTCTGGTCTTATCCTGAAAGCCTCTTTGTGCGCCAGCCTTGCTGAAAGGCTGACAAGGGAAACCTGCACACAAAACATCAAAAGGCGCGATGGTCGTAGGATCAATTTCCCTTACATCTCCACGAATTTCTTTTTCTTCAGTATGATAATTGAGCCGATATGTTTTTTTACATTCTTCATTGATCTCAGCTGCCATGACGCATTCGCCGCCGAGATATCTCATGGCTTGATGAAACCCGCCAACCCCAGCAAACAGATCAATGAATCTAAATCGCGCTTTGGCTGGTGCATTTTTACAGGATCTCTTATCTTCCGGCTTTTTTGCATCTTCTGGGATATACCATCTATTGCCCTCACGTATGGCACCCTCAATTCTACCTTTCTTGCAAAGCACTGTAACCCAAGTTACAGAAACGCCCCATTTGAGAGCAATCTCTTTTGTCGTCAAAAGCATATTATCCACTCGCCTTATCTCAATCCACACTTATAATTCTACAGGGTTGCTTTATTCTCTCATTTTATCTGTCCGAAAAGCCGGACTCACTTCTCATCTGGTACAATCTCCACAATATCCTCAATACCACAATCCAGTGCCGCACAAATCTTCACGAGTATCTCCGTGGTAACATGTCCGTTCCGCCCCATCTTGGTGACGGATGCTGGGCTGATACCCGCCTTTTCACATAGGTCTTTCTTCTTCATGTCCTTATCGATGAGCAGCTTCCAGAGTTTTTTATAACTCACAGACATAAATATCTCCTCCGTACCGATATACAAAAAATGCTCTGCCGCTTGGCAGAGCATTCGGTCTATTGCAGCCATACTGCCAAGGCCTATTCCAACACTTGACAGCGTTGTTTATAATGATAGCACATTTGGGCAGGAAAAGCAAGAAAATGATAAATCCGCACGAATTCCGACTCTATTCAATTTCTTTTCAAGCCGCGAAAGAAACGCTTGAACCTCCGGGCAGTCAGAGCTACAATGCCAACACCTCATCGCGAGGACAAACTGATTGGAGGTCAAATGATGAATTATGAAGCAAGCCCGTTTCAGAACTACGAATCAATCACTATCGATGAACTGAAGGATCAAGCCAACAGCCTATTGAATCTGGTAACGGAGGAGCAACGACCGCTGTGCGTATGCATGAATAATAGCAAGGAGTTTCTGCTGTTCCCTCAAGATCTGCTCGCTCCGGTCTGCGACTCTGACTTTCGCTTAATCCTGCTGTCAGCAATGCGGTATGCGATGGGCAGGAATACTTGCATGCCCATGGTAGTCGCTGATTATATCAAGCGTCACATTCAGCTTCTGGATGATAAGTTTCTCGTACTGGCTGCCGATGAGATTAGGCGGCACTTTGAAGACTATGCAGAGCATGAACTGAATCCGAATCTTTGGCAGGGTCTTTTAGATGCACTTGAAACAGAGCAGAGAGAACGTGCCACTTGTCAGGCAAGGAAGGTCAAGCCGTGCCCCGTCTGTGGGAAACCTTTGGAGGTCATGAGCATTACCGACAACAGGCATTCACCCGGCGGGTTCGATGTGATTGCTCACTGCCGGAACTGTCTCACCGATTACGAATGGTTCTGCGATAAGGATGGCGGTGTCTCAGATATGAAACAGTATTTTTTTGGGTAAGGCGAGCATAAATCTCAGTTAGCGTTTTGGGGCGTATCTCTTTATCTCTGGCAGCTCACCTGAACTACTACTAATTCGGAAAATTTTACACACATTTAGCCATTTATCATATTAAAATAGGCATTCCCCCTAATTAATCTCATTGCAAGACTGAAATGAAAAGTAGGCACCACCTCTATTCTTGAGGTGATGCCCACTTTTGCATTATCTACTTATATCTTGAAAAGGTACTCTTCAAGGCCCTTTGCCAGATGGAGCGGTAAAGGCAGAACCGTTGACTGATTGTACTGAATCGGAAGATCTCTCAATGCGTTGGTATAGAAGATCCAGCTTGCTGCATCATCCTCCGGTTGAAGCTGCAATGGGTACAATTCAATCATGTCCTTTTCTGCAAACAGATGTGTGGGGTAATTGATCTTAGACTCTTTTAGGCTCTGTGTATAACGCATATCGTTCGGCTTCGTATGAATGCCCCAGTACACATCCTCATATTTAAAAATACCCGATGCAGAAGAACGCTGCAAATTTTCATCAGAAGCTTTTGCGCTCAACCCCGTAAAATAATCCGGAACTTCTTGATTACTCCTGATCCGAATGATTCGTACACCTGAATTTGCCAAGGAGAGTAAGTACGGATTTTGCGGCATGCCAACATTTATCTGAGTCGGGCAATACGCCTTTACCTTCTCATATCCACCAATCTCCTTGTCGGAGATACCGCCCCATACCGCTCGTGTATTTCCATCGGATTGAACCAAAACCAACACGCCGTTTTCCGGCGTATTGTACCGGTTTTTCAGCTCTATGAGTTTTTGCTTCGCAGGGGTGCGGCTTGCAGCAACACAGCGCTGTTCCAAATCGCTTTTCCAGAAAAGCTGCGCCATCTCGAGACACGCTTCCCGATAAGAGACCGTCCGCTTTGAGAATGCGTCACAATGTACTTGCACCCTTCCCTCCATCAAATCAACCGTAATGTAAAGCGGAAGAAAACGCGCTTTATTGGAAATTCCCTGAACTTGCGTACACAAATGCATCCCCACACAAGGCGTATGCGCCAAATCGGGCTGGTCTCGTTCAGGATCCAGCAGGGTTACAACACCTAACTGTCGATAGAGATCGTACACAGCATTTTCAATTTTGTTCTGGCTGGCATCCTCCTCAGGAGTAACAAACTGTACAACTCGTCCCGTTTTGGCAAACGCATTGCGAAGGACAGATTTCGGATCGCCGACAACATAGTTCTCTTGCCCGGGCAAAACGAAAATACAAGCCGTCACCCCATCGGTATCGCCTAATAGCCCGGCGATTTCGCCGCATCGTGTAATCTGCGTTTGCAGCTTATCGTCCGGCATGCTATCTGCAAGATCGCCGACTTCTTTACACACATACTGCACTTTCAAACCGGATATATCCTTTTCATCGCCAAAATCCTGTTTAATTTTGGTCTCAATCTGTTTCAGCAGTCTTTGCTGTGAAGCATCCTTCCACAGGCCATACAGCTCGAATGTGATTTGGTCTGTCTCCGTGCATCGGCTGACCCAGTTCCGGAAATCTTCAGAATCCTCATATTCCTGCGGAGAGTTATATTTTTTGAGTTTCTGTCCTCGCAGCATGACCCGTTCCGCTTCGGGCTGCTCACAAATCATATCACCGAGCAGAGCAGACACTGACTGGTACAGTGACGCCTTGTCAACAACGGACACACCAACTCCAATTTTGGAAGCTACAAAACCGGCCATGCCGTTTTTGTAGGGAAGGAGGATTTTTTTCGTGTATGCCGCGGGATTTTTTACAACAGCTTCCGCCGACGGTAATTGTGCATATCCCCAAATATTGTAGCACTCCTTGTCCTGTTCTTTCCATACGGGCTGTTTGGCCGTGTAACCATAGACAATGGGCACTTGACAATACTTATCCTCTGAAATCTTAATATGAGCATTGACCGCATTCGTTAAAAACGGGGGCCGCTCTTTATTGCGGTTATCGGGGATCCAGCGGCGAATGCTCATCTGGCACAGCAGCAGCGCTTTTCTCCCCGGAGGAGTTGTCTGTACAGATAGATCAAATACAAAAGAGTATTGATGATGACTTTTCATATCCGTGATCGGATCGCTGACCAGCTGATTCTTGGCGGCATAGCACAGGTGCAGCGTTTGCCCGCTCAGGGTAATCTCTTTTCCCAACAAACGGTTGATCGCCAGAAGCGGAATCGCCTGATAAGCGGCTTCGCAAACCGTTCCGTTCTCAAGCGTAAGACAGACTTCGCCCGTGGAGCGAACCGCCGCAAGTTCTTCCCAATTCATCGTATCGCAAAATTCTTTTGCGAGTTTTTTTGCTATGGGGTTTACTCTTGAAGACGTGACATATGTGGCTTTTACCCAGGTCATAATAATGCCGCACAATGCCCGCAAATTCTCCTCGGAGTATTCATAGCAGGACGTAAGCCAACGCTCATCATGGCTGTCCTTTTTTAGCGGAGCTAAAGCGATGATACCTTCCATCCAACTGTCGACCAGCTTCTTCAGCGCATTCGTTGGAAGTCCATACTCATCCTTAAACTTCGGGTTCGTCTTCCGTGCAATGTTTAGCAGGGCCGCTTTCCAGAATGCGGGAAACCCCAAATAATACAGGGTGCAGGTTTGTTTGGGAGACAGTTTATATGCCAGCGGATAGATTTTATGATTCATACGGAATGTCCTTTCGATAAGCTTTATAAAATGGAGCATACAGCGTTTCGGCAATTTCCGCACTGTCTTTGCAGGTCATCAATGCATCTAAGTACCTGCCCAACTCGGAGAGACAGTCAAAGTCACCTTGCTTTTCTTCGCGGCCGCGAAATGCTCCGTCAATAAAATAAACATGCGGTTCCGGCTTTGTCACATCCGTTACACGCGCCAACCGGCCAAAAATCTGAAGGATCAAAACAAACAGTGTTGCAACCACATCTTTCCGCTCTTCGGCATCCAGCTCAGCCAAACCAAACGATTTGCTTTTGCTCATCTTGGCCCACTGCTGTGCCGCAAATTGCCGGATGCGCACATTGTATGCGAACAGAGATTCCTGTGGCCCTCGATGACAGTGGGATTCCACAAATCCATTGAGCTTGCTGCCCTTCTGCTGGATATCGTCAGGAACAGCCATCGGCCGCACCATGAAAAACACCGCGCAAAGGGCAGAGTGGCCGTACTCATCGACAATGTTGTGTCCGCGTTCGATCGCCATAGCGGGCGCAATCAGGATATCCTCTTTCATCCCGGCAAACCGGCTGACCTCCCCCCGGCGCACCGTTCCCTGAACATTCTCGCTGCTGACGGCATCAGAGATCATCCGGCAAACCTGTGCAGGGCAATTGACCTTCCGAAGGGCCGTCTCCAGTGTTCGCTGTACTTCCTGTGCCTGAACATAGCTGTTGACGACCAACAGGATCTTCCCGGCCCTTCTCTCATATTCTCTGACGATCAGATCGACAGTCCGTTCGGTCGCAAACCGCAGCTGCACCATGCGCTGATCATCCGACGCGCCGGAAATACGCTCCGGAAAACCGGATTCAAAGAAACGCGTTTTTTCTAAAAATGCGCGTTTCTCACCATCTGCCTCAAGGATATAGTTCACCGGCCGATTGATGTGGTACTCATAGGAGCCCTCCGCCCAGTTGGAACCGGACAGCATGATCACATGAGGACCCGCAGGATCGCCCTGTGCGTCAGTGCGCAGATACGGAAGATCCTTCATCAGGCTTCGGCCAAACGCGAACTGGCGGAACAGAATAATGTCTTCGTCGTCTGTCTTTTTCAGGCCGAACAGGTTGCCGCACAGCGCAGAGGGCAGGAAATACTGCTGCTGCCGAAAACGGGTCTGCAGGAATCCGAACAGTTCATTTTGTCCGTAAGAGGTTTCATGGCTGGCCTCATACGCATCGCTGAGGTCTCGGATAAAGTGATCAAAATAAATGAGCCGCAAAATAAGCTTGATGCGGGCATCTTGGATTTGTTTCACTTTATCCTTCTCCGGCCGCGAAAAATCATCGCCCAGCTCATTCAGCCAAACGCGGTACATTTGGTTAAAGAATGTCTCGTCGGTACTCTTGCAGGAGCTCTCAAGAACGGCCCATAGCGTACTTTGACGGATGCCGTCTTCATCCTGCATATCGATCAGGTCATAGATGGCTTGATAGACGGCATATGGAATTCTATATTCCGACTCATCCCGGTACATATCCTCTAAGAGGGTAAGTGCCGAGAAAGGATCGCCATGCGCAATTTTCTTCCATGTACCCAATTCATGGTGCAGAGATTTTACGAGACAGCTCAGGACTGTCACGCTCTGGCGCTGCATTTCATCGTATCTCTGCTCGGCCAGATTCTCCTCTCTGCGTTTGCTGCTCAGCCGCATATAGGCGCTGCAATCTTCGGCACATTCGCGGATATAGCTATTAAAGCTCGTTTCCGGCATAAAAAAGTGATCAAGCGTTTTTTGAACTCTGTCGCTTTCATCAAAGACGACCACATCAAAGCCGCGCATTACCAACTCCAGAAAGGTTTCCCGCTGCGCTCCTACCCGAGATGCCGCAAAGCCCGCAACTGTTGTGATAACAACGGAAGCGGTATAGCATTCACGGAGCATTCTGGTGCCCAGGCACTGATGAAAATACGGACACAGGTGATTCTTGTTCCCTTTTTTCAGGGCGTAGCACGGCTCTTTGCCGAAAGCGATCGCTTCACTATGCTGCACATCCATCCCATCAACCAAACATAACGGCGTTAAGTATTGAGAAAATTCTGCCGGCAAACAGGTCTCACAGGGCTGCGCGACCTGATTGATATATTTCAGCCTTTCACCGCGGCCAATCAACGGGCTTGCCGCAACCCCAAAGGCTGATAAATATTTCTGCAGGTTCATGACTTCGGCTACCGTGTCAACAACGATCGTCTTCCGGTACCCATTTTTATGACACCAAAATGCCAACACCTTGATCAGCGTGGATTTGCCCGCGCCAACCATGCCAACAATATTGACGACCTCAAGAATCGTGAGCTTCGTACATGTACTGACGGAAGCCCCATTGATCTGCTTGAGAATATTGGTCGATAAAATCTCGCAGCACGGGTCACCGGGATGCATCCCGGCCATTTCCTTTGCGGTGTTCAGCAGTTCGTCCAGAGTGACGGAAATTGGTTCTCTGCGTCCCTTTTCAGGAATTCCCGGTGGAACGGGTGCGGTACAGTCACTGTCAAATCTGACTGAAACAGTTTCGGTTTCCCCGGTTTCCAGATTCAGATACGGATAGCGATATGTTCCGGCTCCGGCATAAGAAGTCGGCTTGGCTTCTTCAAGTCTTTCCGTCCAAAATCGTTCCCACTCCCTTTGGCGCTGCTCATACGGATAGGGATATTCCCCCTCTGCTTTGGAAAACGAACGACTTTCCCCCGATTTTTCAAACGAAAAAGCGCGAACTGCATCATATTTCGGAGCCTGATATGCCCGCAAATCATCCTGCCAGTATTTTTGAGAACGATAGTACCCCAATGTGTGCCGGGCCTGCTGCAAGGTGTGTTCCATAGCCGTACACGCCGTTGTGCCAATAAGCTGATATTGGGTAAATAACAGATAGGCCTTTGCCGGATCGGTGGCCGGTGCATTCAGGGCAAGCAAATGCAGAACCGCTTCGATCGCCGCAAATCTGGCAAGCGGCATGGGTTCGTCTATGCCTTGAAATTGTGCCGCAAGCGGAGCGTACCAGCCGTCTTTGGTCTTATTCATCGTTGCATGCCGCCTCCTTCTTCGCAATTGCGGTTTTCAGCGTCTTCAGAGTCACACACTCTACATTTTTTTGATCCTTCAGTACGCGGTTGATGATCGCGGTATAGTTTCGCTGATTGACCGTATATTCGCTGGGGATCACAAAATAGCCGCGCGCATAGTCCCCGGAAGGGAATCCACCGTCATTCTGAATCTTCGTGCGGAGCGCGATGGGATTTCGATATGCCTTTGCGTCGATTTCCCAAATATCCCCGTCAGGGAACCGGATCTCCACATCGTAGCGGTCCATCTGCGGCCACAATGCCCAGCGAAGCTTCTTTTTCTCACAAAACACCGCAATTTCAAGTTCAAGCTTTCCCGGCGCGGCAAAATACCGCATAACGCCTTTCTTTAACCGGTAGAGATCGCCGGCCGAACTATCCAGCTTCATCTCATCTGTGAGTTCGGGGAGGGTATCTGTGCAATGCGTCGAATGACAGCTGTATCCGTATTTTCCTTGCATCATCGTCCATCCGCACCGAGGACAGCGGTAGCATTCCTCCGTAATTTCCTCGTAGGCAAACTGGAAGGCGTCTCTGGCCATCGGATCATCGGCCAGTTCAAGAGACATGGCGCGCCTGTCCTCAAGCGTGATAATTGGGTGCTCGATGATATATCTTCTGACCCTGCAGTAATCTTCTTGACTTAACGTAATTATTTTTTCATAGAGAATACGCTCGTCTGTTCCGTTCATGATGTCACTGTCCTGCGTTTCCAGAAACTCATAGCAATCCGAGCTGGGAACATATATGTTACCGGCTTTTTGATACGCAAAGGCGTCATAGGCATAAAAAGGCTCTTCCTGAAGATGTAATTGCTCGACAGCTCCCGATTCCCATGTATCGAACCATTCCTCAACAGGTCTGGTGATAAAATGCGCAAGGAAAGAGGCCTCGTCGGGATACTCGACAGCGGCTTGGCTCCCCGCCCATTGACTTGCGGCTAAAAACATGTTGATTCCATGCTGCAAAGCTTTGCTGTAGGGATACCTTGTCGGTTCCGTCTGCAGAAGCTGTTCTTTCTCAATCAATCCTTTTGCGATCAGCGCAAATGTTTTTCGCATAAATGCCGTATCCATGGAAATCCCTCCTGTCTCGAAGCAAAATAAAACGGCTCTCTTGATATGTACAAGAGAACCGTTGAAAATACAATATGACCGGAATATATAAATCGTGAAACAACGTCTATATACCGAATCGATGCGTTTTTAACTTTTCTCGTGTACAAATACAATTATATGAATTGCCTTATGGCTTGTCAAGAAGCATTTTCACTTTCTTCGTATATTGTGGCTGATGAGCATTTCAGACAGGGCTGGTGGTAGGGGCACAGCAAAGTTCATTACACAGGCTATTCATGCTTACTGCGGAAATTGATTCTTCTTTGTCCATAGCGCTACTGTGCACGGTCTTTCAAGACGCCCAAAAAGACCGCCCCTGTTCATACGGACAGGGGCGGTCTTCTAAATTGTTGCTTTTATTGAAGGAAATCTAATTCAGCCTGAAATAGCAGGTATTTTTCCCTTTTCCTTCTTTTTTCAGTTCACCAACTGCGACTAACTTCCGCAGAGCCCCCTCAATGGAACTGTCACTGAGCGTCGGGCAAAGCTCCCGGATGTCCTGCTTATTGAACCGCCCGATTCTATTCTTGCTTGCTCTGCGCACCATTTCCAGTGCAGGCAGCTTGGTTTCCACAAGCACCACGCGATCCTCAAAGTCCTTATAGGCCGCAAGGATCGTTCCGAGCAGGTACTTGATGAAGGGCACTACATCCTCGTTGCCTTCGTGCCAGCCGGTTTGCGCCTGTGCAAGTGCATCGTAGTACAGATCCTTGTTTTTGGCGATTTTAGCTTCAAGGGAGATGTACTTTCCAACATAAAAACCGTTTCGGTACAAAAGCAGCGTCGTGAGCAAGCGGCTCATTCTTCCGTTGCCGTCATTGAAGGGGTGGATGCACAGAAAGTCATGGATGAATACCGGGATTGCAATCAACGGCTCCAGTTCCATGTTTCCAATCACTCGGTTGTATTCCTCGCAGATCCTGTCCAGTGCCTCCGGCGTTTCATACGGAGCAAGCGGCGTGAACAGCGTTTCCACATGACCGTCCGGATAGGTGGCAGTGATATAATTCTGCAC
>OLOT01000802.1_pt1 | contig 21506 bp, 19 predicted proteins | sample 1671991 | NCBI WGS metagenome assembly OLOT01 (sample SAMEA3136634, study PRJEB25190) | human gut metagenome | biome: human gut; feature: human-associated habitat; material: faeces | place: Austria | collected 2013
TTATCATCCAGATCCTGTATCAAAACAACGGTTTCTGTATCCGGTGTCTTTCCATCGAGTGCCTGCAATTGTTCATTATATTTTTCCAGATTCTCCAGGCTGTCCTTCGCATCCTCCAGACATTCTGTCAGGATTTCGATCTCCGTTTTTCCAGTACCACCCTTTGCAACCGGGCGGATAGATATTTCTGAATCAGCAGTCGTCTTTTTCAGCTCTGCCCGAATCCTCTCCTCATCGTGATCCATTCTTCCGATATCATATCCAAAGTAAAAACCGCCAATTCCAATCACAACAAGAAGAACGATTGCAAAAATTCTTTTTCCGGATTTTTTCTTTTTCATCTTCCGTCCTCCTTACCCTAATATCGTACCTGCTATAATTCCAAGGATCATTCCGCCGATCCCGGTTCCCGCAAGCGCCGCAAGATATAAGAGTACCTTCACCGCTTTGGATTTCTCCTTTTTCACCTTTGGAAGTGCCGGACCAGGCTCCGGTGTTCGCCTCTCCTGCGTCTGTTCCGGTGTCTCCTGCCGCGGCATTCTTTCGATTTCTTCTTGTGTCGGATAGGCAAACGGCATCACATCTGCTTCAAGAGCTGAAAATAATTTTCCATCAATCCACTGAAAATACTGCCAGATCGCCGCATCAAACATCCGGTGGGTGTCCAGAAAATGATACCAGGATTCCACAAAGGTTTTTGTTCGGAAATATTCTCTATACGCCGGTTCCTCCAGAATATCCTTCCAGTGATACAGCTTATTCCGTTCCTTTTCATTCAAATACAGACTGATGCACTGCTCCATGATTTTCCGGACCTCACGGTCATCCACGCCTTGTCGCTCAGAAGCATCCACCATATTCTGGAACTGACGGGTCCAGTCACTTTCCCACGCTTCTGAGTCGTCCTTCGGTTGCTCAGGAGGTTCTACTGACTGTGTAGCACTCTCCTCTGACTTCTCATCTTTCTCCCGAGAATTTTCCATGCGATCTTCTCCGGATTCTTCTTCCATCCGCCGCGGCTCTTCCGGCATCTGCGGCTCTTCCCCTCTTCCCGCATTGCGCTCCGCCCACGCAAGCGCCTCTTCATAGGCATCGTGGATCCTCTGGAATTCCTCCGGGTGTTCTTCCGGGTGGAACTCCCGGGACTTCGCCGCATACGCCCGCTTTATCGTTTTCTTTTCCGTTGTTGGTTCAATCCCAAGTACCGTAAAACAGTTCATCACTGCTGCCTCCTCCACTCGTCATACAGATAAGCTTCTATCTTGACCGGCACCGATCTCTTCGGTGTATTCTCCACAATATCCAGAAGCTCACTTGTCCTTGTATACGCCTTCTCGATCGTCCGCAGATCCTGTGCATTTAATGCAACTGAAAAATCTGCCAGGATCTTGTCCAGATATTTTCGGATTTCTCCGGTGTTTTCTTCGTAAAGACGGTCGCCTCTTTCCAGCAGAAGCCGGTTCTTTTCCTGCTCTCTCGGATGGATCTTAATCTTCTGCAGTTCTTTTCTTCTTTCCTCAATCTGCTCTGGTGTCAGATGGATATCTTTGTTGACGATCACCTTACTGAAATGCTCCTTGGTGCTCACCACGGTCACATCCACTTCCAGAATTCCGTTAATGTCATAGGTAAATCGGACATCCACCGCTTCCCTCTGATCCTCTCTTCTTGCCAGCGGCACCGGCACACGGATCCGCCCGAGCTCCAGATTCTGGTCTGCATAGCGGTGCTCGCCCTGTAAAATCGTGATATCACAGTATTCCTGGAACTGATGTACCGTCCAGTACCGCTCCACCCGGCTGATCGGAAGAACCGAATTCCGCTCAATGATCGGAGACATGATCGCCGGTCCCTTGGTATCTCCGTGAATGATCTCGGTTCCGAGTGTAAACGGACATATATCTGTAAGAAGTACATCCCGCACTGCCTGCTGTCGTTCCTTAATCCCGGCATACATTCCGGCACCGACCGCAACCGCAACATCCGGATCAATCTCACATCGCGGTCTTTTACCACTCAAAAACTGCAGATAATTCTGCACGATCTTCATCTTACCGGATCCACCGATCATAATGATCTCATCAATATCCTCCCATCCATAACCACTGTCGTTCATCGCCCGTTTCAGCGGAATCCCGATTCCTTCCAGAAGCTTTGCAGACACCTCCAGAAGTCCTTTCGCATCCAGTTTCATCTGGTAAATCTGTCCGCCGATCACAACCTCCATCTCGCCCTCCGGCGCATCAGTCAGTGTACGTTTCAGCTTCTCACTCTCCCGGATCAGGCTGGCTCTTTCTTCATTAGTGATCTTTCCTTCATCAATCCGATTGACACTTAGGAATTTTTCCGCAATTGCACGGTTCACATCATCCCCACCGAGATGATTGTCTCCGGCAACTGCCACAATCTCGATCACACTGTCAAATGCATCTACGATTGAAATATCCAGAGTTCCTCCGCCAAAATCAAACACCAGAAAGGTCTGATCCTCCTTAGTCTTTCCAAAGCGATAGGCAAGTGCTGCCGCCGACGGCTCATTGACCAGACGCTCCACTGTAAGTCCAGCAAGCTCTCCTGCCATCTTCGTCGCATTTCTCTGAAAATCATTAAAATACGCCGGAACACTGATAACTGCCTCTTCAACCGGCTCACCCAGGTATTTTTCCGCATCTTCTTTCAGCTGCCGCAGGACCATGGACGACAGATCTGCCGCTGTAAACCGCCTGTTCCCAAGCATAAATGTCTTCTCCGTCCCCATAAAACGCTTGAAACTTGCCACTGTACTTTCCGGATGGGAGATCAGACGCTCTTTCGCCGTTCTCCCTACCAGCATCTCACCGTTCTCATCAATTCCTACTACCGACGGTGTTAAATATTCTCCCAGATTATTTGGAATCAACGTGCATTTATCATCCTGCCACACGCTTACCAGACTGTTTGTTGTTCCAAGATCAATTCCTACCGTTGCCATATGACCGACCTACTTTCTCATTCGTGTTCCTGTTCCATCTCTTTTCGCCCGTTTCAAACGGTTCAGTGTCACTTCTTTTTCATGGAAGATCACCTTGCTCTCCGTTCCTTCTTCAAACAGATATACCTCTTCCACACTGTCATTTTTCTGTAATTTCATACCGCGCACACCAACTGCACCCTTTTTCTTCTCCGAAACTTCTTCCGCCGGGAAACGGAGCACAAATCCATTCTCCGTCATCAGAACTACATCCTGCACATCCCGGATCGGCCGGATACTTACCAGTGCATCTTCATCCTGCAGTTTCGTTGCCGCAATTGTCCGCTTAGTTACCTGGAATTCACTTCCTGCCACCTTTTTGATCATTCCCTGCTTCGTGACAAACAGGAATTTTGAGAAAAAGAGTTCTCTGTCATCACACAGATATACGATTTCTTCTTTTGTACTGTCAAAATTACTTACATTGTCGATTGGAAATCCTTTGTCCCTGAATTTTCCATAAGGGAGATCCATCACTTTGATCTGATGCATCTTACCATCCGATGTAAAAAGACACAACTTGCCGGTATTCATACAGCGCAGAATATACTTATTCTCCTTATCTGCCGCTTCCCGGTTACGTTCATAGACGGATCCATCCACCGTCTTTGCATAACCAAAGCGGTCCATCAGAAGGACAACCTCCTGCTCCTGTACTTTATTTTCCTCAAACACAGCTTCTTCTGCATTCTCGATCTTCGTTTTACGCTTCACGGCATATTCTTTTTTCAGCGCATCCAGATCATCAATGATCACCTGCGCCATAGAATCATAATTATTCAGAATATCCTCATATTTTGCAATATTTGCAAGCGTTGTCTCATGCTCCTTCATCAGCGCCTCGATTTCCAGACCGATCAGCTTGTACAGACGCATCTCCAGAATTGCCTGTGCCTGCCGGTCGGTAAACCGGAGCATGGATGCCATCTTCTCAGATCTTTTCGACTTAAACTTGATCTTCTCTGTCGCACCTGTTGTCAGACATTCTTTTGCATCCCTGATGGACGAGCTTCCACGCAAGATCTCAATGATCAGGTCGATCACGTCACACGCCTTGATCAGACCCTCCTGGATTTCTTTTTTATCCTGCTCTTTTTTCAGCAGCGTCTTGTATTTTCTGGTTGCAAGTTCAAACTGGAAATCTACATGATGTTCGATGATACGTTTGAGTCCCAGTACTTCCGGTCTGCCATCGGCTACCGCAAGCATATTGACACCAAAGGTATCCTCCAGTCTGGTCTTTTTATAAAGCATGTTGATCAGATTGTCCACATCTGCATCACGCTTCACTTCAATTACAATACGGATTCCTTCCTTGGAAGACTGATTGGAAATGTCTACGATGTCACTGGTTTTCTTTGTCTCCACCAGATTGCAGACATCGTTCAGAAATTTACCGATTCCGGCTCCGATCATGGTGTACGGGATTTCGGAAATGACGATCTTCTTCCGTCCGCCTTTTATCTCTTCCACATCTACTTTTCCACGAATCTTGATCTTTCCGGTTCCAGTCTCATAAATTTCTGCCAGATCATCTTTATTGACGACAATCCCGCCTGTCGGGAAATCCGGTCCTTTGATGTACTTCATCAGCTGTTTTGTCGTGATGTCATTGTTCTTCATGTATGCCTTAACCGCATCCACAATCTCTCCCAGGTTATGTGTCGGAATACTGGTTGCCATACCAACTGCGATCCCTTCCGCACCGTTCAGCAGAAGGTTCGGAATTCTTACCGGAAGAACTGCCGGCTCTTTTTCTGTCTCATCAAAATTCGGTACAAAATCAATGATATCTTTGTCCAGATCGGCAAGATATGCCTCCTGTGTGATTTTCGCCAGTCTTGCTTCAGTATAACGCATGGCTGCAGCCCCGTCTCCTTCAATGGAGCCGAAGTTTCCATGACCATCTACCAGGATCATTCCTTTTTTGAATTCCTGTGCCATAACAACCAACGCTTCATAGATCGAGCTGTCTCCATGTGGATGATATTTACCCATGGTATCCCCGACAATACGCGCACATTTACGGTATGGTCTGTCATAACGGATTCCCAGCTCATACATGTCATAGAGTGTTCTTCTCTGTACCGGTTTCAAACCATCCCTGACATCCGGCAGGGCTCTGGAAATGATAACACTCATGGCATAGTCAATATATGATTTTTTCATCAGCTCCGAATATTCCGTCCGGATGATCTGTGACTCTTCCATTTTCTCTTACCTCTTCTAGTTTATGTTTTCTGATACACAGACTTTCCCCTTTTGAAAATCCATGCCTTTCCGATCTGTTTTTAAATATCCAGTTCTGCCTCTGTCGCATTTTCATAAATAAATGCGCGGCGCGGCGGAACTTCTGTTCCCATCAGCATCTCTGTTACACCGGATGCCATACGTGCATCCTCGATCTCGATCCGTTTCATCATTCGAGTTTCCGGGTTGAGGGTTGTCTCCCAGAGCTGCTCTGCATCCATTTCACCCAGACCTTTGTATCGCTGCAGGGTAAAGTCGGAATGTGTCTTCCTATATCTCTCCAGCGCCTTATCATCGTAAAGGTACTCTTCTTCTCCCTTTTTCGGCATTGCCTTATAAAGCGGCGGCATTGCCACGTAGACATGACCTTCGTAGATCAGTTCCGGCATAAACCGGTAGAATAAGGTCAGCAACAGTGTGGAAATATGCGCTCCATCCACATCCGCATCCGCCATGATGATAATCTTGTCATACCGCAGCTTTGTGATATCAAAGTCATTACCGTATCCCTCTGAAAATCCACATCCGAATGCATTGATCATGGTCTTGATCTCGGCATTTGCCAGAACCTTATCGATGCTTGCTTTTTCCACGTTCAGGATCTTTCCACGGATCGGCAGGATTGCCTGATACATTCTGTCGCGGGCAGTCTTTGCGCTTCCTCCCGCAGAATCTCCCTCAACGATGAAGATTTCACATTTGGATGCATCCCTGCTCTCACAGTTGGCAAGCTTACCGTTACTGTCAAAAGAATATTTCTGCCTGGTCAGAAGATTCGTCTTTGCCTTTTCCTCGGTCTTACGGATCTTTGCTGCTTTTTCCGCACAGGAAAGAACCTTTTTCAGTGTCTCCAGATTCCGGTCAAAGAAACGCGGGATCTCATCACTGGTCACCTTTCCGGTCGCTTTTGCCGCATCCTGGTTGTCCAGCTTTGTCTTGGTCTGTCCCTCAAATCTCGGATCCGGGTGCTTGATCGATACGATCGCCGTCATTCCGTTCCGTACATCCGCACCGGTAAAGTTGGCATCCTTATCCTTTAACACACCAATTTCACGGGCATACTGGTTCATGATCGTCGTAAATGTCGTCTTGAACCCGGTCAGATGGGTTCCCCCTTCCGCATTATAAATATTGTTGCAGAAACCTAGTACATTTTCATGAAATTCATTCACATACTGGAATGCAACTTCCACTTCGATACCTTCTGCTTCTCCTTTATAGTAAACCGGATCGTGGATCACTTCTTTTTTGGAATTCAGATCCTTGATAAATCCAATGATCCCATCCGGTTCATGATACTCGATCCTCTCTTCCTGTGTCTTTCTTTTATCTGTAAATATAATCGTCAGTTCCGGATTCAGGTAGGCTGTCTCATGCAGTCGGCTCTTGATCTCTTCCTCTTTAAATCTCGTCTTCTCGAAAATTGTCGGATCCGGAAGAAAATTGACACAGGTTCCGGTCTTTTTGGTCTTTCCGATCACCGGAAGAAGCCCATCCTCCAGTTCTACCACCGGAATTCCTCTCTCATAACGGTCGTGGTGGACCGCACCGTCACGGCTGATCTTTACATCCATATAAGTAGATAGTGCATTAACAACCGAAGAACCTACTCCGTGCAGACCGCCACTTGTCTTGTATGCCGAATCATCGAACTTACCTCCCGCATGTAGAGTGGTATATACGATCCTGGCCGCCGATACTCCTTTTGCATGCATACCTACCGGCACACCGCGTCCATTATCTGTTACCGTTGCAGAACCGTCCTTTTCCAGTGTCACCTCTATCTGTGAACAAAATCCTGCCAGATGCTCATCTACCGCATTATCTACAATTTCGTACACCAGGTGGTTAAGCCCCTTGGTACTGACGCTTCCAATATACATTCCCGGTCTTTTCCGGACGGCTTCCAGTCCTTCCAGAATGGTAATACTCTCCGCATCATATGTAGTCTTTTTTGCCATTTTCTTCCTCTCCTCTTATGATCTATCCTAAAATATCCAGGTAAAATCCTGCGGCAGCAGCCTCCTTACAATTTCCCGGATTCCCTGATCTGTTTCTTCAATTCAGTAAGAAAAATTCTATCTCAATTTCAATCCTCTTGTCAAGCCAAATTGACCTCCCCTGCCATTATAACATATTTTATATCGTTAAACTTCTGTAGTTTCCATTCTGTCATAAGAATACTCCCTCTATCGTCCGGTCAGCACACTATTTAAAAGGTCTGCCAGCACCTCCATGGCATTTCGCATTTCCTCTACCGTGTTGGTCTGCGCGCCCGCCTCAATAAGAAGCATCCGCGGCATCAGATCCATATTGTATTTATAGCCGCGAAGATAGTTTCTCCTTGCAAATCCCGGATATTTTGTTTCTGCCGCAATCTTCATCTGCAGGGAAAATGCAAGATTATCCTGCAAATATGGATTGGTCATTCCGGCAAGGTCTCCGTTTACCCGCGTCCGGCTCAGTCCGTTAAAAAACATGATCTGTGCCGTCGGTTTCCCATTTATCTCTGTCACCAGATGCGTAGTATCCGCCACGCCGTCTCTATGCAGATCGATCACCACTTCGATACTCGGATTTTCCGCAAGGATCTGTTCCACCTCAGGTTTGGCAAATTCATAGGCCTCGCTCCGGTCCAGTTTCCCATTGATCAGATCATATACACCCTCATGATGCATGGTCGGAATCTTGTATTTGTTATTTAAAATCTCCGTCAGATAACGCCCGATCCCTACAATTGAGGTAGACGGATCATTGTCCGAATCTGCAAATGTCTCCTGGGAATGGGTGTGATAGATCAGGATTTTCGAACCGCCCGTACTCAGATCGATCCTCAAATCCTTTCCAAGCAGCTCCGAAGCGTTCAACTCCGAAGGATTGATATAAGTCACGCTGTCCACCGTATAAAAATTGCTCACAAGATATTCAAAATCATTTAGCCGCTCCATCGAAAGATCCATCGTCGGTACGGACGCCTGCCTTGTCTCTTCACTTTTGTCTTTCCCGATAAGCTGTCCATTTTCATCCACCGAATTTTCTTCTTCTGCCTGCTTTTTTGCAAGAATCGCATAGGTAGCCTCATCTTCTGTCAGAAGCTCTGCCGCCTCCCGTTCAGTCACATAATTGCCAAGAGGAATCAGGGCAGATGCCATGTGGACAACAGCCTCCGTCACCCGGATTTCCCCTTGTTTTTTTTCCGTATATGTAACTCCCGGCATATAAAGCCGCTCCGCATTCTCCTGAACGCTCTGGATCATCCTGATCTTCCAGGACTTCGGGATCAGTGAACCGCTGCTTTTTACTTCCAGTCCCCAGATCCCCAAAATCATAATGGCAAGAAGCACACAAATTCTCTGTTCTTTTTTCATCTGCGCGCCTCCCTGCCAGTTTCTGAAGATCGCTGTAGCAAAACCATATCTTTCCAGACTGGATCCTGCCCCGGACCTTTTGTGTCATATTGACATAATATATGCAGCTCACTGCCTGATTATGTCGCTGAAGCTGCAAAAAGCATATTCAGTGCCTCCGAAATCGTATAACTGATTCGCCTGACGGTCTCATCAATATCTTTTGGTGTTACAAACATTCCATTTAAATGTGGCGCGATCAGTTCTTTGATCAGCTCATATTTTTCTGCCGGACTGTATCCTTTGATCACACTTGCCATGCCTTTTAAAGATTCAGATACTTCCACTGCACTGAGCAGATTATCCATCGTATCGCCTACAATGGTTGCCGCATCCACTACAGTCGGCACACCGATTGCAATCACCGGGATCCCGACTGTCTTTTCCGTGATTGCATTTCGGTGATTTCCCACCCCGGATCCCGGATTGATTCCCGTATCCGCAATCTGGATCGTCCGGTTCAGCCTTTTTGAATTTCTCGCTGCCAACGCATCGATCACCAGAAGGATATCCGGTTTTGTCTCTGCCACCACCCCCCGGATCACCTCCACAGTCTCCATTCCGGTCTGCCCCATAACCCCCGGCACGATCGCGCTGACCGACCAGACCTCATCTTCCCCTGTTGCATACTTTCCGTACTCCTCAATGATATGCCTTGTGATATGCAGGTTGTCTACCACATAAGGACCAAGTGCATCCGGTGTCACCTGGCGGTTGCCAAGACCGACCACCAGGATCTTTTCCATCTTTCTTTTAGGAAGCAGTTCTCCAATGAATTTCCGGAGCTGCTGTGAAATCTCCTCATGATATCCTTCATCGGGAACTGCCATTTCCGGTGCCTCGATCGTGATATAGCTGCCAACCGGTTTCCCCATCACTTTTGCTCCGTTTTCGGTCTCAATCCTCACGGTCGTGATGCGGATCTCATTTTCCTCATCATACTCTTCCGTCAAGATCACACCCTGAACCTCAACATGGTCAGATTCAAACCGTTCCTTCTCTTCCAGCGCAAGATCCGTCCTGATATTATACTTTTCAACCATAGTCCTCTCCCATTTCTGTATTTTCTGTCTTATTCACTTAGTTTTTCGCAAAAAATTGGAATTATGTATTGACAAGCAATCTTTCTTCGCCTAAAATAAATAAGTGTGTTCGACGGATGTTCCGTGTCACTTTTCGTCGAATTCAATATTATGATTATATAATTTATGAAATGATAATTTGGAGGTGTCGGAAATGGCTAATATTAAATCCGCAAAAAAGAGAATTTTAGTAACTGAGACAAAGACAGCTAGAAATAAAGCAATCAAATCTAAAGTGAAAACTTATGTAAAGAAAGTTGAAACTGCTGTTGAAAAGAAAGACGTTGAAGCTGCAAAGGCTGCATTAAAAGAAGCAATCTCTGTAATCAACAAAGCAGGAAGCAAGGGTGTTTATCACAAAAATACTTGTGCAAGAAAGATCTCTCGTTTAACAAAAGCTGTTAACGAAATTGCTTAATTCCGGTTTCGAGATAAATAATGAATGATAAAAAGGCAGCCATCCCGTCAGTGGCTGTCTTTTTTGTTTTCATAAATCTTTCAAAAAAGAGTCTGTACTGAATGCTGCTTGTATTCGGTACAGACTTTTTTTGTCTTCTGATTTTCTCTTATAATTTAGAATAACCGTAGCTGTTCACGATAGCTTCGATCCGCTGTCCTTCTCTGCACTTCGGACAATCTTCCGGAGAATATGCTCTGTAATGTGGAAGGTCACTGCTTGTGAAGATCGTATTGACTTCCATTCCTGCAATCTTGTTGACTGAACTGAAAATTGCGCTGATTCCGCAGACTCTTCCGCCGTAGTAGAGAATAGACTCAATTGCCTGTTTGACAGATTTACCGGTTGTGATGGACGCTGCAAGGATCAGGACCTGTTTGTTCTCGACCATTCTCTGTTTGTTGTCACGGAACAGGATCTGTCCGTCCTGATACATCTCCGGGGTAATAATGGAAATGTTGTTTCCTTTGCTGAGTGAGTACTGGTTCTCATCGGCAAGCTGCTCGGCAAGGAAGGTTCCGATCACTTCTGTCTCTTCCATGCAAACGATGGTATCTACCGTTGTATTAGAAAGGTATGCTGCTGCAAGAACTTTTGCAGTTTCACGGGCGTTGTTGTGACGGGATTTGACCGTCGACATGTCGATATAGGTGTTGATGTGGGAATGACTTGTTGCAAAGTGTCCTTTTAAAATTTTAATTCGCGCCTTTGGGTTTTTAGCGGAGCGAAGGTCTTCCAGTCTTTCATCCATTTCTAGTTCCTCCTTTAAGTTGTTTTGGTGGTTTTGACTGGTTTTAGTATAGCACAGAGGGGTGGGTTGTGCAATATGTATATTGGATGGTAGTGGGAAGTTGGGTGGTTTGATGGTTTGACAGAACTTTTGTTTTGGGGGGACGCCAAACTGGCGCGGGAGCGCGGTTTGGCTGGATGGGTGGTTTGACGGGACTTTTGTTTTGGGGGGACGCGGAATTGGCGCGGAGCGCGATTCCGCTGGGTGTGTTTTTAGAGTTTGTGGGTCGAATGATTTACGATACAAGCCGGTCAGAGTCTCACAAGCAGAGCTTGTTCGACCGTTGGCGGCGCCAACTAACTAATCAGAAATAGAAGGAGTCCGGGAAAAGCATGCGAGCATGTTTTTCCGGGACTCCTTCTATTTCCGCTTAGCTGACCGGCTTGTTGCCTATCGCTTAGTTATTGATCAGTTTATCTTCACCATTCCAGCTGTAGAGTTTTCTGATTTCTTCTCCTACTACTTCTGATGGATGTTCTGCGGCTTTCTTTCTCATTGCTTTGAAGTGTACCTGACGTCCTGCTGGTGACATGTCGAGAAGGAATTCTTTTGCGAATGTTCCGTCCTGGATGTCTGAGAGGATCTTCTTCATTGCTTTCTTTGTATCTTCTGTGATGATCTTTGGTCCTGTGATGTAATCACCGTATTCTGCTGTGTTGGAGATTGAGTATCTCATTCCGGCGAATCCGCTCTGGTAGATCAGGTCTACGATAAGTTTCATTTCATGGATACATTCGAAGTATGCGTTTCTTGGATCGTATCCTGCTTCGCAAAGTGTTTCGAAACCTGTCTGCATAAGGGCACATACACCACCGCAAAGTACAGCCTGTTCTCCGAAAAGGTCAGTTTCTGTCTCTACTCTGTATGTTGTTTCAAGAAGTCCTGCTCTTGCTCCACCGATTGCAAGACCGTAAGCAAGTGCTCTGTCCCAGGCTTTTCCTGTGTAATCCTGTTCTACTGCGATCAGACATGGTGTTCCTTTTCCTGCCTGGTATTCGCTTCTTACTGTATGTCCCGGTGCTTTTGGTGCGATCATTGTTACATCTACGTATGCCGGAGGTGTGATGCATCCGAAGTGGATGTTGAATCCGTGTGCGAACATCAGCATATTACCTTCTTCAAGGTTTGGTTCGATGTCTTTCTTATACATATCAGCCTGAAGTTCATCGTTGATAAGGATCATGATGATATCAGCTTTCTTTGCAGCTTCTGCTGCTGTATATACTTCAAATCCCTGAGCTTCTGCTTTTGCCCATGATTTGCTTCCTTCGTAAAGACCGATAATGACATTGCATCCTGAATCTTTCAGGTTCAGTGCATGTGCATGTCCCTGGCTACCATATCCGATGATAGCGATTGTCTGTCCTTCTAATACTGATAAATTACAGTCTTCCTGATAAAAAATTCTTGCTGCCATTTTTAATTTCCTCCTATGACTTATTGAATTCTATAGAGTTAAAGGCTCCATGCCCCTAGCTTTCTTATGTAACTACTGCTGCATCCCTGAAGGTGCCGCTTTCGAGCTCGTCGCTCTTTTCAAAACGTCTCTCTGCTTTAATCAAACATGATCACATCATCGCTTCCGCGCTTCAGTCCGGTAATACCGGTTCTTGCCAGCTCCAGGATCTCATATCCGTCCAGAAGCTCCATAAACGCTTTCAGCTTTGATTCGGTTCCCGTCAGTTCAATCATCAGACAGTCTTTTTCAACATCAACGATCTTCGCACGGAAAATATCTACCAGTGAAATAAGGTCTGCTCTTTCAGATGCATTTGCACGAACCTTGATCATAACCAGTTCTCTGCATACTGAATTGCTGTCATTTAACGGCTTAATCTCGATCACATCTTCCATCTTGCGAACCTGCTTCTCGATCTGTGAAAGAATCTGTTCATCTCCACTTGCTACGATCGTGATCCTTGTAAATCTCGGATCTGCAGTTGTACCTGCGGTAATACTTTCAATATTGTACCCCCGTCTGCTGAACAATCCTGCCATACGGCTTAATAGTCCCGGATTGTTATAAACCAAAATTGAATAAGCTTGTTTTCTCATAACATACTCCTTTACTTTACAAAACAGAGTGCGTTCTGTTTTTTTATTGTAGCAATTGACACCACCTTTGTCAAGTAGCTTTCTAAAATTTTATCACTTTAATTCGATTTTATCAATTAGAGGAACCTCTAATTATCGTTTTCACATTGATTTTTCCGGATTTTGTCAAAATATATCCTTTTATCATCTGGATATATAATTCTTCAATTGCCTGCCGGACAAATCGTTTTTTGTCAAATTCGACTGTTGTCAGCTGTGGGCGGCAAATGAGTGCTGTTTCTTCTTTTCCGACTGCCATCACTTCAATTTCCTCCGGCACCTTGATTTCCAGATCATGCAGATAACCGACAGCCTCTGCTCCCTGTACGGCAGATGCAAATACGAGCATATCTGCGGATAAAGCAAGCCCTGCCAGCCGGATTTTATAGAACATTCTCCGCAGATCCCTGTCTTTTGGAATTTCCAGATATTGTTCTTCTTCAAGACAGCAGCCTTTTTTTGAAAATATTTTCTGCATTCCCTGCCATACCACTTTCCCGTACTCTTCCGTTCCATCCAGAAACCAGATTTTCTGTTCCTCTCTTTTAAGCAGAAACCTTGCGACTTCCTCACCGGCTTTTCCATAAATCCGGTCTGTTCTGTATATCGCAGCCACCGGAACCGCACACATCTGCCGGATTCTTGTACACTCCTCTTCATTAAGCCAGATACAGATAACCCCATCCAGTTTCCATACCGCCGCATATCGTACAAATTCTTCTGCTGTTTTCACAAAATGCAGCAGCATATAGTATTCCCTCTCATCCAGACTCTTCTCGATCTCACGCAGTATTTCTTCTAATTTTTCGCTCTCCTGCTCCCATTCCTGCCTTTTTCCAACTACTACAGCAATCATCCCGGAAGATTTTCCGGAAAGGATACGTGCTCCCATGCTTGGGGCATATTCCTGTTCATTCAGGATCTCCTCTATCCTTTTTCTCGTCTTTCTTGATACTTTTTCCGTTCTTCCATGGATCACATTCGATACAGTTGTTGCACTCACTCCGGCTATTTTTGCAATATCTTTGATCCTGATTTTCCCCTCAGCCATTCCTTTTCCCCACTTACTTCTTTTGTTTTCTCTGTTTCTACTATCTTACACTTCTTTTCTTCTTTCTTACTAATTCGCATTTTTTCGACAGCACCTGTAACTTTTCGATAAAAAATTTTCCAGATCATTGCCCGGATCCCCGCCTTGTGCTATCCTTAACCTGTTAAATATTTTTTTCAGATACAGGAGATTGAATTATGGATGGTATTATATTTGACGTAGACGGCACACTCTGGGACTCCACCGAAGCAGTTGCCAGATCCTGGAATCAGGCGATAGAGGAGAATACGGATTTTTCCCTCTCACTTACAGCAGATGTGCTTAAGTCACTTTTCGGAAAAACAATGGATGAAATCACGCTTGCACTCTTTCCTTCCTGCCCAAAAGAAGAACGTGACCGGATCGGCTATCTTTGCTTTGACTATGAAAACCGGCTGCTTGAAACCGATCATGGTATTCTTTACCCGGATGTTGCACGGACACTGGAAAGCCTTTCTCGGAAAACCGACCTTTATATCGTCAGCAACTGCCAGTGTGGATATATCGAAGTTTTTCTAAAAACGATGGGACTCGGAAAATATATCAAAGATTTTTTATGCTTTGGTCAGACACAGGTTCCAAAAAACGAATCCATCCGTCTTCTGATGGAGCGCAATCATCTGCAGGATGTGGTTTATGTCGGAGATACCTCTGGTGATTTTGATGCCTGTCAGAAGGCAGACGTGCCTTTTATTTATGCTTCGTATGGATTTGGTGATATTCCGGATCCACCAAGACAGATTGGCGCAATCGGGGAACTTCCTGCTCTTCTTGAACTGTAGATTTTCTCTGTTTATGTTCCTGGTTCAGGATTATATAGCAGTTTTTTCCATCATTCAGCATCTGCAGAGTCTGTCACCGGTAGTTTTCTTCCATACACATGACAATATAAAAAGATCAGAGTCTGATAACCACATTTTTTATCAATCTCTGATCTTTTTTTATTGAATTCTTTCCGGTGGATTTTCCTTCTCTTTATTCCACATCCTCTTCATCAAATTCACACACCACATAATACCCCTGCGGTGTCTGCTTTACGTCAATCACCTTTCCCTGTCCGGACTTAAGCCTCTGCCATGAACGGTAATTGGCACTCATTGCCACAGCCGGCTCAATCGTATAATAAAAATACGCAGCTACAACGCCCTCTGTCACATCAACAATCTGTCCGGGCTCAACCAGTCCCGGACGCTCCATTTTAAATTCCATCTGTCTCATTTCTGCCTGATACCTGCCTCTTTTTCTATATTGTATTCGTTTTTACTTGTAATTGCAAGCATTTACACAGACTGTTTTGTGACGTAGCTTTGAAGCAGAACGCCGCTGTCAGGTGGCCTTTTTAGCCACCTGATCTAAAACAACTGAAATCACATTATCCTTCGTTCTATTCGGATTTCTTACACTGCTTTTCATGCAGAACTTCCGGAACGATCATATAATGCTCCTCAATCAATTTTGCTGTCTTTTCAACAGATAATTCTTTTATTCCTTTTAAAAGGATCTCATGATTGTAGCGAAGTACATCAAAGGGGATGATGGATTCAACACCCATTGTATAATATCCGCACAAATTGCTTTCCCGGAGCATTGCCCATATTTTATATAAGGTTTCGCACCTTGCTGCTCGAACAATGCATGAATGAAACTGTTCATCATAACACATAATGTGGTACACATCTTTTTCTTTCGCAGCTTCTTCCATCTGGTCCAGACACTCATCCATTTCCCGTTCGATTTCTTCCGGAAGTTTTCCGGCAATGATCCTGCTTGCCAGAACTTCCAGGGTAGAACGGACAAGATATTTTTCCTGCATTTCTTCATAGGAAATCGTCTTTACTGTACTGCCTTTATGAGACTCATAAACAACAAATCCTTCCTCCCCGATATGACGCAGGGCTTCTCTGACCGGTCCCCGGCTTACATGAAACTTCTCCGCAATATCTTCTTCTACAATTCGTTCCCCCGGTTTGATCTTCCCCCGAATGATGTCTTCTCTTAATACATCAGCGATTTGCTGCCAAAGAGTTTTTCTTTGTATTGATGCCTTCCTGGTATAATCCATTCATTTTTCCTTTCAGATTTTTGCAGTTTTTTTATAAAAAGAACAGGCTGATCCCCACAATTACTGCAAGTGTAATACCCAGAGCCGGCCAGAGTGCCCAGAAGGCACCCAAAACCATGGCCAGATAATCTCCCTTTTCGAAAACAATGTTCTGGTCACTCATCTGCTTTTTAAATTCCAGAAACTTTTTATCCTGTTCTTCCAACTGTCTTCCTCGTTTGCTGTATGCTCCAAAAAAGCTCATGATAATTCCTTTCTATTGATCTTATGAATCCTTTTCTACTCCAAGTGGATTGTGGCATGCTACAAAATGTCCCGGTCTCATTTCCACAAGTTCCGGTGTAATATGCTTACAGATTTCTGTACAGTATTTACATCTTGTATGGAACTTACATCCTTTCGGCGGATGAACCGGACTTGGGATATCTCCTTCAAGCGGGATCATCTCTCTGTCAGAATCTACGTCTGTCGTCGGAATTGCTGATAACAGCGCTTCTGTATATGGATGTGTAGGGTGATCAAACATTTCCTGTGACTCTGCAAGCTCTACGATGTTTCCAAGGTACATAACACCAATTCGGTCACTGATATATTTTACAACACTCAAACCATGTGAGATAAATAAATATGCAAGATTGTCTTCGCTTCCAAGATCTTTCAGAAGGTTGACGATCTGTGACTGAATGGAAACGTCAAGTGCAGAAACCGCCTCATCGCAGACTACAAATCTTGGTTTTAACGCAAGTGCACGTGCAATACCGATTCTCTGTCTCTGACCGCCGGAGAACTGGTGTGGATAACGATGGATCATGTATGGTGCAAGTCCACATTTTTCCATGACTTCCATTACATATGCCTGCATTTTTTCATCATTTTTCTTAAAGATGCCGTGTGCAAGAAGACCCTCTCCGATGATCTGTCCGACTGTCATACGTGGATTCAGTGATGAGTATGGATCCTGGAAGATCATCTGCATATCTTTACGGAGGAAACGCATTTCTTGTGTTTTAAGTCTCGCAAGATCTACTCCATCATCACGGTATGCTTCGTATTTTGCAAAAGCTTCATCGCTTTTATATTTACTGCGGAGTTCTTCTAACTTCTTCTCCGCTTTTTCAAGTTCCACTTTCTTCTCTGCGATTTCTTTTGTCTTATCGACACCTTCCATCTGGTTTTCTTCATTTAAACCGCTGATCACTCTGGCAACTTTGAATTTTTCAAGCAGTAACTGCTCTGCTTCTTTTGTGTCATCTAAGCTGTAGAATCCACCGATGATCTGAACAAGGTTCAGAAATTCCATATTACATTTCTTCTGGATGTTTTCACATTCAGCCTGTTTCTGGAATTTTTCCGCAGAATCTTCCATTTTTTCATATTCCGCTTTTAATGCTTCTGCCTTCGCTTCTAATTCGGCAATTTTCTTTTTACCAGAAGAAATATTTTTGATTGTTTCGTCTACATAAAGCGGTGCCATATCGGTAAGAGTTCTGCCGTAATACATTGTCTTACCTTCTGTCTGTTTGTAGATCTGAAGTAATGTTCTTCCAAATGTTGATTTTCCGCATCCGGATTCTCCAACAAGACCAACTGTTTCTCCTTCGTAAATATTCAAAGTAATTCCGTCATTGGCTCTTACATACTCCTGCTCTTTCTGGAATAACTTTGTTTTCTTAAGTGGAAACCACTGTTTCAGATCCGTGACTTTCAAAAGCACTTTCTTTTCATCATTATTTGGCATGGCGTGCCTCCTTATCCGGGTAGAAACAACGAATCAAGTGATTGTCTTCTGCCAACTCTAATTTTGGTTCTTCATTCAAACATTTCTCTGTTGCATATTTACAACGCGGAGCGAATTTGCATCCCTTCGGAAGATCCAGCGGATGAGGTACTGCTCCCGGAATTGCCTCAAGTCTTGCTCCAACCGGTGTATCCAGACGTGGAATTGAAGTCATAAGTCCTTCCGTATACGGATGTGAGCTGGTTGTCTCTTTTGCAAAAATTGTTCTTGCTTTACACATTTCCACAACCTGACCGCAATACATAACTGCCACCTCATCCGCCATCTGGTTAATAACTCCAAGGTCATGTGTGATGAACAGAATTGATGTTCCTTTTTCCTTTTTCAGTTCATTCATCAGCTTTAAGATCTGTGCCTGAATGGTAACGTCCAAAGCAGTGGTCGGTTCGTCAGCGATCAGAAGACTTGGTTCGCAGGCAAGAGCCATGGCGATCATAACTCTCTGACGCATTCCACCTGACAGCTGATGCGGGAACTGTTTCATAACAGATTCCGGATTCGGGATCTTAACCGCTTTTAACATTTCAAGTGATTTCTCACTTGCTTCTTTTTTTGTAATTTTCTGATGAGTTAAATAAACTTCATTTAACTGCTTTTCGATCGTATATACCGGGTTCAAACTTGTCATCGGTTCCTGGAAAATAACGGAAATCTCATTTCCACGAATCTGGTACATATCATTGATTGTACACTCCGCAAGATTTCTTCCCTTGAAAGTAATTGTACCGCTGTCGATATATCCGTTTCCATCCAAAAGTTTTAAGATACTCATTGCCGATACACTCTTTCCACTTCCGGATTCTCCTACGATACCCAATGTTTTCCCAGGCTCTACTCGATAGGAAACACCGTTGACCGCTTTTACAATTCCTTTTTTTGTCTTAAAAAATGTATGTAGATCATCTACTTCCAATAAATATGCCATCGTTATTCCTACCTTTCATTTGCTTTCGGGTCAACTGCTCTACGAAGTCCGTCACCAAACAAGTTGATACTTACAGTACAAAGTCCTAATACAACTGACGGGAATACCCATCTCCACCAGTACTGTGAGATAACTTCTGAAGAACGACAATTGTTCAGCATATTTCCCCATGAAGGAATTGGCTCTGCAACACCGAATCCTAAGAATGATAATCCGGATTCTGTCAGCATACAGGTTGCAAATGAGATTGTTGCCTGTACGATAATGATCGTCATTACGTTCGGTACGATATGCCGGAAAATAATATTCTTTTCTCTTACACCCAGTGCTTTTGCAGCGACAACGAATTCTTTGTTACGTTCTGCAAGCACCTGTGCACGGACAAGACCTGCGATACCGGTCCATCCGAGGAAACCGAGGATCAACATGATCATGATGATTCTTCCGACATCAGATACTTTATTTCCGATCAAAGCTGAAAGAATCAGTGCCAGCGGGATAAACGGAAGGGATCCGACAACCTCTGCCAGACGCATAAGAAGGATATCCACAGTTCCACCGTAGTATCCGGAAATACCCCCTACTAAGATACCGATCGCGAACTGGATGATAACAGCGATGAATCCGACTGTCATAGTCATCTGTCCACCCTTTAAGATACGGTAGAATACGTTTCTTCCAAGATTATCTGTTCCAAGTAAGTAACCTTTCAGTCCCCATGTCACAACAGAGCCGTCTTCTTTGATAATACAGTTCTGATAATAGCCGGAAGCTAATTTTGCAATATTGGTTGCCTTAGCAGGAACCTTTGCCTGATTGTTTTCATTTCCGCCCCAGGCTACTGCGTTTCCATCTTCTGTCACAACAACAAGATGGTTACGTCCACCTGAAATATCCACTGCTTTGCCCTGCACTTCTTCCGGTACGGAGAAAATATGGTCGTGATTGTTTCCCCAGACTTTTACAGTACCATCTTTTAATACAGCTGCTGCTGCTTTATCTGTTAAAGCGATTTTTTCTACGTTTCCCTGAATCTCTTCCGGTACATTATCTAAAGCAGTTTCTTTCTTTGCAAGCGAGATGACTTTTCCATCCTTTGTAAGGGCAATGGCTGTCTGAATATTTGCTTTTACTTCTTTGACTTTTTCGTCCTTTACATTAGCTGTAGAAATATCAACTGCACTTGTATTTCCCCATGAAACAACTTTTCCGTCTTCTGTTACAACAACGGATACCTGATATCCTGCTTCAATGTCAGCAATCTTTTTGCCTTTCAGTTCCGGCGGAATCACATTAAGACCCATTCGGTTGAAGCCCCAGGTGTATAAGTTACCTTTATCGTTGATTGCCAGCACGTGGTCCTGACCAACTGCGATATCAACAACTTTTCCCATATCAGCCGGAATTTTTTTCAGGTTTTTCGTTAACTGTCCCCACTCATAAACGTAACCGTCTTTGTCTACTCCTACACCATATGTCGGACCAAATTCAATCACTTCGGCATTGTCTTTTAAATCTGACGGAACCGAAAGGAATGAAAATCCCGGTGCGATATTTTTCTGTGTTGGATCCTGATAGTTTAAATCCTGGTGAAACCAGATTGGAAGGATGAAGCACATTGCAAAAATTGATACAAATACGATCAATCCTCCTATAGCCAGTTTGTTTTCCAGCAGATTTTTTATAATCGTACGAAAAGGACTTTGCATCTGTTCTTCTTCAAGAACGGAACGCTGCTCTTTTTCTTTCTTCTTTCCAAATAACATTTATCTTCCTCCTAATCGAGTTTAATTCTTGGATCAACGATACAGTAACATAAGTCTGTGATCAGGTTTGCAGCAAGTCCTAACAAAATGTAAAACATCTGCATGGACAGTGCGACTGTATAGTCATGCTGGTTCAAGGAATCGATCAGAAGTTTTCCGACACCTTTCCATGAGAACAGAGTCTCAATGATAACTGCTCCACCAAAGATACCTACGATAGAGCCTACGATCCAGCCTGTGATCGGGATCATCGCGTTACGGAACGCATGTTTGTAAATAACAGTTTTTTCTTTCAGACCTTTGGCACGGGCTGTTCTTACATAATCCATAGATAATGCATCAAGAAGAGCTCCTCTGACATAACGGATCAGACCACCGATACCTGTCAGACATACAATAATAGGAAGTGCCATATGATATAAATAATCTAAGAATGCACGGAAGCCTGTAAAATTTGCACCCGTTGTGACCATTCCACTGATTGGAAAGATCGGAATTTTAATTGCAAACAGGTAGATAAAGATCAGTGCCGAAATAAATGAAGGAATACTGATACCGATCATAGTTGCTACCTGGAGTGATGTATCAAACACCGTGTCTTTTTTTACCGCACATTTGATTCCCAGCGGAATTCCGATTGCGAAAAGGAAAATATAATATACAACGTTCAGGGCGATTGTATTTTTCATCGGAGGTCCGATCAGTTCTTTAACCGGAATACGATATACGGTAGAGTAACCGAAATCTCCCTGTAAGATATTTCCCATCCAGCTTA
>OLOT01000804.1_pt1 | contig 21488 bp, 13 predicted proteins | sample 1671991 | NCBI WGS metagenome assembly OLOT01 (sample SAMEA3136634, study PRJEB25190) | human gut metagenome | biome: human gut; feature: human-associated habitat; material: faeces | place: Austria | collected 2013
TATGATAGGGGTCTCCAAAACCTTTGGTGGGAGTTCGATTCTCTCATCCCCTGCTCTTAAAAACGCTCGAAAGCCTTGTATTTACTGGTTTTCGGGCGTTTTCGTTTTATCTCGGATAATCAAAAGTAATCATAGAAGTAATCAAAAAGATACTATATGAATCTATTATACTGATCCACATAGTATCTTTTTCAGGCAATCTACAATATTGTCAACAAATATTTCTTCTTAATCTTCTACTTTTCAATCTTCTCTTTTTTTCTGGATTTTCTCTGCATTGCTGTATGCCATGGCATAAAAGATTTCCTGGGAATTGAGTTTGACATCATTCAGGCTTCTGTCTGCATAATTTCCGGTTTCTGTCAGTCTCTTTCCTTTTTCATCATCATTCATCATGGTCTCGAACATCCAGTCCAGACGTTCTTTTAATTTCTCATTAAGAACCGGAGCAGCCACCTCCACACGACGGACTGTATTTCTTGTCATAAAGTCAGCAGATGCAATATATATTTTTTCTCTTTCTTTTGTACCGAAACGGTAGATTCTGGAATGCTCCAGATAACGTCCTACAATACTTATAACCTTGATATTCTCTGTGTATCCTTTTATCTCCGGAATCAGACAGCAGATACCTCTGACAACCATTTCTATCTTAACACCTGCCTGAGATGCTTCTACCAGTTTATTGATGATCACCTTATCTGTCAGGGAATTGATTTTGATTCCAATATATCCTTCGTTTCCCTGTTTCACCTGGTCGATTTCTTCCTGTATCATATCCAGAACTCTGTTCTGCAGACATTTCGGTGCAACCAGAAGAAGATTGGATTTCTCAACAACTTCCCCTTTCAGAAGAGCTGCAAACACTTCTGCTGCTTCTTTTCCGATTTCCTGATTTGCTGTGATCAGTGACAGATCTGTGTAAAGTGCAGATGTTTTTTCATTATAATTACCTGTACCGATCTGTGTGATATAGGACACACCCTTATCTGTTTTTCTGGAGATCAGGCACAGCTTGGAATGTACTTTATATCCATTCAGTCCATAGATTACTCTGCAGCCAGCTTCTTCCAGTTTTCTGGAATATTCAATATTGCTTTCCTCATCAAATCTGGCTCTCAACTCTACAAGTACAACAACTTCTTTTCCATTTTCTGCTGCTTCCACCAGAGCATCTACAATCTGACTCTTGTCCGCCAGACGATATAATGTCATCTTGATGGATACAACAGAATCATCCTTTGCAGCCTCATTCAGAAGATTAATAAAAGATCTGATATTTTCAAATGGATAGGATAACAGTACATCTTTCTTCATAATCTGTGGAATCAAAAGGCTCTTATCATCCAGCTCCGGTGTCATTCTGGGAGCTCTTCTCTGATAGAAAAGTTTGTCCTGGGCAGTATTTCTCAGATACCCCTGAAGTCCGAATACAAAGGACATATCAAGCGGAACTCTGGTCAAAAATACGTGTTCTTTATCCACATGAAGCTCCTTACAGAGTGAACTTATCATCTTTTTATTTAATTCTCTGGATAACTCCATTCTTACAGGATTCATTCGTCTTCTCTGCTTGATCAGATTCTCCATTGCATCCCTGTAATCCAGATCCTCATCATAAATGGTTTCTGTATCAATATCTGCATTTCTGGTAATACGGAGCAGCGCTTTCTCCCTGATCTCATAATTCTTAAACATTTTCGGCAGAAAATGAAGAATCAGTTCCTCTGAAAGCATGAAAGTCCCTTTTCTTGTAGGAATATCGATCAAACGTCTGAATACAGTATTACTGCAAGGGATAATAGCTGTTTTTGTTTTTCCACCCTTGCTCATCAGTGATGCCACTGCATAAATATTTTTATTTTTCAGGAATGGAAATGGCTGCTGTTTGCTCACAATATTTGCAGACAGATACGGTGCGATCTCCTGATCAAAATATGTTTCCAGAAGCTTGCCTTCCTCTGCAGATACTCTGTTAAAATTGATCAGACGCACTCCGTAAGGCTCCAGTTCTCCCATCAGCTGTTCATAGATAGCTGCCTTTTTCTGATCCAGATCTCTGGTGGCCTGAAGGATTGCAGTTACCTGTTCTTCACTGGTCATGTTTGTTTTATTCTCACGGATTATTTCAGATGCTTCCATCTGATCCATCAGAGTTCCGACTCTGACTCTGTAAAATTCATCCAGATTTGACTGATAAATAGCGGCAAATGTCAGTCTCTCTGCAAGCGGAACTCCTGGATTTCCCGCCTCATTTAAAACTCTCTCATTAAACTTCAGCCAGGACAGTTCTCTGTTCATCATATATACAGGTGCCGTAATTTCTTTGCTTTTTTTCTGTTGTTTTTTCATAAATAAATCCTTTCGTTTGTCAAACCTTTTGACTCTGACATCCTATAACGTTTAGAATTATAAACTTTGAATATCAATTCCATGGAATGTCCATGTTATATTTACGTAAAATTTCCAGTCAAACAAATAAATTTATCTGTTTCTCAATAAAAAAGTGATTTCTGCTATTCTATAGCAGTCCTTTCGCTACCTGTATTTTCTGTACGCTTCCCAGACTTACTGCCATACAAAGAACAGATAATACGAGTTTCGCTTATAGCATAGATGATTATCCAATAAAAAAAGACTGCCCAGATTATACTTCGGACAGTCTCGCTTTTTATTTACTCATTCACCGGATTCACATGAACCATGCAGTGTTTTACGTCTTTAAAATTTTTCTCTATAGTATGATGAACATTCTCTGCAACGTCATGTGCCTCATTCAGTGGAATCTCACCATCTGCTGAGATTTCAATATCCACATACATCTTAGAACCAAATAATCGTGTCTGGAGAAGGTCGATTCCCTTCACTCCTTTCACTCCCATGATCACTTCTCTCATGCTCTCTTCTGTTGCCTCATCGCAGGAATGGTCAACCATCTTATCGATGGCATCTCTGAAAATATCTACAGATGCTTTCACAATCAGTACACAGATTGCAACACTGGCAAGTGGATCCAGGATCGGGAAGCCAAGTCTTGCACCCAGGATACCGATAAATGCACCAACAGAAGACATTGCATCTGAACGATGGTGCCATGCATCCGCCATCAGTGCACCGGAATTTATTTTCTTCGCAGCACTTCTGGTATACCAGAACATCCACTCCTTCACTACAATAGAAACAACTGCCGCAATCAGTGCCAATGTTCCGGGAATTGCAATGCTTGTTCCTGAAGTACTCTTAATAATGTTCTCAATTCCATTCATACCAATTCCGATACCGGTTGCCAGAAGTAACCCGGACAAAATAATAGAAGATACACATTCCATCCGCTCATGTCCATACTGATGCTCCTTATCGGATTTTTTGCTGGATAAATTCACACCGACTATTACTACGAAAGTACTTCCCACATCAGATGCTGAATGAATCGCATCTGAAATCATGGCACCTGAATGTGCCAGAATTCCGGCAAGTAATTTAAATAAGGAAAGTAACAGGTTTACTGCAATACTCACACCTGATACCTTCATTGCCACCTTATGTTCCCATGCAGGCTCTTCCTTCTTAGCTGTTGTGTTACTGTTTGTCTTGTCTGACATTGCTGTCATGTTTAATTTTTTTGTCTGTTCCATAACCAGGACCTCCTAAATTTTCTTTTCAAATATATAAGCTTTTGTACTTTCCTATATTTGAGTTTACAGGTTCTTCTTATGTCACATACATTGCGCCACAGTCAGAAAACATATTTCCTTTCTGTGACTTATCAAAGTGCGGTCTTACAGGGGTCTTTTTGTATTTCGGAACTGCACCTGTCTCAGAAAATCCTCCTAAAAAAATCCCTCTAAAAGAAAATCTTTCCAAAACATACTTTTCAGAAAACAAAAAGACACACCTGCGGAACATACACTGTCCCACAGATATGTCTGAAAATTTTCATATCTGCTGCCGCTTCGCGCGGCCCGGCCCCACGCCCTCAAGCATCTCGGGCATCGCCTGCTCAGTTTGTACTGTTGATCTCGCATTCTGTTGAATGTAATGCAGTGCAAAGAGAATATAAATATTTTTTCTGATAATACACTATAGTATATCGGTTAGTCAAGCCAAATGTTATTGAAATTTTTTATCATGATGAAACAATATTCTGCAGCCACACACCCTTCTTAACCAACACAAATCCAATCACACACTTAATCAAATCCGCCAGCTGCACACATGCATAAATCACAAGCACATGAATTCCTGTATAACGACTCAGCACAAACGCGATCGGCACACTGACGCACCAGATAAACACACTATCAAACAGGAACGTAATAATCGTCTTTCCACCGGAACGCAGAGTAAAATAGGTTGCATGCAAAAACGCATTCTGCGGCATAAAGAATGCAGTGATCATAATCAGATACTTCGCCAGCTCCCTTGCCTCATCATTGGTATTATAAAGCATTGGAAACAGCGGCGCCATAACAAACATCACCATTGCCACACAGGTACAGCACATCACTGAGAACGCAATCATCTTGTTATCTGTATCTCTCGCTTTCTTCATATCTCCCGCACCCAGAAGCTGTCCCACAATAATCGCAACAGAATCTCCCAGCGCAATAAACACAATATTAAACACATTGTTGATGGTATTGGAAATATTCAGCGAAGCAACCACATTCAGCCCTCGAATCGAATAACACTGAGTCAGCATCGCCATGGCAGAAGCCCATAAAGTCTCATTAAACAACAGCGGTGTACCCTTGACCAGAATCTTCTTTGTCAGATTCGCAGGAACCTTAAGCGTGCTGTACAGCCCCTTTGCAAATGCATTTTTCTCCGTATGCCTGTGTGTCCAGCCTATTACAATTGCAGCCTCCACATAACGTGACAGCACAGTTGCGATTGCCGCACCTCTCACACCCAGTCTCGGGAAGAAAAACACACCATAGATCAGCAGGTAATTAAACAACAGATTCACACAGATTGCCACAACTCCTGCTTTCATTGGAAGAACAGTCTCTCCGCACTCTCTCAGAGTACTGGAATAAATCTGTACCATCATAAACGGCGGCAATCCCAACAGCATAATATCCAGATACTGTTTTCCATAATTCAGCGTATCTGCAATCTGCTGCGCAGTACCCTCTCCCTGAAGATACATACTGATTAGATTCTCTCCAACAGTCAGAAATAGCAAAATCGTCCCGATTGTCAGGATCACAGCCATCCAGAACTTATACCTGAATGTCTGCCTCACACCCTCATGATCCTTCTGCCCAAAGTACTGTGCCGTAAAAATACCCGCTCCGGACACCCCTCCGAAAATACACAGATTATAGACAAAAATCAACTGATTCACAATGGAAGCCCCCGACATCTGCTCCGTGCCGATCCGCCCGATCATAATATTATCCAGCAGACTCACGAAATTCGTGATTCCATTCTGGATCATGATCGGAACAGCCACAGCCAGAACCATCATATAAAACTTCCTGTCACCGATAAACTTCTTACGAAACGATGACCTTTCTTTTGTCCTCTCCATAAAATTTTTCCTCATCCTTCTTCACAAAAACAGACTGTCCGGAGACAGCCCTCGCCTTAAGCGTTGTATCATCTACATTACTATAAAAGCCCCAACATTTCAAGCCCATATCTGTAAAATTTATACTATCATTTTCTATTCCGTTTATGTTCCGTTTCTATCCATTCCATCTCCAATAACACACTTCCATACCTATCATTCACAGTCCCAGCCAGTTCACAGCGAAGAAAAATAAATGTTTTTAACCACATCTACAGGGACGCCACTGAAAAACTATTTTTATACACATTATATAGTAGATTAAAACAAATAAAAACACTTTATATTGTACTGCTTTATGCAAAATAAAGACTTTTTCAGTGGCGTCCTACAGGGGGTGTAGCAACTCTTAGAGTTCCTGCCCCCGCAGCCGTGGTTCAAAACATTTATTTTTCTTCGTGTCCCCTTTGAAACCATTAAAAAACTGCCGTTCCCCAATAATGAGGAAAACGACAGCTTTTCAAAAAGTATTTGCAAGCCTATTTAATAGCACCCTCAACCATACCATTCATAATCTGCTTCTGAGCAAGCAGGAATACGATGATCATCGGAATCATTGCCAGGAGTGCTGCAGTAAGGATCAGATCCCACTGCTTAACATAAGAACCAACAAACGCCTGTACAGCAACCGGAAGAGTCTTAACCTTACCATTCTGTCCTAACATCAGAGAAGGAAGAAGGTAATCGTTCCAGATCCACATACCATTCAGAATAGTAACAGTAACAATAACCGGTTTCAGAAGCGGAAGGATAATGCGGAAGAAAGTTCCCTCAGGAGAACATCCGTCAATCGCTGCTGCTTCTTCCAGTTCATATGGAATACCTTTAATAAAACCAGTTAAGATAAATACTGTCATAGCACCACCGAATCCACAGTATGCAAATACAATACCAGGAATAGACTGAAGCATATTGATTCCAAGGAATTTACCTACATCACGGAATGTAGAAACCAGAGGAAGCATAACTACCTGGAAAGGAATTGTCATGGATGCGATAAATGTCATGTAAATAGCCGTAGACCATTTTGTCTTGTTACGGCAGATAACCCATGCAGCCATACCGCCGAATAAAGCAAGTAATACAAGGGAAACAACTGTAATGATCGCAGATGTTCCGAATGCACTCCAGAAACTGAAGTTAGAGTTGTTGACAACGTTTGAAATATTTGTCTTAAACTGTGCAAAGCTTGCACCTGCAAAGCTTACAGGGTTGGCAACAATACCGTTTGCATTCTTAAATGTATTAATAAGTACCAGATAGAAAGGAGATAATATGTACGCTGCGATAACAATCGCAACAGCTGTAAGCACTACCTTTGGAGTTTTCTTCGTAACCATTACATTTCAACCTCCTTCTTATTGGAAATTCTAACCTGAATAATAGATACAGCAGCCAGGATAATGAAGAACAGAATAGCTTTCGCCTGACCAAGTGCATAATTGTTCTTGGAGATCGCTGTATTATAAATATTCAGAGCCAGCATCTGAGTACCGTTTGTCAGATAGTTTCCGAAGAAACTTGTGACAGAACCTGTACCATTTGTCAGAGCCATGTTAACATCGAACTGTTTGAATGCAGATGTTAAGGTAAGGAATGTACAGATTGTAATTGTAGCTGCGATCATCGGAATCTTGATCTTAAATAATGTTGTAACAGCATTTGCGCCATCGATCTGAGATGCTTCCAGTACATCTTTAGGTACCTGTGTCAGACCTGTTACATAGATCAGCATGATATAACCTGCATACTGCCAGATATAAACAACGATGATAGCCATCATAGCTGTGTTTGTCTTTGACAGAAGTGAAATATTATTTGTCATCTTGATCAGTACGTTATTAAATACGAACTGCCATACATAACCAAGTACGATACCACCGATCAGGTTTGGCAGGAAATAGGAAGCTCTGAAGAATGAGAGTCCCTTAACCTTAGAGGTACAGAGTAAGGCCAGCATAAACGCTACTACGTTTACCAGAACCATGTTCAGAACTACAAACAGAATTGTGATGATCAGTGACCAGAGAAAACTTGGTTCATTGAACATTGCCTTATAGTTTGTAAATCCTACAAATCCTGTCATCTTGATTCCATTCCAGTCTGTAAAGGAATAAAACACACCAAGGCATAATGGAATAATAACTGTTACTACAAATGTAAATAACAATGGAAATACAAATATAAAGTTAACGATGCTTCTGTGATGTTTTAATGTCGGGAATAAATACATTCCCAGTAAGATGCCGATTGCACCGATGATCAGCGCCGGACCTCTCCAGCCTGCTCCGCTTCCGGAAATATCCTGGATCAATGATGCTGCCAGTAAAATAATACCGGCGATCAGGCATACCATGGAAATTGCTTTTTTACTAGCACTGTTTGTATTCATTTTGCCTTCATCCTTCCTATTTCTTATTTCAAAGCAAAAATCAATGCGTCTTAGACTTTTTTGCGTACCTGGATAAAGGTCTGTCGGACCTTTACTCAGGTATGCAGCGCAAATAAAAGTGGGCGGCAACATAAGCGCCGCCCATAAGTTTCAATTATTAGTTTGCGTATGCACTCTGGATAACCTGTTCCAGTGTCTTAACGAATCCGGCTTCATCAAGGCTGCCAGATGCATAGTCAGCAAATACCTGACCTGTATAGTTCTGTGCAAGTCCTTCTTTCTGCTCTAACCAATGCCAAGCAGATGTCTTTCCAGCAGATACATAATCAGTGATTGTCTGAGCAAATGGATCATCACCAACGATTGTGCAGGACTTGAACGGGCTTACGAAACCAGCTTCTTTAACAAGAACTTCCTGAGCTTCATCTGTTGTCAGCCACTGAAGGAATGCTTCTGCTGCTTCTACATTACCATCTTTATATACTGACCACCAGGATGGAGAGTTTGTAAGGATTGTATCAATTCCATCTTCAAATGCGTATGGAATCATACCAACTTCGAAATTACCAGCTTCTTTATAAGCATCTGCATCATCACCTGTCATAGTTGCACCGATCCAGGAGCCCTGAGTAACGAATGCATATTTACCAGATGAGAAGTTAAGGATCTGCTGATCATATGTACCGGATACAAGAAGTGCCGGATCTGAATACTGATTCAGAAGACCTACAAAGTTAGCGAAATCTGTTAAACGATCTTCGTCAACCTTACCGCCATCATTGAGCATATCAATATAAGTAGTGTCATCTCTGTCAAGACCTGAATCCAGATAGTTTCCAAATAAGTGGTTACCTGTTGACCAGTAAAGGTTAACTGGTTCTGCTGCATAACCTACGACTGCTGTCAGTCCAAGCTCATCTTTCTTGGAATCAATTGTCTCAAATGCTTCTTTGATTGCATCAGGACCTGTTAATGTAGAAGGATCAATTCCTGCTTTGTCAAGGATGTCTTTGTTATAAGCAAGACCGATTGCTTCTGTTGTATATGGGAAACCGATTGTACCCTGGCTCTCATCAACATAAGCTGAATCTGTGTCAGAAGCCCATTCCTGATCACTCATATCTACTAAAAGGTCTGTCCAGTTAGCGAAGTCTGTAGCACCACCGTTTACGAAGATGTCAGGCATATTATCTGACTGATAGTATCCTTTCAGAGTACCCTGGATATCGATTCCGCCGCCCATGGATTCGATTTCTACTTTAGTTCCTGTTTCTTTCTCATACATTTCAGCTAATTTCTTCAGCTGAGCGTCAACTTCGATCTTACCGTTTACAAGACGAATACTGTCACCGTCTGCTGCCTGTACGGATACTGCTGCCGGAACCATTGATGCGATCATAGATACTGCTAAAAGTGTTGCAAATACTTTTTTCTTCATTTTCGTCACCTCGTCATTTTTTTAACTGTTTCTTTTTACCTTTTGCGCATAAGGTTTTTTGATAGTTGTATAATACCACTTTGTTTCTGAAATAGCAAGACCTTTTTCGCATAAGTTTGAATTTTTTTATCTTTCTTTTTCGTCATTTGTTAAATATGCACAATTTATTTTTTCTATCTTATTACACTATGTCCAAAAAAGTGCTACTTTGAGGTCAAAAAAGTGCATACTCTTTGAATTGTATCCTATGGCTTGTGCATGTTTTTCCTTCGTCAGACAAGTAAAAACTTCTGCGCAGAACATTACGGAATAATTTCCTGTAACATAATAAAACAGCATTTCAGGTTCTGCACCCGAAATGCTGTTTTATTATGTCTTATTCATTTTGTTTCCGTTTATGCTGCCTGTTCTTTTTTCTTACCGGTAACTGTAAGCAGATGACTTTTGATCAGTACCGGACGTACTGCATTGTAGATCACTGCTACCAGAATCACCGAAACAACTGCATTGAATAATGTCGCTACAGCACTCATTTTTGCAAGTGCCTGTGCCAGTTCCTGAGGCTGTCCGAGAATATACTGTTTGTAGAAATATCCTACGATCGGATCTGCCACAACATTAAACGCGAGACCTGCTACAGAGGCAATCACACTCCATTTGAAAACGTATTTCTTATCTGTACTTTCATTAATCTTTGCAATCTTATGTGCTACCAGACCTGTGATCAGGCCAATACAGAATTTCAGTACAAATGTCTTTGGTGCGCCTGTGATATATACAGGATCCATCAGGTCTGCGATTCCCATTCCGATGGCACCGGATAATCCGCCGTATACACCGCCGATCAGAAGTGCTGCCAGTACGCAGAATGCATTTCCGATATGGATGGATGTTGCATCACCGCCCGGTACAGGGATCTTAATCTGCAGGAATGTAAAAGATACATAGCATAACGCAGCCATAAGAGCTGTCTCTGCAAGTTTTGTAATTGTGCTGTTCTGAGTATTCATAATAACTGTCCCCTCTCATATGATCTGATAGAAGGCCCATATCAATAAGCCAGATTGCCTGTTTGATTTTCACTATCAGATTTTTTATATTTTGACGCATCAATATGTTGAAGTTATCATACGTGAAATGTGTCATTATTTCAATGACCAATTTTTTGAATTTTTTAGAGGTCAGATTAAATATTATGCAAAAAGCCCTCCGTCTGCATGCTGCTCACATGAAAACAGAGGGCTTCATTATTCTATTTGCTTAAATCCTTGCTACGCCTGATTTTCTTGCTGCTTCTGCTACAGCTTTAGCTACAGCGTCTTTTACGCGTGGGTCAAAGGCTGCCGGAAGAATATATTCCGCTGTTAATTCTTCGTCACTTACCAGACCTGCAATTGCATATGCTGCTGCAACTTTCATTTCATCGTTAACATCTGATGCTCTTGCGTCCAGTACACCACGGAAAAGTCCCGGGAAGCAGAGTACGTTGTTTACCTGGTTCGGGTAATCAGAACGTCCTGTGGATACCACTGCTGCGCCTGCTGCTTTTGCTTCGTCAGGGAAGATTTCAGGTACCGGGTTTGCACATGCAAAGATGATAGGATCTTTTGCCATTGTGCGGACCATATCCTGTGTCAGTGTTCCAGGTGCGGATACACCGATGAAGATGTCTGCGCCTTTGATCACTTCTGCAAGAGTACCTTTCTCTTTGTTGAAGTTTGTAATCTTAGCCATCTCTTCTTTAATCGGGTTTAATCCTTCTCTGCCTTCGTAGATTGCACCCTTTCTGTCTGTCATGATTACATTCTTAAGTCCCATGGACATTAACAGTTTGATGATAGCGATACCTGCAGCACCTGCTCCGGAAGTAACGATCTTCACTTCATCAAGCTTCTTGCCAACCAGTTTCAATGCGTTGATAACACCTGCAAGTGTGATAACTGCTGTTCCGTGCTGGTCATCGTGGAAGATCGGAATATCACAGCATTCTTTCAGTTTCTTTTCGATTTCAAAACATCTCGGTGCGGAAATATCCTCAAGGTTGATTCCTCCAAAGGATCCGGCCAGAAGGCTTACTGTCTTAACGATCTCATCAACATCTTTACTGCGGACGCAGAGCGGAATCGCGTCTACACCGCCAAATTCTTTAAAGAGTACACATTTACCTTCCATAACAGGCATACCAGCTTCCGGTCCGATATCTCCCAGTCCAAGTACCGCGGTTCCGTCTGTTACAACAGCAACTGTATTCCAACGTCTTGTCAGATCATAGCTCTTGTTTACATCCTTCTGAATCTCCAGACAAGGCTGAGCAACACCCGGTGTGTAAGCAAGGCTTAAAGCATCTTTGGAATCTACTTTGGCTCTTGATACAACCTCAATTTTACCTTTTAAGTCATAATGCATTTTTAAAGATTCTTTTGCGTAGTCCATTTTGTTTTGGCTCCCTTCTGCACTCTTTTTTTGAGACGCCTACATTGTAACATTAACTTGGCTCAGATTCTACTGTTTTTCTGACCTTTTTTCTCAAAATAATTAAAACAGCATCTTTCTGTAGAAAATTGGAAAGATGCTGTCTCAGTTATGATACTTTATTTTTTGATATCAGGTCAGGGGCAAAATACCTTTTGACCCTGACATCATTATTTATCTTTATCAAAATGTACTTCTGCGCTGGCAACTGCACGCTCATCCAGGAGTTGTTTGAAGGTCTTGGTCTTTGCTTTTTCTTCGTAGTCATCGGACCAGTAGTAGCCTTTCAGCTCGTCCATATACTCATAGTAGTCACAAAGATAAATATATACAGTGGAAATGTCTCTGTCCTGTATCGCATATGTGTTATTGCTGTTTGACACGCCTCCATATGGCATGATATCTCCATTGGCATCCAGCATAACTGCAAAATACTTTGCTTCCGGATCCTGCATTTTCATAGTGATCTCAAATGGTGTTTTCGTAATGGAGAGAACACCATCTCCATTTTCATCTACCACATTTACATCCTTTTCAACCGTATCGGAAGTATTTTTCTCTACATCTACGTTGAACTTCCAGTCACCCTTCAGTGTCCATGAGTTATATCTGTTATTACCTTCAATTGCCTCAGGATACCGTTCAAAATACTCATTCCACATCTCAGTGAAAAACTGATGTTCCAGATCCTTCTGTTCTTCTGTCAGGCTCTCATAATCTGCATCATCTGTGCTGATTCCATGCTCTGCCATTTTCTGATTATATTCATCCCGCAGATCCTGAGGGATATCCGGGGTAGTATCCTGGTCATCCGGAAGAGTACCCACAATATCTTTCAGATCCAGCTCCATGGCAAACCTGTCAGGTACCTTGATGTCTTTGACATAATCGCTGATTGCCGGACCTCCCACCTGAGGAAGGTTCTCATCACTGTATTCATCCATTCCCAGTGTCTGGGCTAACTTGTCAAAACTAAAGTCCTCAGAATCTACATCAATCCCTTTTTCTTTGAAAAATGCATTACGCACCTCATAAAATTTTGTCCATCCTGCATCATCCACTGTCATATCTTCCACAGGAATACGCAAAACTCCTGCATAGGTGTTATCATCCAGCATTTTTCCATCCAGATAAGCATTGAACAGATTACTTTTTCCATCCATGTAATCATATTTCACTGTAGAATTCTCACTGAGCTTAATATCGGGTTTTCCATCAAATCTAATGAAAGTATCCGGGAATTTATCTTCTGTATGAATTGTCATAGACAGATACATTGCCAGTTCATTACAGTATACCTCTGAGAGTGTGACAGTTGTTCCATCTACCGTTTTGCTGTAGGATTCATTGTCTTTCGTTTTATCTGAATTATCATTTTCTGTTGTATTCTGATCCTCAGCCTGAACATTTTGAGAATTACTGCTTCCCTCCTGACTTCCATCAGCATCTGCAGACCGTGCATCTTCTGTGGAATCTGTCAGCTGCTTTGCATATTTTGAATAATCACCATAAAATCCCAGGGAATTGCCGAGCTGCTTAAATACATTTCCAACCAGAGGAATATTCTCTGCAAATGCAGGATTTGTAATACATACTGCGGAAAATACGGCTGCAGCCGCGGTCAGTCCCAAAGCTGTTTTGTATACTGCTTTGAATTTCTTGTGCGATTTTACTGTTCCGGATGATTTTTTCCCGGAACTTCCTGTTGATTTTTCTGTTGATTTCTTTGTTGATTTCTCCGATAATCTTCGCACCATATTCTCTGTGTTTTCCGCATTTCCAGAAGCTGCTGCCATTTCTCTGATTCTGTCAAATGCTTCGTTTTTTGCATCTTCTGCCTGCTTTGGCAACGGAAACTCTGCCTGCATGATTTCCTCTATCGCATTGTCATTTCTGTTATTCTTTTCTTTATCAAAATCCAATTTCTTCGCCATGATCACTTCATCCCTTTCTTGCACTTACCGTTATGCTTCCTGCTGTTACTGATCCTGTTCTCAGATTTCCATTCTGATCTTTTGCAAGCTCTTCTGTGATACCTGTGAATTCTCTGTTTTTCTTCTGCTGCAGTCTTTTCTTCTGAATATTGCCTTCTGCTGAAGTATATTCCTGCTTTAGCTGCACCCGGGCTCTGACCAGTCTGGTTTTTACTGTGTTTTCATTCATATTTAATATAGAAGCAATGTCTGCGATCCGAAATCCCTCTACATAATACAGAACCAGTATGATTCTGTAGGATTCGTCCAGCATTCCAAGCATTTCCTTGAACTCAAATTCCTCAATGGACATATCCTGTCCGGGGACTTCCGGAAGTTCTTCGGCTCTGCTGAAATTTTTGTAGTGTCTGTGGATTTTATTGCATTCATTGATCAGAATACGGATCATCCAGGTTTTAAAATATTCCGGATTCTTCAGTGTATGTATTTTTTCAAAGCAGGTAAGTATGGTATCCTGCATGGCATCTGCGGCATCCTCATCATTATCCAGGATTCCCCTCGCCACCTTGTACATTGCCAGAGAATTCTTCTCCATCAGTTCCAGAAATGCATCCGCATCTCCTGAGATGGAGCGTTTTACCAACTGTATCAAATGCTGATCCTCCTTGCTTAAAGTTTTATGTGTTACTGTTTACTTCATGTCCAGTAGCTCTTATGTTTTTACAAATATGTTTCATTCGAATGAAGCTTTGTTGTTTTGTTTTACACTTATTAGATGGGGAATTATAGAGAAAAGTTTCATATCTTTTAAATAAATTTTCAGGGGTCAGATTTTTTATATTTATTATAACCTCTCATCCGCATATAATTGTAATACAAACAAATTATAATCCCTGGATTTTCCCACAAAAAAACCGGCACATTTCTGCACCGGTTTTTTCACTCATAATCTTTCTTAATGTTTTCCTTTTATTCTTCAGCATTCAATCTCTTCTGATACATAGACTGGAGCAGGAATTTTCCTGTCTCTGTTTTGAATACTTTTTCCAGCATGTTTCTCACATTGTTTCCGGAAAAATTACTCTCATCTGCATTTACCAGATAATCTGCCTCTATCATGATCTGATAATCAATACCGTCGATTCCGGTTATTGTATGATGATGACTTACAATATAAGAAACACGATCTACAAATTCTTTCGGCAGATCTGAATCTACAAAAAATTCCTCTATCAGTGCCGCACTTTCTTCCTCCTGATGTTTACCGTTGGCATTTCCGTATTTTACTCTGCAGAGAGGGCAGGCAATATCATGGACAACCGCAGTAACCTCCACCAGCTTCTGCTGCTCCGGTGACAGATTTTCGCCCTCTGCGATTGTTTTTGCATATGCGTATACTTTCATGAAATGGTTGATGTCATGAAGATCTCCCTTGGAATACTCTACCATTTTCTTTATAACTTCTGCTACTGTCATGTTTTGTTCCTGCCTTTCTCTTACGGTATTTTCTTCTTGTAGTTTATAGCTCAGGCTTCCTTAATACTTTTGGAATTTTCCTCTTCCTGTAAGAAATTTATCTGCCAAAGTATACAACATTGCTAATGCCTTATCAGAAGCTTCATGATTTCCTTCTCATTTTACTGTTACCGTCACTTTTTTGTACACTCCATTGTTGGCCAATATGTATATAATGCAGACTCCTTTGCCTTTTGCCTTGATCACGCCGTCTTTGTTTACCGTTGCTACTTTGCTGTTGGTGGTGTAATAGCGGAAGGGACTGGTATGGGAAACCAGATCTTTCCTGCTGTCTTCGGCTTTGAGGCTGCATTTTAACTGGAAGGTTTTTCCAACTGATAAGGTAATCTCCGTCCGGTTCACTTTGATGGAAGCTGCGTTTGTTGTGGAAGCCTGTTTCAGGGCAACATGCACGTCATTGGATCTGGCAATATAGATCTTTCTTCCTTCCACCATCTTATAAGCTGCAATAAAGTACTTATATTCATGATCTTTCTTCAGCTTCTTATGGGACATGGAAAGTTTTCCGCTTTTGACAGTTCCAACCTTTTTATAGTTTATTCTGCCGTCACAATAACTCCAGTAAACATCGTATCCTGTCGCGCCGGCATATTTCTTCCAGGAAAGGGTAATGCTGTTCTTATTGGCTTTTCCTTTTGCGAAGAATACCGGAAGTTTCAGACGGTAAACATCCTTTCCTTTCAGTTTAGACTGGTCGGCCTGCTGGATCGTGAAAATACCCTTCTTAAATGTAATCTTGTAATTTGGGTTTGAGCCTTTTTTCTGGGAAACTTTGATCGCATATGTTCCCACCTTTTCCCCGGCTTTTCGTTTCACGACAATTCCGGACAGGGTATCCTCTCCTACCAGACCACTGGCTGTGTAAGTAAGGACAGGGTCTGCCCCGCCAACGATCTTCTTCAGATTATCCGCTGTTACCGTTATTTTTTTTGGATTGATATCTGCTATGGTACCTGTCTGCTGTCCGTCAGCGGTCAGGACGTAGTTACTTGCCGATCTGCCTCCCAGTACCAGGTTTGTGATTGTAACTTTTTTCCCTTTGGCTGCATTACTGTCAGCAAATGTACCTTCTGCACTTACCGTAAGGGCATCTCCCTCAATCAGCCTTGCAAACACTACTTTGCTGTAATCCAATTCTGCATTCTTAGTTCCATCATATACCTTCTTATTTGCGGTAATTCCGGAGATCTCCACTCCTCTTGGCTTAATGGTATAGGTCTTTGTTGTTGAAGCAGCGGTAAAATAACTGTTTCCAGGTACACTGACCCTCACTTCATAAGTACCGGCATATGTTGGTGCTTTTGTCTGCCAGATTCCATTTACGTTGTACTCAACTTTGACACTGGCAGTGCTGTTTGTTGTATACACCAGATCTGCAGGCTGTCCGTCATACTCTTTATCCAAAACACTTGTGATTTTTACATTTGCTGCCTGGTATGTTACATTTACTGTCTTCTGTTTTACCTTTAATGCGATCTGTCTTTCGGCAGGTTTGTCACCGCCTTTATACTGTGTTTCTTCCTGCGGATGATATGCAACAGTCAGTGTATAAGTTCCAACCGCCAAAGTATCAAGATATTCTCCGCTGAACGTGATTTTATCTGCGGAAACTGTATAATCCTTTCCTTCTTTTAAAGTGTCCTGCCCATTTTTTACAGACGCTACGGTGTTTCCATTTAATGTTACCTTCGCATCTACGGAAGTTTTGGTTGTTTTTGTGTAGTCGATGGAAGGATCCGCAACTACAGAATCTTTAAATACAACCACTCCGTCTGAATTGATGATAATCTGATTTCCTGCTTTGTCAGTAATGCGCGCATAGATCACATACTTGCCGCTTTCTGTCAGGGAAAGTTTAGTAGCCGCGTTCCATGGAAGCCATGTGCCATTTACATTATAGGATCCATCTGCCTTCACCTTTTGGTATTCTATTGAGGCAATTCCACTGGTAGAATCTGCTCCTGTGATATCAACAGCGGCATTATCCCTGAACCAGTAACCGTAGGTAACAGAATTCAGAAAACTGCTAAATGAATTTGTTCCAATTTCAATTTTTCCTGTTGGTGCTTCGGTATCAATTTTGAAGGTTGCTGTTTTTTTGTCTGCAATGTGCCCCTTTGCATCTTTCAGATAATAAGTTACAGAATGTTTTCCCTGATCCGTGTAATCCCCAAGCGAATCCTTCCAGTCTGTTTTGTCTGTCGATATCTGGTATCCACTGTCCGGTACAAGTTTCACAGGGCTTATGTACCAGTCATTCTTACCTTTCGTTCCGGAAACCTGTGCAGCCGCTGAAGTCTTCAGATAGCGGATGCTCCAGTTCTGTGAAACACCCGTGGCACCGGTAAGTGTATAGTTATCATTTCCAAGGCCTGTTACCGTTGCCGTATAGTTATCTCCTGCCTCTGTCTGTGTATTTCCATCATAAGTAATTTTAAAAGTATCGCCCTCCAGTGCATTCGCAACCGTTGCCGATACGCTCTGCTCACTTCCTGTATAAATCAGATCTGTTTTCGACCAGGTTAAGTCTGCCGGAAGTGGTGCGATCGTGAAGGAAGTTTCCGCTTCTGCCCCTGCATATTTTCCATTCACCGGCACAACCGCTTTCATATAGTAAGTACCTGCATTCTTTGGTACTCCTCCATTTGTGGCTGCACCATTTTCCTTGGTTGTTTTATTTGTACAGCTTGCATCTGTGTAATATGTGTAGGTAATCTGAGATTCATTGTATAACTGTGTAATGTCACTTTCACCTGACTTAACCGTTACCTGTGGTGTCTTTACATTCTGTCCATATTTCCAACCTTCAAGGCTGACACTTGGAGTAACTGATGCTTGTTCTATTTTAAAAGTACTACTTAGTGTCTGGTTTTCGACCGAAACTTTTATAACATAATTTCCTGCATATACCGGAGCAGCTCCCTTACTTGCTGCACCACTGTTTTCAGCGTTTGTCGTGGTGTTTCCATCTTCCAGATAATATACGATATCTGCCGGTTTACCTGTAACATAGCTTATATTATTTTCTACTTCTGCCCCAGCATATGCTTCACCTGAATAATCAGAATCCCTCGCTGTGAGTGAAAGCTCCAACTCGTTATTACAGTTAGTGTCAGTACATTTTGCGATAATCTTATTACCATCTGATGAATAGCTCCAGGCATGGGTATGCTTCCATAAATACAAGTATCCCTCGTTTCCATCCTCAGCATAATTTACAGAATAACCATTTACTGAAGTTATCCTGCCAAGCATAGATTTTGATATCCCAGAAGTCGTAATTATACGGGGAAACGAAGGATTAGAATCTTCGATATACACACTCGCATGTCCTTTGAAATCCTTTTCGATATTGAACATTGCCCCATTTGCAAGACTAATATCCCATTTTTTATTCTTAAAATCCATGTTTCCGCCAATGCTTAGTGTCGGCTTAGAACCACCTACTTTAATTCCCATCTTAAAGTTTTCGATTATTCCACCGACAATTTTAATTGTCTCCGCATATATTCCACCCTCGCCATCTTCATCATTTGAGGTTTTAATGGTTCCTCCATACATATTGACAGTTCCCCCCATAATACAACTACGCGTACGATTATTTTCATTTTTTAGAACAGTTCCATCATAAATGTTTATTGTTCCCACATTATCTACAATCTGTCCACTACACCACATTCTTGGTTTAGTTTTATAAATTGTAACATTCTTAAAATTAATAATACCACTATTATAAATCATACTTATATATTGGTCGTGTACTGGTCCAGTATAAATACCTCCCTCAAAAGTAACTGTTGCTCCTTCATTCTCTAAAATATAAGAATTACCAACTTCTATTTTTTTATCATCATTGTTAATTGTAAAATTTGAGCATGCCTGTTTAACCCAAATAAATGGATGGGATTGTGCTGTTACTATAATGTCACCGGCAATATTTAGGGTAACTGCCTCTGTCGTATCTATAATGATCGAGCTTTCACTTGTAGTATATTCTCCGCCAGCTAATGTATACGTCCCACCATGATCAATTGTCACACTGCCCGAGGTAACTGGACCAATCGGAGTCGGCGTATCTGCTAACACTTCCGTCATCCCATTAAAATACTCAAACAGCGCTTCCAGCCTGCTTACATCCACCAGCCCCTGTTCTTCTTCAGAAAGCAGATCCAGTTTTTCCGCGATATCCTGGGCTTCAGTATACACATCTGTCTGCGCCTGATTTAGGGTGCTTCCTTCTACCGTAGTACCATCGGCTAGGTTCTGAAATTCTTCCACAGTTGGAAGGGCGTTGATCCGCTCCTGCAGTTCTTCTACAGATGCCAGGCTCTGGAAGTCAGATCCTACAGAAGAATCTCTGCCATTGCTGCCAAAAGAATCACTCTCGTCTGTAAATCCACTTTCCATATCCACTGTATCATTTCCATTTTGAACATCTGGCATATCCTGAAAATCAGAAAGCGCCTGATTTTCCCCATCTCCACCAGCCCCGGGCATAGGATCTGATGTGGATCCAAAGCCCAGGCTCTCACTGTCTCCAAATTCCTGCACTTCCTCTGACGCCCAGACAAAGGATTCCGGTATCACAGACGTGGTGAGCATTGCTCCTGCCAGGATCGCGGAAAATAGTTTTCTGCTCTTTTTTGCGAATTTGATTTTTTTCATCTTTTTCTCCCTCCATATTCCTGCTTTTTAATTGTTTCTCATGTTTTTCTGATTTCCTGTGAAACAGCTGCTTTGGCTTAAGCCGAAGACAAATGTTACTTATATATCATTCAGTACTGATTCAAATCCTTCTTCTGCTTTTTTCACTGTATCAGCAATAATTTTTTCGGCCATAGATTTTAAATCTAACTTTAAAACCTGTTCTATAATTTTCTCCTGTTTTCCTTCAGGCACCTTGTACAAGGTGAAACAGCATTTGAGAAATCTTCTTAATTTATCTTCCATGGTAAAATACATATCACACTTTTTGGCCATAAATCCCCTGGTAATTCCTGCTGAGGCAATGTCCATTTCATAATAATCTTTCAGCTCCGCGGTTCCCATATATTCTGCAAAAATAAACTGCAGTTTCTTTGCCGTACTAAGATAAATATATTCCGATGTAGTGGGAAGTGTATACCCTACCACGTATAATTCACGCAGCGGCTCTGACATTTCTGCTATATACATCTGCAGGGATGTTTCGACTCCATAAATAAGTAATGGGTCGGCATTTTTCCCTAATATAGCCCCTGTATTTTCAAACTGGCTACTAAACATGGTTTTTACCAATGTCAGTAATAATGCCTCCTTATTCTCAAACGCTGCAAAAAAGGATGATGGTGCCATTCCTGCTGCTCTTGCAATCGAAGCTGTTGTGGTTTTTTCATATCCATTCTCTAAAAAAAGCTGTACTGCTGCATATAGCATTTTGTTTCTTCTGACAATTCCTTTATGCTGTAATCCTTTTGGCATTTTTATTCTCCAATCATAATATTGATTGCAATTTTGACTATAGTCAATTATACAACTAAATCAGATTATTCGCAACTATTATCTGATTTTTCAAGAAAAAATATAGCCTTCATTTTATGAGATTCTCAAAATCTTTGCCGGCAGCATGCGGTTTATATTATACATTGAGTTTCCGCGGGAAAATATAAGAAAACACTATAAGACCCGGTATATCGCAGGGTCTTTGTTTTACAAAAAAATACCTCCGCGGAAATCCCGTGGAGGTTAAAAAAGTTTTTCTGCTGTCTATGGAGCAGTTTGTTTTTAAATAAATTCTGTATCAGATAATAATTCTTCTTTAGAATGTCCCTTTGGGATAAAATAATGAAAGAGAAAATTCATGAAAAAACTTACCTGAAAATTATTTGCAAAGTTCCTCTGCCATAGCCTCAATCTCTGCTTCATTTGCTTCGCTTAAGGAAGAAGTGATCTTTACATTATTTTCCAGCCATGTGATATTTTTGCTCTTTTCAAACATTCCCTGCATGATTCTTGCTGCTGCAGGTGCCCAGCTTCCGTTTTCGATGAGACCGATGGTGCGGTTCTGGTAGCTGCGTTCTGTAAGGTTCTCAATGTAGGTACGCATAAATGGGAAAATATCTCCGTTGTATGTAATTGTGGCAAGTACCAGTTTGCCGTAAC
>OLOT01000816.1_pt1 | contig 21189 bp, 24 predicted proteins | sample 1671991 | NCBI WGS metagenome assembly OLOT01 (sample SAMEA3136634, study PRJEB25190) | human gut metagenome | biome: human gut; feature: human-associated habitat; material: faeces | place: Austria | collected 2013
TCGCCCACCACGCCGCCGGCCTGACCGCCGGCCACCACGCTTCCGTAGTTGGCGCAGCCGATCATCACCCGCGCCATGCACGCGATGCCGCCGGCGCCATAGCCGCCGGGGCTGCTGAAGCCGCTGGAGTCGGGGTTGGCCTTGACGCTGCCGTAGTTGGTGCAGTTGATGAAGGTGTGGCCCTCCGCCGCCAGACCGCCCACGCGGGGATACGGGATCTCACCGGCGGAACCGGCGGCATACACCGTGGCGTAGCTGGTGCAGTTGATGAGGGTGGCCCCTGCGGCGCGGCTGACGAGGCCGCCCACATAGGTGCGGGCGGTGACGGAGCAGCTCTTGTCCAGCGTCAGGTTCTTAATGACTGCGGTGTTGGACAGCAGGCCGAACAGACCGTAATACTTGCGGGTGGTATCCTCGAACACGAAGTTCTTGATACGGAAGCCGTTGCCGTCGTAGATACCGTCAAAGGTCCGGCCCGTGCCGCCGGAGCCGGTGGCGTTGCCGATGGGCACCCACGAGTTGTTCTTGAAGCCGGACAGGTCGATGTCGGCGGTCTGCCGGAAGTAGACGCCCTCCGTTTTCAGTGCGCCGTCGTTGACCTGCTCCGCCAGAGATTCCAGCGCCTGAGCGCTGGAGATCAGGTAGGGACTGGCCTCGGTGCCGGAGCCCTGCAGGACGTAGTAGCCCCACGCCTTCGTGGGCAGCAGGCTCAGCGCCATGACCAGCGCGATGGCCAGCGGCAGCAGCCGGTGCGTTCTCTTGGTGTTCAAGTTCTGTTTCCTCCTTGTGTGTTCTCTCTCAAACGCCGCGGCGCGGAGCCGCGCGTGCTGTACAGGTGTGCTGCGGGCCGTCTCGGCCCTGCCGGAAAGAGGTACGGGATGGAGAGGGCCGGCACCCTCTCCATCCCTTATGGGAAGCAGGCGGCCTTTGCGGGCCGTCTCGGCTTGACAGGGGATGTGCGGTCTTTTCGCATAAAAAACGCCGGCGCTCCGTTCCGGAGCCACCAGCGGCTTATCGGGTAAAACAAAAACGCCGACCGCTCCCCTTCGGAAGCCATCGGCGCATAGTCCACCCTCTGATATGTCACAACGAAGAAGCGCCGCCGCAAGTAAGCTCTCAGCCGTGCAATTCTACTGTCCTCGCGCCACGGAAGCCCTTGTGTCCCAACGGTTTCCACGTACATGACCTACCTTCTCAGGAGCGATGCTCCCAATGGCGGTGTTACCCCGGCAGCGTATGCTGCTTCGGTCATCTCCTTGCGCTCACAGTGCCGTCCGCGGTGGGTTTCTGACCCAAAATTCCTTCTAAGCTGCTGTCTGACGATGTCTCGTCGTTACAACAAACAGCCGCGCGGCGTCCCCGAGCTTGATCTATCCAGTTTTTCATGAAGTCCGGACGCTGTTTTTTTCAGACCATCAAGGCTTGTGAAAACGTCCAAAACCTGACGGATGTCAGTATATCCCAGTTTATTCACATTGTCAATATCCGCCTGTCGGAGATCCGCGGAAAATCGCGGGATTTCGGGGCTTTGCGGGCGCGTCACCGTTCCCCGTTCTCCGCTACCCACGTCCGCACATAGTCCACGAACAGCCGCGTGGAGTTGGACAGCGCCTTCTTGTCCTTGATGCCGATACCGATGGTGCGATAGAAGTGCAGCGGCGCGCGGCAGATGCGGATAGGCGTGGGGCTGTGGCGCACCATCAGCTCCGGCAGGAGACTGATACCCAGCCCCTCGGACACCATGGCAAGGATCGTTCTGTCCTCCCGGGCGATGTACTTCACGTTGGGGCGGATGCCCATCTCATCAAACGCCGCCATGATCTCGTAGTCGTCGCCCTCCTCCAGCTGGATGAAGGGTTCCTCTGCCAGCGCGGACATGGGGAACGGGTCGCGGTCGGCATAGGGGTGGTCGCAGGGGACGATGACCTGCAATTCGTCGCGGTGCAGGGCGTAGGTCTGCAAGCGCTTCACCGGCGGCAGCCGCAGAAAGCCGCAGTCCACCGCGCCGCTGACGATCCAGCCCTCGATCTGGTCGTAGAAGTCGCCGGTGACCACTTCAAACTCGATGTTGGGGTAAAGCTCGCCGAAGCTCTTGAGGATGCGGGGCAGCCATTGGGCGGACACGCTGGAGAACGTGGCGATCTTCACAAGGCCGCTGTCCATGTCCTTCAGCCCCTCCACCGTCTGCATCAGGGCGTGGTGCGCAGCGCACAGCTCCTCGATCTTGGGCAGCACCGCCCGTCCGTCCGCCGTCAGCACCACGCCGCCGCGGTTGCGGCTCAACAGCTTCACGCCCAGCTCGTTTTCCAGCGAGTTGATGGCGTGGCTGATGCCGGACTGGGTGAAGCTCAGTGCCTCCGCCGCCTTGGAGAAGCTGCCGCAGGAGACCGTTTTGAGAAAGACCTGATATTTGGAAATACTCATAACGCACCTCGTTTCGAGGAGCATTATACTATACAAGTCCTCATGTTTTCAAGAACAAAGATGCGCTTCACGAACACTATTCGACCTGCTATGATAAGGACATGGTTCAGCCAACCATACTTTTACTTTTCTTTTCCATGAGGAACACCACCTCAAAGCAGCACCGGCAGCGTGTGGGTAACGCCGCCGGTGTTGTTTATTCACTTGGCCACCGGTGCGTCCGGTGGTTTTGCCTCCTTATTCGAGTACAGAAAACAACTCGCCTTCAAGCGACAGAACATCATCCATCGGTATCCTTGTCCCGTCCTGCATGATAATTGTCTGCTCGAAGTCATCTATCTTTCTGACTGCTCCGACTGTGGTCACATACGCGCCGCCAGCCTTCCTTTCGTCGGGCTCGAAATAGGTGATCCTGACCTCCGGCCTTTTCTCCAGAGCATCCGTGAGCATCTGATACCGCACATTCAATGCGGTCAGACTTTCCTCGTCCAGCTCTATCTTCTCGTCGGTCAACCGCCCGGTTTCTTTGACGGCAGCGTCGTAGCCGGTGAGGGCGGCAAAGGGCGAAAACTGCGCCGCACGATCCGACATGGGCATCTGCGGACGGGTTTTAGAGACATGGTGCGGAAGGTCAATGATCTCGTCATATTTTCTGCTTGCGTGCATTCTTCATCTCCCACCTCCACAAATTCGATTTACTTTATGCCTTATGCCCGCCGATCTGGGCATTACGGTCTTTGGCAGTCGCGCCTTCTTCAAGGTTCATTCCCTTGAGGATGGCGTTCTTCCCGTACTTCTTCTTGATGGCAAGGGTAGCCGCCTGTATCTTCCGTTCACGCTCCAGAGCAGCATCCTCGGCTTTCTGCTTCTCCGCTTCTACGGCATAGTCTGTAAAGAGATCGAGCTGGACGCTGCCATCGTTCTTCTTCGGGGCATCGGCTTCCGGCAGGACATGGTTGGCCACAACGTACATACGACGGACAAGCATATCCTTGTCCACGATCCGGTCATACAGCTCCGTCACTGCACACATTATTTTGCGTGTAGAGGATGTGTGTCCGTTAAGATTGATAGAACCATGAGCCTGCTTCGGAATCTGCCGTCCATAGCGGTCTGTTTCGATCGTGCCGTGGTATTTTGCCCGCCGTGTCGGGTCGGTCAGGTTCTCGATGTCGTAACCGACCGTAAGAACCATTTGGTCGGTGACAAGTCCCTTTTCCACCAAGTCCAGCACAAGCAGGTCTGTCATCTCGCGGATGACGAGCTTTGCCTTCTCGGCGTCATAGGGACAGTGCAGTACCTGCCCGGAGCTGATGCTGTTTGTACTGGGGCGATATGCCTTGATCGCCGTGATGGTCGTCGGCTCCCAGCCCCACGCATGGTCGATGAGAAGTTCCGCGTTCTTTCCGAACAGCTTGTAGAGCAGGTCTTCATTCCGTTCCGAGCAAAGGGCGACATCACCCATCGTGAACATCCCGTTCTTCTCAAGTTTTTGGGCAATGCCTCTGCCTACACGCCAGAAGTCCGTAAGAGGTCGATGCGCCCACAGTTCGCGCCGGAATTTCATCTCATCCAGTTCCGCGATGCGGACGCCGTTCTTGTCTGCGGGGATATGCTTCGCCACGATGTCCATGGCCACCTTGCTGAGAAAAAGGTTCGTGCCGATGCCTGCCGTCGCCGTGATGCCGGTGGTCGCAAGCACATCAAGGATGATCTTCATGGCCAGGTCATGGGGTGTCAGCTTATAGGTGTCTAAATAGTTCGTCACATCCATGAACACCTCGTCGATGGAATAGACCACGATGTCCTCTGGAGCAATATATTTGAGGTATATCTGATAGATCTGTGTGCTGACCTCCATGTAGAGCGCCATGCGTGGCGGTGCAACGATGAAGTCAACGGCAAGAGAAGGATCAGATTGCAGTTCGGAATAGAAATGCGATGAGCCATTTAGCTTGCGTCCCGACGCATCATGCTGGCGCTTGGCATTTGCCTCTCTGACGTGCTGCTTGACCTCAAACAGCCGTGCGCGGCCAGGGATGCCATGGCTCTTGAGGGAGGGCGTGACGGCAAGGCAGATGGTCTTATCCGTCCGGCTCTCATCCGCGACCACGAGGTTGGTGTCCATGGGGTCTAAGCTCCGTTCCCTGCATTCCACGGAGGCGTAGAAGCTCTTGAGGTCGATGGCAATATAAGTCCGCTGTTTCATCTTCTCCGCCTCCTTCTTAGAGTTTTTGCCCTGCGGCTTCCCACATTCACGCCGCCGTATAACAATTATAGATACAGCCGTCACAGGAGGTCAAGTGCCTATCTGTAAATTGTGGTACGGCATAGAGCCTGACCTCTGTCTCCACATAAGTGAAGGCAGGTGCGCGGATTGCGCACCTGCTGCTTTTTGGATATTCTATTGCGCGGACGGCACAGCTTTTTTCGTAAATCATCATCATTTAAGAAACCTGTGCCGCCGCGCCTTGCCGCACAGCGGCTTTTTCTTTGCCTGACGGGATTTCTGACGGCGCAAAGTCCCCACCGCAGATGGGCAGGAAGCAGATGCTCTGTACCGCCTGCTGCTTATGCCGCAGGGAGACATGGACATAGGTTTGCAGCGTGATCCGCACGTCGCTGTGGCCCAGCATCTCGCTGACGCTTTTGACATCCACATTCTGCTCGATGCAGCGTGTGGCGTAGGTGTGCCGCAGGGCATGGAAATTTCGATACGGGACGCCCGCTCGTTTCAACAGCGACCTATATCGGTTCTGCATAGTACGCGGTTCCAGCGGATCGCCGGAGCTTGTCAGCAGGCAGAAACTGCCCGCGTTCTCGGCTCTGTGCGCTGCCAGCAGGGACAGGATATCAGTTGGCAGCGGTATTCTCCGCAGCGACGATTCGCTCTTGGGCGGCTGCACAATGAGTCTTGTGCAGTCTTTCTCATAGATCCGCTGTACCTCCCGCTCCACCCGCAGAAAGCCTGCATGGAGGTCGATGTCCGACCAACGCAGCGCACACAGCTCTCCCAGACGAAGGCCGCTGTTCAGCGTCAACAGAATACCAAGGCCGGTCAGATTCGGCTCGTCCATGATATGATGTGCCAGCTGTACGATCTCCGGCTCGGTGAATATCTCCACCTGCCGCTTCTTGTACGCCGGCAGTTCGGCGTTCAGCCCCGTGCAGAAGCACCCCCGCTTGGCCGCCATCCGCAGAATGGCTCGCAGCAGTACGCCAACATCCCGTGTACTTTTGGCCGACAGGCCCTGCTCCTGGAGCTTCCGGTAAAAATCCGCTACCCGCTGCTCAGTCAGCGCATACAGCGGCGCAGCGCCCAGCTGCGGCTGGATATACTGCCGTACCACATACCGATACCGGCTGACGGTGGACTCCTTCAGCTTCCGTTTCTGTTCCCGTTCCACGAAAAATAGCTCCACAGCCTCCGGCAATGTCATGTTATTGCTTGGCGTGATCTCGCGGGGCAGCTCCCGCAGGCACTGTCGCCGCTTTTCCCGGCAAGCGCTGTAAGTGGCGGCATAGACGTAGCCGTACTGCGCCCGTCCCTCCGGCGTCCGACCGCGGATATAGCGGCCCTCCCAACGGCCGTCGCCGCGCTTATAGATGTTCTCCCCTCTGCGTGCCATTTCGTACTCCTCCTGACGCGATTTTTGACGGCGAACACCCTTCGTATCGTCCATCCTTGGGGGAAAGCTCAGCGGATAAACCGCCCATTTTGACAGCCAATGACTGTTTTCGTCCGGGCATTGATGCCATACTTGACTTCCCGTGCCGCAAATGCTATGGTTTTACCATAGCCGGTGGCGAAAAATGCTTTCCTAAATGATGATGATTTACGAAGGATGTCGCTCCATCTGGCTGAGTTTATTATGCCCAGGAGGGACACAAAAATGCCACAGGTCAACGGGGATAACCTACTGCACCAGCAGATCGTCAAGCGCACCATTGAAGCCCTGCAAGCGCAGGACGAGGCTTTTGCGATAGAATACGAAACCGCCAGCGACGCCGACCTCATCGCCTATGTACGTCAGTGCGTCGATGTGTCCTATACGCCCGCACCCTGCGAGGTCGTGGGTGGTGCGTACATCGCCCAGCGCTTCGGTAACTGGTCTGCGGCGCTGAAGGCCGCAGAGCTGCCTTCACAGTACAAGCCGCCGCGGGAGCATCACTATCCCCGCTACGAGCAGGAGTACCAGCAGCAGGAGGTGCACCTCTTGCAGGAACGAAAAGCGAAACGGCAGGCCAAGGCCGATCTCGTCGCTCAACGCAAGAACCGCGACAAGGCCCGCGCCGCCGCCAACGCCGCGAAGAAGAATGAGAAAAAATGACGGGTGTATCGACTGATACACCCGTCATTTTTCGTTGTCACTTAGTGAGCAGACCGCCCACCAACACAAAGTAGTCCGGCGCTTTGCCATCCCTGCCCCACAGCATGGGCAGGTGGAAGTAGTGCTGCAAACAGCCCTCCACATCGCCGCCCAGCGCCTCGATGGAGTAGCGCAGCAGCTCCGGTCTGCCGCAGGGATGTCCCTGTACCTTTTCGCACGTCTCGCACTGGTCGCAGGTGCCCGCCAGCAGCATCTGACTCTCCGGCGTTTCCCGCTCCCACCGCTGAAGCTCTTGCCGGTACAGACGCTTTTCCTGCTTCAGTGCCGCCAACGCCTCGTCCAGCGGCTGCTCCGGCGTATCCGCCTGTAAGATGCGGGCATACAGCCGTAGTCCCCTGTAGCTCTGCCAAATGGTCATGGGGTCGAAATCGAAAGGCGGGCACGTCCAGCGGGTATTGTAGCTGCCGCACTGCTGGCAGAAAGGCAAGAACTTTTCCACACGGACAAAGCGTGTCACGAATTCTTCTGCGCTTGTCTCCGCCGTCATTTCGCGGACATGGTATTGGAACGGCATCTCAGACACCTCCTTGGCTCAATGCCGACAGTATAGCACACGGCATGATCTTTGTCATCTCGCGTCATGGGCAGCGGAGATCTGTTTTGTGGTCAGTTCTGTCGGATGCAGCAGCACCAGCGACTTGTGCTGCCCCTCTGCGTAGGCCAACGCTCTATCCTCCGCACTGCTTGTGGCCGGTATGTCCGTATCGTAGACGCACAGCACCACATCGGCGAGGTCGATGATCTTCTTGTAGGCTTGGAGCTGCGCGCCCGGTGCGCCAGCTTCGCACACAGCAGACAGGTAGGTGCAGGCGGTCAGCATATCGAAGTACCGTTCCCGCAAATAGGGCGCCCATTTTGTCGCCTTCTCCTCATGGGGCGTGTAGCAAATGAGCATCAGGTCATGGTCGGTCGTTGCCCGCAGACCGTTGACGATCTCAGCGGCGTACAGTCCCACACCGCAGTCACAGGCCACAAGGAACTGCGACACACCATTCTGGCGCAGCACCATGATCTGCTGCGCCAGTTCCATCTTCATTTTGCCGCAGGACTCATCTTCTTCATCGAAGCCCCACGGAAAGCGTAGGGGATGCTGCCCGATAATCGCACAGCGAATCGGTTTGTCCATTTCCATCGTTCACCTTGTCTGCAACAATATATGTTTGTCTTGTCGGGAAAGCATTTGATTGTTTCAGATTATACTATTGTCACCATCTCGTGTCAAACGCTTTCTATTTCAGACAGAAAGTGGCGTGGAGAAACAGTATAATTTACCCATACCACGAAAGGCAAGGACATTCCGCATGAGTAAAACTGTTTCGTTCAAAAACAATGACCGCTTTATCCAAATCGGCATTGCCATCGTCACCCTCCGCAAGCTGCGTGGAATGTCGCAGGAAAAGCTGGCGGAGAAAGCTGGTATCAGCCGTTCACTTCTGAGCGTCATCGAAGCGCCCGGAACGGCACACAACTTCACGCTGGATGTGTTCTTCGATATTGCGGATGCACTGGAAGTTGATCCTGCCGATCTCATCAGCGCGTCTATGATCCCCGACAAGATGCTCAAAGGACGTGAAACACGGAATACTGCCGAATAAAAAATGAAGGGTGTATCGAGCGATACACCCTTCATCAATTTTTATTACGTTCTCCGTGCCAGTGTCTGCGTATGTAGGAGGGCATCCATCAGCATCCGCCCGTCCTCGCGGTCGCTCCACCAATATGGACGGAGGAACAACAGCGCATTCTCCAGCCAAACATAATCGTCCCTGGTCAGTACACGGCTTTGAAGTCCCTCGCTGATCCTGGTATATGATTCTCTGACCTTTTCACTGGCGTGTTCCCGCACCAAATAGGCGTTGAGCAGGCCTGTGATCACAGATACTTCTTCCTCGGTGTAGAACATAGCTGCCCTCCTCGTAGACAAACACACGAGTCAGAGTATAGCACACTTGCTCTGCTTCTACAAGTCTTGTCCTATTCTTTCTTCTGCCTTAGTTCCTCCGATAGAGTGAGTCCTTCTGGGTACGCCATGGTGACGCTACTCTCGTGACAACTTGAGAGCGCACCTCCCCCTTGGTGGGAGGTGCGCTCTTTCTCTGCTCATTTGACGCGATACAGGTTGCTGGTCAGACTGCCGTTGGGACGGCGGCGGTGGGTGCGCTCCAGGAAACCGTGACGTTCCAAATCTGTCAACGCCCGCTGCACAGTGCGGCGGGATAGCTTCAGATCCTCCGCTATCCTGCGGACGCTGGGCCAGCAGGTATTCCCCGCGTCAGACCGATCCTTGAGGTACATATAGACTGTCCTTGCTCGGTGAGACAGCTCCTGGTCTGCATAGATGCTTCCGAAGTAGCTCATGGCTTTACGTCCTCGCTGTAGAGTCCCATGGCCGAACGAGGAGCTCTCCTCTGTGTGGTCGATGCCTGCTGTGTCTGTGTGGGTTGGTCACTATTTCTGCTGTATCTCTTGCCGATACTTAGGAATAGTTCCTGACGGCTGGCGTAAGCCACAGGCCGCGCCGCATGTTCCGGGGTGGCATACGGCTTACCAAAGGTAATGCCCCAGTCGAGGAACAGCCGCAGCTTCGTCTGCATGGGATGCGTACCTGTTTTCATCACCACGAAGCTGCCCTTGGGAATGGATTTCAGCTCGTCCGGCGTCATCAGCGGGCGTTCCATCATCTGCAAGCTCTGACTGGGATCGTTTTTTCCGCGGCTGACCGAGCCGGACAATACGGTGCGGCTGCCCAGCGATTTGGAGAGCTGCTCCGCCGTCTGACTGTTGGGCGCGAAGCCGCCGAAGATGGTGTCCTGGCAGTTGTCCGTCAGAATCTCCGCGCCTTCTCTGCCGTAGTTCTTCTCCAACTGTGCCAGCGATTGGATAATGGGCACCAGTGTGATACCTCGGGAACGTCCCGCACTGAACAGTGCCTCCACGTCAAAGGCAGGCATTGTGCCAAACTCATCACAGAAGAAAACAACGCGGTTGGGCAAGCGCCCGTTTCCTTTTTCGGCCAACTCAAACAGTTCTTTGGATAAATTTTGTATCATAAGCCCTGCCATAAAATTCTTAGTCCTATCTTCCTCTGGCAAAACCAAGAATATAGCCGTCTTTTCTTTTGCAAATTTTTCCGCGTCCACATTGCTGTCAAAGCAGATCACCTGCTCCAATGCGATATCCATAAACGTATTCATCTGTGCCAGTGCTGTGGACATAGCGGAAGCCGTTGCCTGATCTGATGATTCCAAGGCGGACGATGCCAGATTTCGCGCTCTGTGGTGGGGCGGCAGCATATCCATCAGTTGTTTAAAATAGGTTTTCCCTCGCACACCAGAGGGTGCCAAAAGCTGTTGAATCAGAATGAACACCGATACGAGGTGACGTCGCTCCGTGGGGTGCTTACTATCTGGCGGCAGGAATTCCGCCAGCAGCAGAATCACTGAGGCCACCACACCTTCCGCCGCTTTGTAGAAATAATCGTTCTGACCACGGTCTTCATCGCCTTTGGGCGCGATAATACTGTGAGCCAGAATACTTGCCAAATTCTCCGCTTTGCCATATGCTTCGATGCTATGTTCATGAAATGAGGTATCCATATAGCGGTTGATAAGCGTCATGAGATTGTAGCCATCCGAGCGCGTGGGATTGCGCAAATCCACCACGGAAACATGATAGCCATAGTATTTCTCCGCCACTGCGCCATAGTTTCGGGCGAGGTCACCCTTGGTATCCGTAGCAAAAAAACTCATACCGCTGGCGCAGGCATACTCCAAGTTTGGGTACAGAAAGTACGCGGTCTTGCCCACGCCGGATGCGCCGATCATAAGACAATGCACATCGTCCTCGTCCACCAATGCGGCAACGCCGTGCTTACCGCTGGTGCTGCCCAGCACCAGTCCCTGTGCGTCAGGCAGGTTCTTGCCCATCCGCCAGTCCGACACTTGGAAGGGGACGAGGGCATAGGTCTTGCGGATCTCCGCGTCGGTAGCCCACCGCGCCGTGCCATGCTGCCCGTCGCCCACGGTCTTGGACTTGATGTTGTTCAGCGTATAATGGTCACCCAGCAGCGCCAGGCCACCGATAACGGCCACCATGACACCTGCCGCTGCAAAGAGCATCCAGAGATTATCCATGGCCACCTCGCTTCGCCCACAGGTCGTCGTTCCAGTCCTTCCCCTGTGGACGCAGACGCTCTACATCCACATCCATGTCCGCCAGCACTTCCATCATGCTTTCACAGGCATCCTCACCTGCCTCATCGTTGTCGAGGCAGAGGTACACCATATTCAGTTTTGGGTTCTGCCGCAGGCGCTCCAGCACCGGCTGGACGGACGTGCCGCAGCAGGCCACATAGCTGTGTTCCAGCCAGCCCGCCGGATAGAGCGTGATATGGGACAGCAAGTCGATGGGCGCTTCAAAAACATAGAGGGCACAGTCTGTACCATCTTTATGGAAGCTGTGCTTCGCCTCGCTGCCCTCCACATTGATGCGGAACACCTTGCCCTGGCTGTTGGTGCTGCGAAGATGAGCGTGCTTGGCTTCTCCGTTTTCGTTCACGCCCACGAACACACAGTTGTGGTGCAGAGCGTCCTCGTAGAGCAGCTTCTCCCGCACGAACTCCGTGACCACATCCCGGTCAATGCGCCGGTGGGTGGTCAGGTAGGCGTAGAGCCGCCGCATATTGAGATAGGCCTCCGGCAGCGCGAAGGGCTTCGGCTCTCTCGACTCCGGCTCCTTCTTGACGATGGGGATGATACCCTGGCCGTCCCGCCCCAGCAGCATGGTCACCGCTTCGGGATAGGTCTTGTCGTAGAACTGCTGCACAAAGCTGATGGCGCGTCCGCCTTTCCGTGCGGCATGGTCATACCACATCGGTCCGCGCACGGTGATGCTGTGGTCGCTGACCAGCCGGTAATCCCGTCCGGCCATAATGAGTTTCTCGCCTCGATCCAACAGAAAAGACGGCAGGTCAACCTCGTTGGCCTGCCGTTTCTCTGCGGATGTGAAATATACAAATTTGCCCATGCACGTTACCTCCTATCGCATGGTGTTGTCATTGACATGGTGGAGCTGCTCGTCCTCATGGTCATCCCATTTGCGGCCCATGGCCATGCGCCTCTCCTGTAACCGCCTGCGGCGCTTGGAGTCAATACGCAGTGCAGGCGGGATGACCGGCATATTGCCGCGGAACATCCGGCTCATGTGATGGAGCAGCTGCATGACCGCGTCGGCTGTTAGAGCAGTTCTCGGCATCTCTGGCCGTGGCTGCTGCACTGCGGTCGGTGCTTCATCCAAAGGCTCATGCGGCTCACGCTGTTCTGCATCTGTACTCGTCTGTACCGGCGTAGGTTCATGGATCGTTTCCGCCTCGCGGATGATGAAGTTCTTGATGGCGCGAAACTCTTTTTGCAGCACCAGCGGCTGGTGGGGCGGCGTGTTCCGCCCGTAGTAGCCGGCGATCTTATCTTCCAGCCGCCACCACTGGTCATAGCAAGCCGCCACCTCCGGGAGCTGCGCCAGCCGCTCCACGATCTCGTCCACCTGCGCCTTGACCTCTTTGGGAAGATAGCCATAGACGTGCTTGCCATCGACCTGCTCCAATGTCTGAGACAGATATCGCAGTTTTTGCTCTATGACAGGGTCAGCTGACTCGCTGCTTTCCAGCATCCTGATATATAGCAGCAGTGACTCTTTTGCGGTCTGGATGCTCTCCTTGTAGGCAGCATCCTTCTTGATGTAGAGCTCTTTCATCTCCTCGTGGAAGATAGCGTTCGTCATCCTGGAACGCATGGCGGCGATACCTTCCCGTGTAAGATACCCCTTCTCCGGTTCCGCCGACCACACCATCATGTGGACATGGGGATGATGCCCCTCGTCGTGGTACGCTGCATACCAACGAAAATCATTTGGATGAATACGCATAGCTTCCGCAATAGCGGCGCTCTCTTGTCTCAGCAGATTCCGCCACGCGGCGGCTTTGTTGTATCCCAGACGCTCCGCATCCTCACGCCGCAGGGAGAAAATGAACGTCCACACTTTTCCGCTGTGAGCCTTCAGCTCGGCCTTCGCCGCCTTGAGTTCGGTGGTGTCCGCCTCGCTGAACAGGCCATGTCCACCATGCTTTTCGGCACGAGGACGCTGGGCGATGTAGGACATATAGCCACTCTCGGACTCCACTTCGTGCAGATGCGTGTCCAGCGCGGTGGCGATAAACGCGGACGCCGTACCTCGATTGGGCGTCTGCATATAGTCGCTGTACTCGAAAAGCTCCTTTGCGTCAGGGAAATCTCTCAGCAGTTTCGCGATGAACTGCTCCTGCTTCTTGGTCACAGGCTCGGTGCTTTGGATGATCTCTACACCGTCCCGCGTGGCGACGTACTCCATGTAGCCGGTCGCCTTGCCGTTCTTGATGTAGCCGCTTTTTTGTATCAGCCGCGCCATATGTTACTCCTCCTGATGGAACAGTAGCACGTCCTTGAAGGAGATGTTGCCGTGGGTGGATGCCACCTCGCGGACGCTGCTGCCGCGCATCTTGCTGTACTCATCGCGGGTCATATCCACGTCGCCGCCCAGCAGATGGTTGGTCATGTTGTGTTCCACCACCAGCTTGAACAGCAGCCTGCCCAGCCGGTCACCGAACACCCCCAGCGTTCCTTCCAGCACCTCCTGCATCGCATGAGGCAGGTACGCACCTGTCCGTTCGGCGTGCAGGCGACCGCAATACTGCCGCAGTGCCTTCTCCACAAACTCGTTGCGTGTGGGACAATTATCCAGCTTATAGAGCGCATCCACCTCCTGCCATACGTCGTCTGTCAGCCAGACGGAGTGCCTGCTTTTCCCGTTTTTGTCCATCGAGCTACACCTCCTTTCTGCGCGTCCCGAAAGCCTTGCAAACACGGGGCTGACGGGCATTTTTACAAAGAATAGCGCCAAAACACATTCGGAGTCCGATAATCAGCGTCAATCTCAAAACGCCGCAAACCCTTGTGGCAGTCCGCACTGCGGGCTGCCGTGAATGGCATTGGCGCAGAAAAGCGCCAATGCTTTTCTCCTGCCCCGCTTTCGGCGCACCGAAAAGCGGGCCGAAAACGCTCCAAATCTCCGGGGCCGCTATCCTTACCCTCTCGCGTTCCTGCGAGGCCACAAACCGGCCCACAGGGGCAAACACGGGGCTACATCTGTATCTGCGGAGACGGCCCCGGCTCCTCTTGAAGCTGCCGGGCGAAATCGTGCAGGCTCATGCCGTTTTGCTGCTGGCAAAACGCCTCCATCTTCCGCACCAGCACCTCCTGCTCGGCAGCGTTCAGATGATAGCTCCAGTACTCCTCTGCACCGTCACCCTTGCAGAGATTCAGCTGCAGCGTATCGCACGGTCTATCCCGCACGATGTCGTAGTTGGCGTAGATATTCAGCCAGTCATCGTTCTCGTCCGTACACACGAATGTACCGAAAGCGGCGTCTACATCGAAGTCCGCCTGGACATAAAAATTCAGCTTCCCGTTTTCCATCAGGATCTCATCGCTGAACGAAAAATTCTGCGCGGTGAGATGTCCCGGCGATGTGAGCTCCATGCCGTCCAGCAGCTCCAGTAGTTTGTGAAGCCGTTCCTCCGCCGTTGCGAAGCGCGGATTTGTGGCCTGACGGATAGACGGGATCACATCCCGCATCGCCCACGTTGTCCAGCCATTCATGCTGTGAACTGCGGAGAATTCCCGCTTGTCAAAATCCAAATCAAACACGCCGGTGACTTCTCCTGTGTTCTCCATACGGAGCTGCATCAGCTGCTGGTACTCTTCCGGCGTGATAGGCTGCGCCTGCGAATACAGAGAGATGAATTTGCCGGTGCTGTACTCTGTGTCCGTACAATATCTGCGGAGCGTCTGCGCAGCATCCAGCAGTTCTTCACCGGGCGAGGTCGTGAAACACCATGTCTGTCCGGTTTCCGTTACGCGGTATGCAGCGCAGGTAACAACCGCATCGGCCTGTATTCCCATATCAGTTGTCCTCCTTCGGTCTCACTTCGCTGATCTGCGCCTTGGGCGTGACCGATTTTGCCGGTCGCTTGGGCCTTGCGGCAGGCGCAGTCTTGCTATCCACATACTCCCGCACCGCTTCAGACACCTCCGCTTCGTAGAGCTGTTGGAGCATTTCTGCCATGCGCCGCTGTACAGACGACCGCTGCTTGCGGAGGACAAACTCCAGCGCGTCCACCTTGGCCGCATCAAAGTTGATGGTGATATTGGTTTCTCCCATATCGTTTCTCCTCACATTTTCATGTCCATATCATGCTGTTGTTCTGCATACAGGCCGGTGAGCAGACTCTGGAATGTCTCACCTACATCCACATTTCGATGTTCCATCCACGCCTTGCTCATCTGCTCCAGCGGCTTGTCCTGCTCCAGCAGGAAGACCAGCTCCTCGTGTGGCAGGCATTCTCCCAGCAGTCTCAGTTCGCAGTCGCAGGTCATCATGGCGTCGATCTCGTCTGCCGTCTGTATCAGTTCGTCGCGGGTACGCATATCCAGCCGGCGCATATAATCGGCCATCTCATCTTCGATGCGCTGGGAGAGAATGTCCCACAGCTCTGTGTTGGTCTGCACCGGCTCGCCCTGTGTGACCCCCTCCACAAGAAACTGTGGCACATCGATGACCTCTGCATTGTGAAATGCGAGGTCACCGCGGTAGCCGATCTTCAGCGCGGAGAATTCACGCGCTGCCCTGACCAGCGCCGCAGGGCTTCCCGCAGGTATTTCCTGCTCCCAGCGATACCAGTTGTCCTTCTGTCGGCAGGGTATGAGCTTGAGGAGGACATAGTCCTCCGGCACAAATTTGGGATAACGGCAAAGTTGACCTGTCACGTTATAGTAGGGTTTGCCCTCGCACATGACCGTCTGCTCCATGTACGCTCTCATCTTTTGCAGGTCGGCACAGAACCAGCATTCCGTATCACTGAAACGGCGGATCATGCCGTCATCCAGAATGCTGTTCAGGTTTTCTTTCTTCGTCAGGTGATAGACCTCTGTCGGTGCGTGTTCCTTTACATATGCCATGTCGTTTCCTCCTTGCAAGGCACAGAAAAAGCGCAGGCCTTCGCCTGCGCTTTTCGTTGTCCTCATTTACTCTGATAGTATGCTTTTGACTTGTTCTACGAAGGGATCCATGTCATCGAAGATGACGTCTGCGATCAGCGACCAGTTGATACCGTCATAATCATGCACCAACCGATGCCGCAGCCCGGAGACAACGCTCCACGGAATGTCTGGATGTTCCTTTTTGAACTCCGGTGAAAGCTGATAGACCTGTTCACCGATGTTATAAACCGGCGTGGTTACTGCCCATTGAGAAAACTGCTCACTCAATAGCATCTCTCGTGAGATGCCTCGTTGTTCGATCTCGCGGCTCAGTGCATCCCACAGGGAAACGATCTTCTTCAACCGTTCAGTATCTGTCTTCTTCATGCGATACGGATACCCTCCTTCATCACGGACTCATAAAAAGGCGTTCCCGTATTGACCTCCCGCATCTCAAACACATCGGCATCCCGCCCGGTCATTTCACGCAAGTCCTCAGCCAGCGCGAAGATGTTGCGGGGCACAAAGTCTTTTCCGCCCACGATAATGATGTCGATATCAGAATCAGGTGTGGCGTCACCGCGCGCATACGATCCGAACAACAGCGCATATTCCGCGTGGTAGCGTTCCAGCAATTCCTTCACGACGGCTTTGATCTCACTGAGCGACAGCGTACTCATAGCGGTGGAACCTCCTTTAACCTGTTCTGCCATTATTATAGCCGATACACCTGAGAATAGCAATCAGCTTTTACAAATTACCCTCATTCATACTCGACCCCCGGCACCTCCAGCCAGTGCGTCCAGCCACGGCCTTCCAGCTGCGTCTTGACCACGCCGTACTTGGTGCCCATGGCCTCGATGACCTCGCCGTTGCCGATGTACACGCCGATATGCCCGGACTTCCACACCGCCAGCCCCGGCGTGTCCGGCATAGTCTCGATCGTACCTTTGTGCGTGGCACTGTAGTACATCTCGTTTGCGCCGATGTCCGGCATCCCATGTGTACCGTAGTCGATGGTCATGGTGTCGGTGGACAGCCAGCCGTAGCCCTTGATGAGCCCTACACAGTCGGCAGTGTGTCTGCCCAGCCAGTTGGCGCGGATGAAGGCTGCGTACTTTCCGACGCCGTCCGGATACTGCGTCAGCTTATATTGCAGCAGTTCCGGCGTCAGAACTTGCCCATAGGTTCCCCACACATAGCCCCAGCCGGAGTTCCACGCATTGGTGACGTAGGTCACAAGGTCGGCGGCGTTCTTCGTAGTCGGATCGGTAAGCATGGATACATCCAATTCTATCGGGTCGCTTCCTCCGGCAGCATATGTCCCATCAAAGGCGTCGCCGCCCATGCTGCCCATGACTATGGCGTAGATATCCACAGCATTGGAACGCTCCTCGTCAGTCACCACGCTGCCGCGCCATGTAGAGAGATTTTCATAGACCTCCGCCATTGGCAGGGGCACGGTCACCTCGTATGTTTCCTCCACCTGCTCCTCTGTGCCATCCTCCTGTACCACCGTTACCATGCGCGTCCGTGTTTCCGTTTTATAAAAGCAGTCCACAAAGCGGTCTGCCGCGGAACGGGTCGGCACGTTGTCGCCAAAGCAGAGGGCGAAGAAAACGGCCTTGACCTGCACCGGGTCAAGGCTGCCGCCCTCCGCCTTTTGATTGACATAGACTGTCGCCGAATCCAAAAGTGAGAATGCCTCCTGCATCTCTGTGATATGCGCTCGGTATTCCGCAGGAACCTGGCTCGACAATTCCGCGCCATAGAATGCCGCGGATACTACAGCGTTGTTGTGCTGGGACGCGCCGTCACCGAAGCAGCACAGGAACGCCGCCAGTATGATAAGCGGCGACAGGATCAAGGCCAGCACCTTACCGGCTGTCCTGCGCCCATCCTCATTGGTCAGCACGGCTGCCGCCAGCCGTGCCAGTGCAGGTACTGCCATCACTTGCCTCCTTTTGTACCGAACAGCGCGGCCTTGTGGGGCGGCGCTTTCACCTCCAGATGATACCGTTCCATGCCGCACTTGAGCAGGCACTCGCCGCGCCGTGCGTGCCGGATGAGTTCGAACTCCGCCTCGTCCAGCTGCAGCATATCCATATAGAACCGCTTGCCGATAGAACCGGGGTTGAACAGAAACTGGTGGGGCGGGATGGCAAACAGCGGTCTTGTCATCTCCCGCACACCCTCCCGGTCGAAGTCCTCCAAGTTCTGGGACGCCATCATCAGGGCAGAGTCCCGCTTCCGCACACGCTTCAGGCAGTTGCGGATGTACTCAATGGCCACAGGGTTGGACAGCCACAGGTACAGCTCGTCCAGCGCTGCCACCGTGTTGCCCGCCGTCAGGAGTCTGTCCGACATATACGCCAGCACGTTGAATAGCAGGGCGTTCCGCAGGCTCTTGGCCGCCGTCAGCACACCGCCTACGCCGAATACCAAAAACCTGTCGTCGGAGATGTTGGTGTGTCCGTTGAAGAACGGCGCGTCCGCACCCACGCACAGGGAGTGCAGACCCAGCAGCGCCTCCTGCAAAAGCTCCCGCGTGTACAGGCTGCCGTTCCTGTAATTCACCAGTTCATTATTGATGAGCGCATACAGGTCAGAGAGAATGGGGTAGTCCCCCGGCTTGAGCTGGCGGAAGTCCGTTTCCTCTGAGATGCCCCATTTTTCATACAGCGCGGACAACATGATCTCAATGGTATCCAACTGCGGGTCGGAGAAGTCCTTGTAGGCACGAAAGAAGTCCTTCAAGAAGGAGATGTGCCGCGCCAGCAGTGTGGACTTGCGGAAAGCCTCCGGCGCGGACTCGTCCGCCTCTGTGTCCTCGTTCCAACACCGCACCTCCAGCACATTGATACGCTTCTCACCGGCCATCAGGTCGATAAAGCAGCCGCCCAGCTTACCACAAAGCTCTTCCAGCTCATGCTCGGCATCCAGTGAGACCACGGATTTCCCCGCCTCCAGCAGGTTGCAGATGAGCAGCTTCATAAGGTAGCTCTTGCCCTGTCCACTGTTGCCGAGGATGAGGATATTGGCAGAGGTCTTATCGCTGTCGCGGCGGTCGAAATCCACCACGATGTTGCTGCCGTATTTATCCTTGCCGATATAAAAGCCGTTGGGATCTGTCTTGCCGGAGTAGTTGAATGGGTACAGGTTGGCCACGCTGCCAGCGGGCAGTACGCGTTCGAACTCCCGGCCAAGGGCGTTATAGCCTACGGGACTGGCGCAGTAAAAGCCCTGCTTCTGCCGCAGGAGCAGCTTGTCCACATTCAGCTTACAGCGCACCAACTCCGTCAGCACATCGGTCTGAAGCTGCCGCAGGTACTCCATGCTGTCCGCCGTCATCTCCAGATATACGGCGCAGTGGAGCAGCGGCTCATGCTCACGGTGCATCTTATGCACCAGCTCCGCCACATCCCGCAGATTGCTCTCGGCCTCCACTGCCTGCCGCAGCTTGTTAGGATCTGAGCCGTCCAGCTTGTTCTTCTTGTTGGCGTTGTCGATGATCCTGTCCTCCTCACCGGGGGACACCTGCCGGCAATATATCCGCAGCGTCACGCCGCTTTTTTCGCCCAAGTGCCGCAGGATGGCCTGAGATTCGGTGCTGGCGGGATATTCCCGCAGTGCCCAGACGCAGCGGTAGGTATTGCCGAAGATGTAGTGATCCACCTCGAACTTCACCACGCCCGGCGCGATGCTGTCCAGATAGGTGCGGATGAATACCTCACGCGGAGTGAGGGGTTTCTTACGAAACAGATTCTTCATGGTCATACCTCCGCTTCCGCAGTCAGCCACCGCGCTCCGTCCACAAGGTCGAATACCTCATGGGTGGCATCCTGCTCAAAGTAGATAGCCAGCAGCTCCAGCAGAGCCTGTCCCTCGGCGCGCTGGACGGCAAAGCCGCTGTTGCGGAACTGCTGCTCCACCGTGGTGAAATTGATAGCGCCATCCGTCTTTCTGCGCCGCAGCACAAAGCAGAACTGCCGCGATGAGGCCATCATGGTCTGCACATCGTCCAGATGCCGTCGGTCCTGCGCCAGCAGCGCACGGATGGCAGGATTCTCCTCCTGCTCCATCCGTTGGCGGTAGAAAAGCCGGTTGTCCTGAAATGACTCCTTGGAGTCCAGCGCCAGCATTTCCACCTCCGCCATGCCTTTCAGCACACTTAGCAGCGCCGTCACCCGTCCGCGGACACCGGCTTCCGGCAGCACGTTCAGGTTGGTGGGCTGCACAAAGTAAAACGACAGCTCACCGTCTGCCGTCTGTACGCTGCTGTTCGTTATGCTCTCGATGCCCATCAGCTGCCTGGTGGACTTTTTCTTTCTCATGTCTGCTCCCTCCATTCGTAGTATTGCTGGCCCAAAAAGAAGAAGGCTGCGGCGTAGCGCAGGAAATCCAGCATACTGACACCGCCGTGCCGAATGCAGAGAAAGGCCAGCACCGCCGTGACCACCAGCGGGACGATACTGCCGACCCGCGTCAGTGCCAGTACTGACAGCAACAAGCTGATGCCAATGAACGCCACATCCCGCAGCGTCCACAGCCACAGCATAGGCCGCGCCGTCAGGTTTTCAGGGTATAGGTACATAGTTCTCCTCCAAAAGTAAGGCCGCAGGCATACGCCTGCGGCTCTGTGTTCTTATTTCGCATCCCCTGCGTCGTTCAGCTCCCGTTCGATGAGGCCCAGGATGAAATCCTTCTGCTTCAGGTTGTTCCTGGCGAGGTAGTCCTTCAGCCGGTTGAAGAGTTCCTCCGACACCTGAAAGGCGATGGTGCGGTTGTTGGTGTTCATAGTCTTTGCTCCTCCGTCAAAATGTTCGTTGAGTATGTCCGTGATGTAGTCTGCCAGCGTCTGTCCACGCTGCTCCTGCTCCGCACGCAGCCGCTGGTGCAGCGACAGCGGAATGGGCGCGCAGAGGTTTTTCTTTTCCTCCATGGTATACTCCTTTCCGCCTCCCGCGAGGCAAGCAAAGCATAGCCGAAGTACGGTTGCAAAGCTATTGACAAGTACAACGAAGAAGCAGGCGCAAACGAAGCGGAATGGACAAGTTTATCCATATCTCTCACTCTCCCGTATAGCGTCCGCCATGCACTTCATCACGAAGTCCACGCAGGGGATGGCCACACCGTTATGTTGAGCTTCACATAACAGCGTTTATTGGGACAAAGCCATTATGTTAATGATGGGCACAAAAATGGCATGAATACAAGGCTTCTGGGGATTTTACTGCACATAATACTTCACATTTCAACCTTTAATCATAGCAGCTAAAACCTTTAAAGTAAGGGCTTACTTT
>OLOT01000844.1_pt1 | contig 20681 bp, 18 predicted proteins | sample 1671991 | NCBI WGS metagenome assembly OLOT01 (sample SAMEA3136634, study PRJEB25190) | human gut metagenome | biome: human gut; feature: human-associated habitat; material: faeces | place: Austria | collected 2013
TGCATTTCAAGTAACATTATTATATGGCAGAATAATGCCCTGTTAATGTACAGATGTCCATTAACAGGGCATTTTAGCATGGCTAAAGCCATTTTTAGCAGGTTTTAATCGGTCGCAGACACCCAACTTGGCCCTCGAAAGCGCGATTTCGCTGTTACTAAATTAGTGACAGTACTCATATTTGGTATTTTTTGCCCACGAGGCCCCGGGGAGGCGACAATTCGACTCCCCGGGACTGCTCACCTATTCGGAAATCGGCGCTCCATGCCCCCAAGAGCCCTCCATGCCGCATACGGTCGAGGCAAACCTGGCCGCGAAGTCAAGCGCCCGCTCAATAGCCTCAGGACCATAATCGCCACGCTTGGCGGAATCGAGATAGCACATCAGAAACGAAGTCAGGAACGAGTCGCCCGCACCCATGGTGTCCCTCATGTCTGCCACGGGCTTGGCATGCTGCCGATAGTAACGCTCGCCGTCATAGGCAATGCAGCCCTCAGCGCCAGCCGTTGCGGACACAAAACATGGGCCCAGGCCCTTCACCCAGGCAAGGCGCTCGCGAATCTCGTCCTCGCTCGCGGCGTCTGCCGCGCTAAAGAACGCGAAGTCAACGTAGGGAGCAATCTGCTCGTAGTATTCATTGGTCGAATCATCCGAGAAGTCAAACGAAACGGTAATACCCGCTGCCTTCAGCTTAGGCAGCTCACGCTCGGTAAAGCAGTAGTTACCCGAATAGACCACGTCAAACTGTTTCATATACGCCAGATCAAAACGATCGAGCACATAGCGCGCATCACCACGGATGCCACCATCGTTAGACCCCAGAAATACACGATCACCATCAACCACAGTAACGCGCGCCGCACCGTTCTCGCCGATGAGCTGCTTGCATTTGGCTAGTTCAACGTCCTCATCCTCAAGACTCGCAATCACATGCTCGGCAGCAGTGTCATTACCAAAGATGCCCATATACGCGGAGCGCGCGGCACCGCACTTCTTGGCATACACGGCAAAGTTCACCGCATTGCCACCCGGATACATAGTGTGAATATGCTCGTAGCGGTCGACGACGTTGTCGCCAAACCCCAGTGCGCTCACGTTAAAAGCCATGACGCCACCTCTCTCTTATGCCAACGGTACTACCGTTGTAACAGCAGTACCGCCCAGGATCTACGCGAGTTCCAGCAGCTCCGGCAGCTGGTCGATAATCTTGTCCGCGACATCCTGGCTAAAGCCAAAGCGTTCCTCGCGCTTGGCAATGACTGTCAGACCGGCTCGCTTGCCAGCGGTGATGCCAGGCACCGAATCCTCAACGCAGCAGCAGCGATTCGCAGGCAGCCCCAGCAGGTCCAGCGCATGCAGGTAGATGTCGGGCTCGGGCTTGCTCTCCTTAAACTGCTCGCCGCTCACCACATACTCAAAGGCATCCGACAGCCCGCACGCATTGAGCACTTCATTGATGCTAACCATGGGAGACGAGCTGGCAAGCGCCACGCGAACGCCACGGCGCGGCAGCTCTCGAATCGTATCCACGGCGCCCGGGTTGATCAAAGCCTGATAGTCGCGCGGACGCTTATGCGCCCATTCGTCCCAACGGGCCAACGCTTCCTCGCCAGTAAAATGCCCCTTACCGGCGCGCTCAAACCAATCGACCAGCATATGCAGGAAGAACTGATGCGAGGTACCGACCTGTCCATTCAACTCCTCTTGAGTCAGATTAAGCCCAAGCTCCTTGGCAAACGCGGCAGTCTCGCCCAGGTAGTAATACTCGGTATCGACAATCACGCCGTCCATGTCAAAGATAACGGCGTCGAACGGAAATGCGGACACGGCACCCTCCCTAACAAAAGGACGCCCGCGAGCAGGCGCCCGAACCATGCATTAATCGGCGATTCTAACCCAGCAGCTTATCCAGCGCCACCGCAATACCGTCTTCATTGTTATTGGCGGTCACCATCTGGGCCACAGCCTTGACCTCGTCGACGGCGTTACCCATGGCAACACCGGTACCCGCCCACTCAATCATGGACTTGTCGTTCTGGCCGTCGCCAAACGATACGACCTCGCTGGCATCGATGCCGAGCTTGGGCAGGGCACCCTCGAGCGCACGGGCCTTGTCGATACCGGGCGCCGTAAACTCAAAGTACCAGTCGGCCGTAAACATACCAGAAAGCGTCTGAGTAAAGGGCGCGTACATCTCCTCGTGATGCGCTTGCAGATAGGCCGGGTCGCCCGCAGTGAGTAGCTTGTCCACGGGATAAGCATCAGCGACCTCATGCAGGCTCTCCACCTCGCGAATCTTAAGATCGCACGCGTCGCGCTCATACTTGACGATATTCTTCTGCGAGCCGTCAGGCAGCGTGATCATGCAATGATACGAGTCCTCGACATGCAGATCGCGACCGAGCGAAATCATAGGGATCACGTCAAAATTACGCAGGTGATCAATCAGGCGATGCAATTCGTCGGCAGGCATAGCCTGATCGAACAGGACCTCGTCGGTCTGGGCATCGACGACGTGAGCGCCGTTAAAGGCCACCAGCAGACCGTCATGGTTTTGAAGGTCGAGCTCCTGCGCCAAGGCGTGCAGCCCCCATGCGGGACGGCCCGAAGCCAAAATGAGCTTAATGCCCGACTCCTGCGCCGCGAGCAGCTTCTCGCGCGTACGCGGGCTAATCACTTTCTGGTCGTTGGTGAGCGTACCGTCGATATCCATCGCGATGGCTTTGATTGCCATATATGCCTCCCTATCATTGAATAACCTTGTCTGAGTCATCATACAGAACAGCCACCGCGACTCCGTTTGCAACGGGAAAAATGTCATATTGTCCCGAACATGAACGACGTGTGGTCGTGAAGCTTTATCGCTCAGGTCAAATACGTCTGTTAGCGACGCTCATCCGTCGGTGCACCCTCGACGATCGCGATGCCCGCCGATGCACCCAACGCGCTGGCGCCAGCCTCGATGAATGCGCAAGCCTCTTCGTAATTATGGATACCGCCCGCCGCCTTGATTGCCACGGCATCGCCGAGCACCTCGCGCATCAGCCGCACGTCCTCGACTTTAGCACCGCCAAAGCTTCTGCCGGTCGATGTCTTAAGGAATCCCGGCTTGGCCTCCAGCGCGATCTCGCATACACGGCGCTTGGCGGCGTCGTCGCCGTCCAGCTTGCACATCTCGACGATTACCTTGTCAGTGATGCCATGCGCGCGACAAAAATCAGCAATGGTAGTCATCTCGCGCTCGATGGCATCAAAATCGCGGTTCTCGATCGACCCCTGATTCAAAACGTAGTCAATCTCGGTAAAGCCACACGCAGCGTATTCCTCAAACCTCGCAAGCTTCTCCTCAAGCGTCATAGTGCCCTGGGGAAAGTCGATAGCGCCGGCAAGGATGATGTCAGAGCCCTCGAGCATGGCGCGGCCCGTCTCGTACTCCTGCAGGTTCGCAAATACGCAGCGAAAGTTGTACTTTAACGCCTTCTCGACATACTGCTCAAACGTGTCCTCGGGGGCATCGATATAGTCGATGTATTTATTGATGGGTTTGGCAAGCGTCATGCTGGGCCTCCTTGTTCAGGACTGACAACCGATTCGTGGTTTCACGCGAAAAACCACGTTCAATGTACGCCCGACATGCAAGGACAGCGTCCGCATTCCGACAAGTGGTATGAAATTAGCTGTAAACGTATATTTACAGACAGCGAATGGCACCGCACGCGGATGCCGAAAGGGGCCCGCATCCCAACGGATACGGGCCCCTTTCGGCATAAGCCAACTCAGCCGTAAAAACTACTTGCGGTGAGCGCGGTAGAACTCGATCGCACCATCTTATCCGAGCCGGGGCACATTCGCATAGCGTGGCGCGTGACGGTTGCAAAACCACCCCATTTGAAACAAACGCAAAAAAGTACTTGCAAAGACGCGTTCCGACATATAAGTTGAAAAAAGACCGCCGTTGCGGTTTTAAGTAGATCGAGCATATGAAGTTTGAGTTTTAGCGTGTAAGAGAAGGAAGATCGGCAAAGTACAACCCCAAACGCAATGACAACTTAATGAGGTAACTGCCACATGTGAGGCACCCAGGACATTGCTGTCTCGATTTTGAGCACGATGCCTTCCGCCTTGCATGGGCCGTTCCATCCCGCCCCTGCAGCAACTGCCTCACGGGCTCATTGAAAACCGCATAGCACCCCAACGTCAGCACATCACCCACGGCAAGCACATCACTCACGACAACCAACACATCAACAAACAGCACGAACATCAACCGATTGGAGAAGCTATGACAAACCACCACGCTGAAAACGGCGATAAGAAAAGCATTCTGGATGCCCGCATTGAGCGAGCATATGCAAACGAATATGACGCCACCTTTGCCGCCGCGACCATCAAGAACTACGCGTCGCTACCGCTCGCGACGATCTTGGCCGACCACCCTCAACTGCTGAAGCGCTGCACAAAGATCATGGGCGACCCCGACATTCGCAAGCTGACAGACCCCTATGCCCCAAAACGCGACAACGATTCGTACGTTCTTACCGTAGGCTGCCTAGCCCATATGCTTACGGCGCTCGACACGAAACTCAAGCTCGAATGGGAACCCGACGAGCGTCATGAACTCGAAAGCAAGCGGAACACCCTGCGCACCGCACTGTTCCTTCCGTTGGACGGCCTCAAGCGCTGCAACGTCGAGCTCAATACACGGGCGCGGCAAAAGCCCGGGACCACGGGGCAGAAAACTCCTAGACCCCATGCGGCCATCGTCGACCGCAACCGATATAACCGCATGACCGCGCACTTTTCTGCCGAGGGAGCAGCCATAAGGACGCTGATCGACCTGCTGTGCCTCCTGAGCATCAACGAGCTATTTGAGGGCTATCTCACCCTTGTTCCCGCGACGGCACCCAAGTCGGTAGCAAAGATCATCGAGACCTGCAGACGCCAGTTTGAGCGCCATCGCAATGGCAACGAGATGAACGCCAGCATCGCGCAGTACTACGCGGCTCATTACAAAAATGACGGATGTGCCCCTGTCGAGCATCAGCTGCGGCTCGCCTACACCACGCCCGCCGCAACACTCCATCGCTTTGGAGCCCTTGGCGCTTGCGAGCCGCACGAACAGGCAGCCTGTCCCACAACCGAGCTCGATCTCAGGCTCGGACGAACCCTGTAGCCCGCCAGCCCCTCCGCGGGCAACAATCCTATTCCACAACACAACCAACAGAAAGGAGTCCTCATGGACACCAATCATTCCCCCATCATCAGCCCCCTCACCATGCGTGAATCCGCCCGAGGTATCACGCTCACCAGCATTTACGATGAGATGCTCGCCCGTCGCGAGCTCTCCGTCATGGGAAACATCGAAACCCCGATGGCCCACGACCTATGCCAGCAGATCCGCCTGCTCGATGCCACCGACCCCAGCCGCCCCATCACCATATTTGTCGCCAGCGCCGGCGGAAGCGTGCGATCGGGTCTCGCGATCTATGACGCCATGCGCCTCGCATCGTGCCCCATCCGCACCGTCTGCCTGGAATTCGCCGCGTCCATGGGCGCCGTGATCTTTATGGGCGGCGACGATCGCCGTATGGCGCCCCATGCAGAGCTCATGATTCACGACCCACTGATCCCCCAGGGGGCAGACGGCTCGGCACTTGCGCTGCAGGAAACCAGCCGGCGTCTCATGCAGACCCGCAAGACCCTCACGCAAATCCTCTCGGACCGCAGCGGCCTCACGCCCAAGCGCATCCAGTCCCTCACTGCAAAAGACACCTACCTTTCGGCCAAGCGCGCCGTCGAGCTCGGCTTTGCCCACGAAATCCTCTCGACCACCAAGGAGGTCGCCCATGTCTAACCTCGCCAGCCGCCTCGCCGCATCTGAGTCCGCATCGTCCACCATCCTCGCCAAGGATCGAACGCTTTCCTGCGACACCCGCCAAACGGGACTCAACAACAACGCACTTGTGATCGGCCCCTCGGGAGCCGGCAAGACCCGAAACGTCCTCAAGCCCAACCTGCTGCAAATGAACGCAAGCTACATCGTGCTCGACACCAAAGGCACGCTCTGTCGCGAAGTGGGACCCGTGCTGGCAGCCCACGGTTACCGCGTGCAATGCCTCAACTTCGCCGACCTCAACACCGTCCCGGCCCTTGCGCCCGGCATCGAGCGCTGCGGCTACAACCCCCTGAGGCACATTCGCCGCAAGGCGGACGGCAGGCCCAACCAGCAGGACATCCTCTCGGTGGCAAAGGCCATCTGCCCCATCGAGGACAACAACCAGCCTTTTTGGGATCATGCGGCGGCAAACCTGCTGTCGTGTCTTATCGCCTACGTCACCGAACAGCTACCCGCCGACGAGCAGACGATCAGCTCGGTCATCAAGCTGATCGAGCACCTGCAGGACGGTGCCACGGCCCGATTGTTTGACGATCTGATCACGACCGACCCCCAAAGCTATGCCCTCTCGCTATGGCGGCGCTACGCCATTACGCAAAATGCCGAGCGCATGCACGCGAGCATCGTCGGCATCCTTGCCGAAAAGGCCATGTGTCTGGGATTCGACGGTGCGGCACAGCTCTATCGTGAGTGCCATCAGGTGGACTTCGCTTCCATGGGACACACCCCCTGCGCCCTGTTTGTAACCGTGAGCGATATTGACCGCAATCTCGATCCGCTGACCGGCCTCTTTATTACGCAGGCGTTTATGGGCCTCATTCGCGAAGCCGATAGGCAGCCCGACGGCAGCCTGCCCGTGCCCGTGCGCTTTATGCTCGATGACTTCGCAAATCTGCAGATCCCCCAGATCGACAACGTGCTCTCGATTATCCGAAGCCGCAACATCTGGGCAACGCTGCTGCTGCAGTCGACCAACCAGCTCGATGCGCTCTATGGCGAGGCACGCGCACGCTCCATCATGGGCAACTGCGACACGCATCTGGTGCTGGCGTTCCAGGATCCCGAGAGTGCCCGGGTGTTTTCCGACCGCGCCGACGCGCTGCCCAGCACACTCATGGCGACGCCGATTGATTGCTCGTGGCTCTTTGTACGCGGTCGCACTCCCGAACAGGTCGAGCGCTTTAGGCTCGAAGACCATCCGCTCTACGGGGAGCTGCCCGAGGCGCAGCGAGGCCATGCGGAGGCCAAGATCTAAGCGCAGGGTTCTCGCAGCGCGCGGCGCCCCGGCGATGTTCCACAAAGGCCGTGCGCCCCGGGACCACGGCAAAGCAAAGGGGCCCGCATCCGATAGGATACGGGCCCCTGACTATAAGGCACGATGCGTTAACAGCAGCGACTACTTACGGTGAGCGCGGTAGAACTCGATGAGCGCCTGGGTCGAAGCGTCCTGCTCGGCCTTGGCGGCGTCGTCGTGGAAGGCCGGGGTAATCTGCTTGGCAAGCTGCTTGCCCAGCTCGACGCCCCACTGGTCGTAGGAGTCGATGCCCCAGACCGTGCCCTCGACAAATACGATGTGCTCGTACAGGGCGATGAGCTCGCCGAGCGCAAACGGAGTCAACGTGTCGCCGAAGATCGAGGTCGTCGGGCGGTTGCCCTCAAAGCAGCGGGCCGGGACGATCTGCTCGGGCGTGCCCTCGGCACGAACCTCGTCGGCCGTCTTACCAAAGGCGAGCGCCTTGGTCTGGGCCAGGAAGTTGCCCAGGAACAGCTCATGCACGTCCTGACCGCTATCGGTCGCAGGGTTGGCAGTGTTAGCGAAGGCGATGAAGTCGGCCGGAACCACCACAGTGCCCTGGTGCAGCAGCTGGTAGAAGGCATGCTGGCCGTTGGTGCCGGGCTCGCCCCAGAAGATCTCACCGGTGTCGGAGGTCACGGCGCTGCCGTCCCAACGGACATGCTTGCCATTGGACTCCATGGTGAGCTGCTGCAGGTAGGCCGGGAAGCGGTGCAGGTACTGGCAGTACGGCAGCACGGCGTGGCTCTTGGAACCGAAGAAGTTGACGTACCAGACATTGAGCAGGCCCATCAGCGCGACGGCGTTGCTCTCGAGCGGCGTGTTGCAGAAGTACTCGTCGATGGCATGGAAGCCCTCGAGGAACTGCTGGAAGCGCTCGGGGCCGAGCACGACGATCAGCGACAGGCCCACGGCGGAGTCGACGGAGTAGCGGCCGCCGACCCAGTTCCAGAAGCCGAAGGCGTTGGCGGGGTCGATGCCGAAGGCCTCGACCTTCTCGAGTGCGGTGGAAACGGCGACGAAGTGCTTTGCCACGGCCTCGGCGTTCTGCTCATCGGAGCCGTCGATGGCGCCCTGAGCCTTGAGCTGCTCGAGCATCCAGGTCTTGACTTCGCGGGCGTTGGTGAGGGTCTCGAGCGTGGTGAAGGTCTTGGAGACGATGATCACGAGCGTGGTCTCGGGATCCAAACCCTTGAGCTTCTCGGCCTGATCGTTGGGGTCGATGTTGGAGATGTAGCGGCAGTCGATACCGGCGTCGGCGTAGGGACGCAGGGCCTCGTAGGCCATGACCGGGCCCAGATCGGAGCCACCGATGCCGATGGACACCAGGTGCTCGATCTTCTTACCGCTTACGCCCTTCCACTCACCGGAGCGCACGCGCTCGGCGAAGGCATACATGCGGTCGAGGACCTCGTGCACGTCGGCGACGACATCCTGGCCGTCAACGATGAGCTGGCCCTTCTCGCTTGCCGGACGGCGAAGCGCGGTGTGCAGAACAGCGCGGTCCTCGGTGGTGTTGATGTGCTCGCCGGAGAACATGGCGTCGCGGCGCTCCTCGAGCTTCACCTCGCGGGCAAGATCGCACAGCAGCTTGACGGTCTCATCGGTCACCAGGTTCTTCGACAGATCGAAGTGCAGGTCACCGGCGTCAAAGCTCAGCTTGTTCACGCGCTCGGCATCGGCGGCGAACCAGGCCTTGAGGTCGATACCCTCGGCCTCGAGCTTCTCCTGATGGGCCTCGAGCGCCTTCCAAGCGGCGGTCGACGTAGCGTCGATAGGTGCGGCAACAGTTGCCATAAAGTCCTCCTCAACATACGGGCGCACACCTCCATGCGCCCGGATAATCAGACGACCCTATTCTAGCGCAGGTCAAGACCGTAATCAGCGAGCGTTGCCAATCCGCCCCCAAACGGCGACCGACCAAAAAGGGACAGGTCAATTTTGGCAGGTCAAACGCTTTACCTACAAAAATTAACCTGTCCCTTTATGGCAAATATCAGGCCGCGGCGCAGACGCTACCGAGCAACTCTCGCAGAGGAGACCCAATGCCCTCAAGCAGTTCGGGAGCGATAATGGCAAAAACGGGAACCTCGCCGGCTCCCACGACGGCAGGCACCTTGCCCTCCGAGAGAATGCATCCATAAGGGACAAAACCGTCTTCGACGGCATCGAGCGCCGCCATGCGACGCGCGAGTTCGCGCGCAAAGCCGGCAGTATCGGCATCGCCGATCGCCAGGACAAAGTCCACGCCTTCGTCGGTCGCCAGGGCCACGGCCTCGTCGATCAGCTCGTCTCCCCCATCGCCAACCGAGCCGCAGCGGAAAAGCACGCGCTCGAGCAGAGCTCGATCAACCGAGCCGAGTGCCGCCGAGACGAGCTCATCGCGCGTATGCTTGTCACCGCCCAGCACGACCAGCGCCTTGGTGCCACCGTAGTGAGCGACCAATCGTCCGCACCAGCGAGCCACGTCTCCATCCGCAACAAGGCGCGTCGGCATACCAAACCCATAGTTGACCATTATCCCCACAACCCTTCCGTGCTTTATGGTGGTATCGATCGTTAGGCTCATGCTACGAAGCGAGGTTTTCCGAGCTGTTTCGCACTCTTTAGAGCTGCGTTAAAACCCGATGCGGCCGCACGACCGTACCTGCCAAAAAGGGACAGGTTTTGACGGTGTCCGGACGAGCGGCTATTATCGAACATGTATTCGATAAGAACATGTGTTTGATGGGAGGACGCGTGGGGCACGAGCGTCACACCTATATCTGCATCGACCTCAAGACGTTTTACGCTAGCGTCGAGTGCGTTGACCGTGGGCTTAACCCGCTCACCACCAACCTGGTCGTTGCCGACGAATCGCGCGGACGAACGACCATCTGTCTCGCCATCACACAGGCCATGAAAGACCTCGGGATACACAACCGCTGCCGTCTGTTCGAGATTCCCGACGGCATCGACTACATCAAAGCAATGCCGCGTATGCAGCACTACATGGAGGTGTCGGCGCAAATCTACGGCATCTATCTGGAATACGTCAGCCCCCAGGACGTGCACGTCTACTCCATCGATGAGTGCTTTATCGACGTGACGCCCTATCTGGACCTCTATCACACCGATGCGGAAGGCTTCGCCTGCATGTTGCGTGACGAGGTCTTGGCGCGCACCGGCATCACGGCGACGGTCGGCATCGGCCCCAACCTATTCCAGGCTAAGGTTGCACTTGATATCACCGCCAAGCACGTGCCCAGTCGCATCGGCAAACTCGACGACGAGACCTTTCGCAAGGAGATCTGGCCCCATCGCCCCATCACCGACATCTGGGGCATCGGGCCCGGCGTGGCAGCGCGACTCGAAAAATACGGCGTCTACGATTTGATGGGCGTCGCGGCGCTCGACGAAAACCTGCTCTACGACGAGCTCGGCGTCAATGCCGAGTATCTCATCGACCACGCCTTTGGGCGCGAGCCGACAACTATCGCCGATATCCAAGCTTATCGCCCGCAAGCGACCTCGACCACCACAGGGCAGGTGCTCTCGAAGGGTTATGCCTACGAGCAGGCCTACACCGTGTTGCGCGAGATGGTCGACAACGCCGTGCTGGACTTAGTCGATAAGCACGTGGTGTGCGACAGCATCTCGCTCTTTGTAGGCTACGCGAGCGAGCGCGCCGACATACGCCGCCTCGACGCCAGCGGCACAGCGCAATATGTGGACGGATGCGGACACCTGCGCTCGAGTACGTCGAGCATCGAACCCACCGCAACCGCCGGCCCCGAGCTCGCACCCCGTGCGCCCAAGCCCGTCCAGTGCGATGACGAAAGACGTCGCCTGGTGCGCGAAGCGCAGGCAATCGATGGCATCTTTGTGGGAGAGCATGGCGGCAAACCGCGCGGTGGCTATGCCGCGCTCTTCGCGCACTCCAACGCTTCGCGAAAGCTGCCCGAGCGAACCAATTCGTTTAAGAAGATCATGGGCCATTTCGATGAGCTCTGGGCGCAGACCGTCGATCCCAAACGACCGGTCAAACGCATCAACCTGGGATTTGGCAACCTCATGCCCGAGGAATTTGCCACTATCGACCTGTTTAGCGATGTTAAGGCGGATGAGCGCGAGCGCGACCTGGCGCGCGCCGTCCTGGCCGTGAAGGGCAAGTACGGCAAGAACGCGCTCGTCAAGGGATTAAGCTTTACCGCCGGCGCCACCGCACGCGAACGCAACGATCAGGTAGGAGGACATCGTGCCTAAGTCCCAACAACAGCCGATGCGGCCGCCGACACCTTTTGAACGCCTAGCGGACCCCGAGGGAAGACGTCGCTCCGCCGACCCCAAACTCACCGCCAACGGCGCCGTCCGCGCCAACCGCGCCGCACAGTTTATGCCCTTTGCCGCCCTCACGGGATACTACGAGCTCGTGCGCAAACAAGAGATCACTGTTGAGCCCAAATGCGAACTCACGGAAGAAAAAGCCCTCGAGCTTTCGAAAAAGCTCGAGGGCCTCAAACGCGGCGACCTGGTGCGCGTCACCTATTACGATACGTACGGCTATCGTAGCCGCACGGGCATTCTCGACGAAGTGTTACCCGCATTCAAGCTGCTCAAACTCAGGGATATCGCCATCAACTTCGACGATATCCAAGGCATCGAGCTGCGTGGTCGAGCCTAGCGACGAGAACGCTTGCGCAAGACGAGGGCAATGCCAAGCACTGCGGCAGCTGCAGCCAGCAATCCCAAGACCAGCGTGAGGGTCGAGTCGCCAGCGTGAGGCAGCGAGCCATCCTTCGGAGCCTTCTTGGTGGTCGTCGAAACGGTCGTCATGGTGCTGCTCGACTGGTCGTTGCCGCCCGTCTGGCCGCCACCAGGCTGATCGCCGCCACCCGGCTGCGAAGGATCGGTGGGTTCCGTCGGATCCGGAGTACCGGGATCAATCGGATTCTCCGAATTCTCCTTGCGCTGGATCCAAACCTGGCAGCCATAGAACGGGTTAGCGGTACCAAGGCACAGACCCTGGTTGGTCACCGCAAAGGTGCGCAGACCATGGTTATACGGATCGTTAAAGCCATTGGTCGTCAGCGTCGTAAAGTTCACGCCGTCCTCGGTCACATACATATCAAAGCCACGCTCGGCATCGCGAAGGTAACACATGCACGTAAGCACGCTCTGCAGCTTCTTGAGGTTCTCCTCGCTCAGCAGCTTATCGAGCGCATCCTGAATATCGCTCGGCAGCTCGGTGCCATAGGCATCCTCGTACTGCTGCTTCAGGCTCTCATAGCTATCGAGCATGTCCTGATACTGATCGGCAAAAGACTTGAAGTACGCAATCTCGCTATCGATTTTCTGAACATAAGCAGCATCGTCTTCAACGTCCGAGGACATCGTCGCGGTCTGATCGCAAAGATCGCCCGTGGCATCCTCTAGCGCATCGTTCAGGTCGCCAAAGCCCTTAGCAACCTCGGTCTTCTCGTCATCGGCCTCGACGGCCTCGTTTGAACCATCGTCCGCAAGCGTGTTCACGGGAACGATGGGGTCGTCAGGCGATTTCTTGTCGAGCAGGTGATTGAGCAGGTCCCTAAGGCGCTGAACCTGAGAGGCCCACTCCTCGGGCGTCATATCGATAATGTCGCCATTGGAGAACTGGCCGATCGGCTCAAGCAGGCTCGCGGTATCAAAGGTACCGATATACAGCTTGCCGTCGAACTTCTGCATGCGCCAAATGTACTGGTTCTCGTTTCGGCCAAAGCCCGAAGTCAGGCCGGAAATACCGCCATCGGGGAACATGTCGGTGCGATCGCCAACGACGAGCTCCATGTTCTCGTCCTTGTCCATGCGATAGATGTTGACCGACTGCTCAAGATTGGCATTCACAAACGAGCAGTCAACGCCGCCCATGCTGCTCTTGCCGCCCTCTTCGGTGTTTGATTTGTTGAACAGGATGCGCTCGAGAGCAATCTCCTCGTCGTTGTATTCACCGATATAGAGGTAGTCGTTGTAGACGATGAGGTTGGCAGCGCCAGAACGGGTACGGGCAGGATCGATGCCAAAGCAGTACCTTGCACCGTCCGCCTCCTGGTCGCCGACAATCGGAGTCCACGTATAGCTGCCGTCGGCGTTCTTGTCGCCACGGACCATGGCAAACGACTGCATGGAATTATCATCGGGAGCGTTCTCGGGCGTACCGGTGCAGATGGTCGCATAGAGATGGCCATTGTACGAGACCATATCCCAAATGGCACCGCCGTAGATGCTGTCCTGATAGCGAATCGCCGGATAGCCAAACAGCGTGCCCGAGTTGGCAATCTCGGTGAAGCTGTCCTGGCCCTTCGACGGGTCAGACGACGTCAGAATTGTCGACACAAACTTACCGGCCGCGTCTTTACCCACGTTGCTGATGACGAGCTGGCCATCATGGACGCACATACCGCGGATACCGGTTGAGATGCCCTGCTTGTAGGCAGCGCCGTAATCCTGCATGCTCGAAAGACCCTGATAGACGACCTTGTACTCATCCGTCTTAGGATCGATCTCATATACAGCAGGCAGGCCGCTTTTGCCGCCATTGGTCCTGACGCTGCCGCAGAAATAGAGCTTGCCCTTATAGCTCACGGCATTGCGGAACAAAGGGCCAACGCCGTTGAGCGATTCAGAGAGCAGCAGCTTGGTCTCACCGGTCTTGGTATTGATCTTGACCAAGATGCCGCCGCTGTCCTTGTCGGCCGTGCCGTCCTCCTTCTGCTGTCCATAGAAGAAGGTGCCGTTAAACATGGCCTCCAGCGTCAGGCGCATGGTCTCGGCATCAAAGGAATCGCCCAGAGTGCCGTTCATGAGCGTAAGCGTGTTGCCCATCGCCGCATAGCAGGTGCCCACATAAAGCCAGTCACCATAGCTCGCAGCCGCCCAAGTGTAGCTCTGGCCTCGATCGCCTTCGTTGTTGGCCGTGTTACCATCGGCACCCGGAACGGCAACGGCACCGTCACCCTGGTAGTCGACGATGCCATCCGGCTGCGACGTTCCTACCGTAGGATGCGAGAGCTTCTCAAAGGAATACCCATTTCCCGCATTGTAGGTAACGGCACCCGATGCGTCTTCGGCGTGCGCCGGCAGCGGCGATACCAAGATAGCGGCAAGCGCTGCCACCAAGCCAAGTGTTCCCACTCGTCTCATAAGGTTATAGCCTCCCCTGTCCTAAAGCCCAGTTTTAGCATTCTTCATTTCTGTCCACGGTTAATTGCAATCTGAGCACAGCAATAATCAGCTTATAAATATACACCTGTAATTTTTTGGACGGGTTAATAGATGCTCGATTGGTAGCGAATTCCGCGCAAACCGTCACCAAACTCCACTTTTGCCGCATCTAAAGGTTATTTTTGCGCAAATTTTTGGATGCCGATAGTCACCATGGGCAGGAGGCTGGTACCCACCGGAGAGGGCACGCCTACATTTTCATAACGTAATAGCCCGCACCCCTCACCGCCGTCTCGAGCGAGTCGCGATCAACCGGGCGCTTCGAGCGCACGCGTGCCGTGTGGTCCGCATACGTCACCGTTGCCCACACGTCATCCAGCGCATTCAGGGCATTGGCCACGTTCTGAGCGCAGCCGTCGCAACTCATGCCGCCGATAAGCAACTCATCGCTATAGGGATAGTGAGACTCATCGGTATCCGTCACAACAACCTTTTTGGCCTTCTTGCCGCTCGCGCCATCGCTGCAACAACTCTTCCCGTGTGTCGAAGCGGCAATGCGACGCAGTCCAAAAAACATGCCGACGGCAATGACGGCCAGCACGATGAGATTCGCAGGGTTGAGCAAGTCACTCATGCGTTCCCCTTTCAAGTAGCCCTATCTAGATACCCCCATGGGGTGTTCCCATCTTAGCCCAAAACCATGTCCGTTCGATCAATTAGTTTCCCTTTTCTTACTTTTTAGTTGACCAAGGCTTACTTTCGTGTATAAGTTTTCCTAGGTTAACAGTTTAGATCCGTAAGGAGCGCCGTGACTCGAACCATAGACATCCCAACGTTTCAGGCAGCAGTCGTGCGCAACTGCTCCCCCACACTCGCGGGCATCAAGCCGGCATCGCTCTTTACCTATCCAGGCACCTACGCCCACGGGGACGGCTCGACCGCAACCGAAACCATCGCAGAACGCCGAGCACGCCTGCTCAACGTTATCGCCCAGTGCAATCGCGAGCTTGACCCGCTCGGCATCCACCTGAGTGTTTTGGTCTGGCGGCCCTGCGGAGCGCTCGTGTACGTGTACCGGGCCAAAAGCCTCACCACCTATTTCGCAGACCCTCGCGCCCAAACGGCGCTCGCCTCGGCAGGCTACGACACGAGAGACCTTTCGGCATGCCTTGTGCATTTGGCATCACGCATCACGCTCGCGAGCAACAACGTCGCGGAATGCGCCTGTAGCCAGACTCGATGCGCACTACCCCAGCAAGCTAGCTGCAGCAAAGACTGCACCTGCGAGTTTCCGCACGAAATAGGCTACTTCCTTGGATATCCCTACGACGACGTGCACGAGTTTATCGTCCAGCGCGGCGAGAACTACAAGGTCTTTGGGGCCTGGAAGGTCTACGAAAATGTCGAGCAGGCGCTTGCGACGTTTGATGCCTACCGTGCCTGCACCCAATACTTCACCTTTGTCTATCAGCAGGGCTGCAGCCTGGCGCAACTTGCCCAGGCAACCCGATAGAACGCACAAGCCGCGGCCTGCGCCGCACAACCGAAAGGACAAAACATGAGCAAGATCGCTGTCGTCTATTGGAGCGGCACGGGCAATACCGAGGCCATGGCAAACCTCGTCGCCGAAGGCGCCACGTCCGCGGGTGCCGAGACTGAGGTCATCCCCTGCGCCGACTTCTCTGCCGACAGGGCCGCCGACTACGACGCCTTCGCCTTCGGCTGCCCCGCCATGGGCTCCGAGGAACTCGAGTACGATGAGTTCCAGCCGATGTGGGACGAGGTCAAGGAGACTCTCGGCGACAAGAAGGTCGCCCTCTTTGGCTCCTATTCGTGGGCCGAGGGCGAATGGATGGACAACTGGAAGGCGGACGCCGACGAGGCGGGTGTTAACGTCGTCGATTCCGTCATCTGCTACGACGCCCCCGATGATGAGGGCGAAGCGGCCTGCAAGGCCCTAGGAGCGGAGCTGGCCTAACGAAGCCGTCAGAAAGCCGCAAGGCAACTGACAGCCGAGTGCCGCATAACAACAGTCGCTCATGCCCAAACAAAAACGGGGGCCGGATACTATCCGGTCCCCGTTTGTTATATCGACAACCTCGACACGCCGCTACGAGATATTGCCCAAGAACGCCTTGGTGCGTTCGCTCTTGGGATGGTCGAAAACCTCGCTCGGCGTGCCCTCCTCCACGATAACGCCGCCGTCCATAAAGACAACGCGGTCGGCGACGTCGCGGGCAAAGCCCATCTCGTGCGTCACGACGATCATGGTCATGCCGTCGCGTGCCAGGTCGCGCATGACACCCAGAACGTCGCGGACGAGCTCGGGGTCGAGCGCCGACGTAGCCTCGTCAAAGAGCATGACGTGAGGGTTCATCGACAGGGCACGGGCGATGGCCACGCGCTGCTGCTGGCCGCCCGAAAGCTGACTCGGCATAAAGTCGATGCGCTCGGCCAGGCCGACCTTGGTCAGCTCCTCGATGGCGATCTTCTCGGCCTCTTCTTTGCTGCGCTTGAGTACCTTTTGCTGCGCAAGCATGACGTTCTTTTTGACTGACAGGTGCGGGAACAAATTGAACTGTTGGAACACCATGCCCAGATGCGTACGTACCTTGTTGAGGTCGACGCCCTTGGCGCACACGTCCACGCCCTCAACGACAATCGAGCCGCTCGTGGGATGCTCCAGACGATTGATGCAGCGAAGCATCGTCGACTTGCCCGAGCCAGAAGGACCCAGAACTACGACGACCTCGCCCTTGTGCACATCCAGATCGATATCGCGCAGGACCACGTTGTCGCCAAAGGCCTTCTGGAGGTTCTTGATGCTGACGACGACCTCGTTCGAGTTATTGGTTTCGCTCATGATAGGACCTCCTTACAGACCGGCGATGTGATCGGCGGGCGTCGCGACGACCTGTCCGGCGCTCTTGGTGGGACGCTTCTTTTTGGTTTCGGCCGTACCCAGCAGCCTCGCCTCAAGACCGCTCACCAAGCGCGCAAGCGGCAGGGTGATGACCAGGTAGAACAGCGCGGCAACCACGTACGGCGTGATGGAGCCCGTCGTGGCCACGATGGTGCGGGCGTTCATGACGATCTCGACCACGCCCACGGCCGCGAGCAGCGACGTATCCTTGTAAAGCAGGATAAACTCGCTGGTCAGCGTAGGCAGGACATTGCGGAACGTCTGCGGAATCATAACGTAGAGCAGTGTCTGGAAGGCATTCATGCCCAGCGAGCGAGCAGCCTCGTTCTGGCCCTTGGGGATCGACTGAATACCGGCACGGAAAATCTCGCACAGGTACGCAGACGAGTTCATGGCCATGACGATAACGCCCAGCACATAGTCGTCAACCTTGACGCCGGCCAGCGGCAGGCCAAAGAACGCGATGTAGATCTGCAGGAACGCCGGCGTACCGCGGATGATATTCACATAGATGCCGGCAAGACAACGAAGGATACGCGACTTGGAAATGCGCATGAGCGACAGCGCAAAGCCAAAGGGAATGGCCAACGGAAATGCCACGAGCACGATCGAGAGCGACATAAGGAAGCCCTTAAAGACGATCGGCAGGCTTTGGACCAAAATGACCGGGTTTAAGAACAGGCGCAGGAACATATTGGAGTTCCAGGCCTCGACCCACGGCTGCTCCTTAAGATCGGCCAGGAAGTTATCGAATGCCGTCACGCCCTTGATCTCGACGGAAGGAATCTTGGAAATCTTCTTGGTCGAACCGTCGGCGAGCGTATAGGTGCCGCTAAAGGCCTCTTCGCCGCCCTCGACGGGAAACGTCACGCCGTAAACCTCGACACGGAAAAAGCCGCCGGCAGGCGCCGTCTCGCCAAAGTCGATCTTGAGCGTCTGGCCGTCAGCCTTGCACGTGGGCTTCATGGGCGTACGATCCATGAGGTCCTCGCCCGAGAGCATCGTCAATCGCGTGTCATCGGTACCAAACGTCGTGCCGTCGACAAACGTCAGCGAAAGACCGCTCAGCTCCTCGTCGGCATCGGCCTGGACCTCCCAGGTAATGCGCGTCTCGGTGCCGCCGACCACAGCGCTGCCCGAACCGGTGTTGGGTCGGGCGGTAATCTTTGCGGTCTCAAGCGCCTGGGCGGTCGTGGGCGCATATGCCCCCGCGCACACCAGCGCGAGCGCCACGGCCATGACGCAGGCTAGCTTTTGGAGCAAGGCGGGCAGTAAAAAACGCTGCTCCGCGGCCCCTTTGTTCAGTCGAGACAAGGTGGCTCCTATCGTAGAAGTTGCCGGCAAAACAAGACGGAAACACTCTCCGTCGAGAGAAGCGCAAAGGCCCTCTCCGCAAAACGGAAAGGGCCTACACGCAATCAAGCATCTATTTACTTGATGTTGTACTTAGCCATGAGGGCGTCGACGGTACCGTCGTCGGTCAGGTCCTTGATGGCCTGGTTGATGTCGTCCTTGAGCTTGGTGTTGCCCTGGTTGATGGCGATGGCGTACTCCTCGCCGGTGCTGATCTGCTTGATAGTCTGGCAGGTGTTGAACTGCTCGGCGGTCAGCTGGCTGGCAACGGAGCGGTTGGTGACTACGGCGTCGCCCTTATCGGACTGCAGGGCGCTGAAGCACTCGGTGGCGTCCTTGTAGGGAACGATCTTGGCCTTGGGGAAGTTTTCCTGGGCAAAGGCCTCGGCGGTCGAGCCAGACTGGACGATGATGGTAGCGTCGGCATTGTTGAGCTTCTCGCTGAAGTTGTCGGCCGTGATGTCGGTGTTATCGACCTTGGTCACGATAGCCTGATCGTCCATGTAGTAGGAATCGGAGAAAGTGACTTCCTTCTCACGCTCGGGCGTGTCGGTGATAGCCGCGATGGAAACGTCATACTTGGCGCCCGAAGCGACGCCCGGAACCAGCGTGTCAAAGTCATTGTTGACATACTCGACATCCAGGCCCAGCTTGTCGCCGATAGCCTTGATGAGCTCAAGGTCAAAGCCCTGATAATCGCCGTTGTCATCCTTGTACTCAAACGGCGCGTACTCGGCAGAGGTGCCGACGGTCAGCGTACCGTCCTTGACGAGCGCGTACTCCTTGGAGCCGTCGACCTTCTCGACCTTAGCGTCGTCAGAGCTGCTGGAACCGGCATCAGAACCAGAGGTGGCGTTGGACGAGCCGCAGCCCGTCAGTGCGAGGGCGAGCGCCATGGCGCCCGTGGCGGCAAATGCGCCAAACTTCTTGAGCTTCATAATCAGTCTCCTTCCGGTGACCCCGTTTGATTCAGAGGTCTGCAAAAACTGATGGCTATTATGCACCCGCTTGGGAGAATCTGCAATTAGAAAACTGATTGAAACAAACCCATAACGTGAATGGAACACTCCACTTTGTGACAGTCATTACTGCTGTAACGACCTTAACAGTTTGATTTCAGCCGCATAACCTGCAAGTTCGTTCGGTGTCTCCAAAATGAATGGCAATGCGCGCAAGCGGCTATTCGATACAATATTCTGCATAACCTGCATACCGCCGCCAAGCTCTTCACTACCCAGGTAGCCCTTGCCGATGCACTCGTGGCGATCCTTATGGGCGCCGCAGGGGTTCTTGGAGTCATTGATGTGCACGGCGCGCAGGCGCTCGATACCCACCACACGATCGAACTCGTCGAGCACACCGTCAAGATCGTGGACGATGTCATAGCCGGCGTCATTCACATGGCAGGTGTCCAGACACACGCCCAGCTTGTCCGATAGCTCTGGACGCCGGGCAGCAACACCCTCGATAATGCGCGCCAGCTCTTCAAAGCTGCGGCCCACCTCGGTACCCTTGCCGGCCATGGTCTCGAGCAGCACCGTCGTCTGCTGGCCTTCAAACATCACCTGACACAGGGTGTCGACGATCATCTGAATGCCAGCATCAGTCCCCTGCCCCACATGCGCGCCGGGGTGGAAGTTGTAGTAGTTGCCGGGCAGTGCTTCCAGACGCTGCAAATCCTCGGCCATTGCCTCCAGGGCAAACTCGCGCGCCCGCTCTTTGGCAGAACAGGGGTTGTAGGTATAGGGGGCATGCGCCACGAGTGGGCCAAAATCATTTTGCGCCATAAGGTCACGCAGGGCCGCCACATCATCCATGTCAAGGTCTTTCGCCTTGCCGCCGCGCGGGTTGCGCGTAAAGAATGCAAAGGTATTGGCACCAATGGATAACGCCGTCTCCCCCATCGCCCGATAGCCCTTCGTCGTCGAAAGATGGCACCCAATCGTCAGCATCTCCAGCTCTCCCTCATCAGTTGCGGTGAAATAGTTCCTGTTTGGCCCCTATTCTGCCGCAAACAGGAACTATTCCACCGCAAG
>OLOT01000845.1_pt1 | contig 20647 bp, 14 predicted proteins | sample 1671991 | NCBI WGS metagenome assembly OLOT01 (sample SAMEA3136634, study PRJEB25190) | human gut metagenome | biome: human gut; feature: human-associated habitat; material: faeces | place: Austria | collected 2013
AATCCATTAATAATCTGATTGCTTGAATAATGTGATCACAATTTAATATGAGCAGCATGAAAGCCCTCGGGAGTTAATCCTGGGGGGCTTTTGGTATAGCCAAATCCGGTGAATTATGTTATTATATGCATCAGTTCTCAGAATCAGGAATATTCAGTTGAGATAAGAAAGGACACAACAATCATATGAACATAGGAAACAATATAGGAAATATCATGAAGATCACAGGCGCATGGAACACCTTTAAGAGCAATCATCCCAAGTTCCCGGCATTCTGTCAGGCAGTTTCACGCAAAGGACTTAAAGAAGGAAGCATTATTGAAATTGCGATCACCACTCCTGAGGGAGAGAAGATTGAGACAAACCTGAAAGTAAAGGACAGTGACCTGGAATTACTGAAACAGTTGTCTGACCTGAAAATGTGAAAAAGTTTACAAAAATTTTATTTGAATAACAGGTATAAATCTGCTATAGTATTCTATGTTGGTTAAGTTGATTATTATTCGTTCCCATATATAAGAATGATAGGTTCTCAAAAGAAAGAAGAGGAAGAAAATTGCGTAAAAAATCACATATTTTATTAGCAAGATACCTTGCGGATCAGATGCAGACCACAGCAAGCCTGCAGTCTCACAGAAAGGCTTTCTGCCTGGGCAGCATTCTGCCGGATATCAAACCGTCCTTTATCACCAGAAGACACGAGTTCTACGGAACATTTGAAGATGTCAAGAACCGGATGAAAGAACTGGCAGATATCAGACCGGATGAGAGTAACCAGAGAGTTTACTGGCGGCGGTTCGGCGAAGTGATCCACTATATGGCGGATTATTTTACCTTTCCTCATAACAAAACATATACAGGAAGCTTCAGCCAGCATAATCATTATGAGAAAGTACTTAAGAACAGACTGAAAGAATGTATACAGCAGGGAGAAGCATATGCATATCTGGAACCGGCCATCCGCTTCGCAGATTTCTCCACCCTGATCGATTATATCGAAGCTACTCATGAGAAATACCTCAACAAGCTCCGCAGCGTGGAAGAGGATATCCGCTTTATCCTGAATATGTGTTTTCAGGTAGTGCAGGGACTGATACAGATCTGTATTGGTAATAAGAACTTTGCAGGAGCCATTCAGGCAGCCTGACAGAGATACGCTAAGAATACAGGAAGGCTGTGTGGAAATCATATCCGCACAGCCTTCCTGCATTCTGAAACATATCTTCCTCACTGCTTGTTGCTTTTCGCAACTTCTGCAGGGGGACTTACTTGATTCGGTTAAAATGTGACAAAAAAATGAATTTTGGTCAAATCTGGAATTTACCTGCCCTGAGCTGTTGATTTCAAAAAATGATTATGCTAGAATAAAACAGGTTAATATTTCGGGATAATTCACTTATGAAATAACATAATAATGTGAAAAGCAATTTAGACAGTATGCCCTTATAAACAGGGGGTAAGGACATGCTCACAGTAAGAAGGGAGCAATTTAGATATATGAAAAACAAGTATCTTACCAGATTCTTATGTCTGACATTGATGTCAGGAATGGTATTATCCGGTCCTGCGTCCGTACTTGCAGCAGAGGATACTGCTGCGTATACAGCAGACGGTTCTGATTTCAGCGATTCCGGTGATTTTGATTCAGGATCAGAGGATCCGGCGCCGGCAGATCCGACTCCTGCAGAGCCAACACCTGCGCCGGTAGATCCGACACCTGCAGACCCGACACCTGCACCGGTAGATCCGACACCAACAGATCCGACACCAACACCTGCAGAGCCAACACCTGCACCGGCAGATCCGACTCCGACACCAACAGATCCGACTCCGACACCTGCGAATCCTACACCAACACCGTCTTCACAGATTACGAAGGCAGCCCAGGATGTGATCGACAGAATCAAAGAGTTGAACGCACAGACCATCACGCTGGAGAAGAAAGCCACTGTTCAGAGCATCCGCACTGCATATAATGCCCTGTCTGATACAGAGAAGGCACAGGTTTCTAATTATAATCTGCTGGTTCAGGCAGAAGCGACTATTGCTCAGCTGGAAGCGCAGAAGAACAATGCGAATACGAATAATCCATTTACGAGTAATACCAGTGCTGCACAGACCGGAACTCCGGTATATTATGCGTCCAATATCCACGCAGGTAAGGATTTCTATCTGGACAGCCTGAAGAATAACTACAATCTGACCTTCTCAGATGATTTCGCTTCTGTTATGGATGAGATCGAGAAGGAATATAAAGAGAAGAACAAAGTAGCAGATGCCAGCGATGTAAACGGCAGCAAGACCACCACATCTGCAGACAGTCTTCTGGTAAGAAACTGGCAGGATATCCTTGCAGTCTATGTATATCAGCAGAGCCAGGACGGAAAAACAGAATTTACCCTGGATTCTTCCTGCAAGAAAGACCTTGCGAAAATCTTTGCAGAGATGAACCCGATCGTAAGGGACAAGCAGGATATCACTCACGTTACATACGCTAATCGTAAAATCAACTACTATATTAAGAAAAATAAAATCGCAAAAAAGGATCGTACGATCCTTAAGAAATATGTGGAGACAGACTGCAAACTCCTCTGCGCGGTAGTAACAGCTGCCAACGGTTTTGTCCGCGAGAGTGTAGGGGATGATGTTTCCGAGGAAAGAGTAAATGTTATCTCCGCAGCCTATTCACTGGTTGGTAAAGTCGGTTACTTCTGGGGCGGCAAATCCACAGTGATCGGTGAAGATCCAGGCTGGGGAACCAGCGAGAAGGTATCAGCCGAGGGAAGCAAGAGCACCGGAACCATCCGCGCATACGGACTGGACTGCAGTGGTTTTGTCACCTGGGCAGTGATCAACGGATATCAGGATAAAGCAATGCAGGAAGCTGTAGGTGACGGAACTTCCGATCAGTGGGAGAAAGCAAACGTGGTAACTGAGGCAGATGCACAGCCCGGAGATCTGGTGTTCCAGAAAGGACCGGAAGCAGGAAGCGATAATCATGTAGGTATTCTCTGCGGTAAAACAGACGCAGGTGACTGGATCGCAGTACACTGCTCCTCCGGCAAGAATGGAGTAACAGTAGGCGAAGCATACAGTGCAAGCTTCCGTTACATCCGCCAGCCATCCTTCTACCCGACACAGGAACAGGTTCAGGAAATGCAGAGCAGCAGTACGGTAAGCACAACAACAGGTGATGCAGCAGCTTCCACAGGAACAGATATCTTTTCTGCAAATGTGACAGTAAGCAATACTCTGCAGGATGCGATGAAGTCAAATACTTCCGACTCAACAGGATTCACAACATTGGAATCCACTGAGAAGACTTCCATCCTTCCGGATAAGATTGATCTGTCAAAAGAGAAAGTCGCTGTATTTAAGGCAAAATAAAATGGATAAAAGAAGGGAGAAAGTCATACAAAAAAGTCTGGCTTTCCCTTCTTTTTTCGTGTGTAAACTTTTTTATCTGTTAACTTAAACGATCAAGTAAAAACTGACGAATTTGCTTATTGGTCTGCGGAATATGCTTCAAAAACGAAAAAAATATTCGAAAATATGGAAACAAAAATTGACAAAGTGTACGAAATATGTTAACTTTAAACCAATAATATAATGTCAGATAAAAAAAGGAGAAATTCCTTCTTTTTTTGTTGCTGATATTACAGTAAAATCTGAAGATGAGACACCAACAGATGATTTGTTCTGTAAACAGTGAACACACTGTTGTGTTCGGAAAAGAGATACACAGATGGCATTAAGACGTGAGAGAATGAGGCTTGGTGACATGCTCATCAAGCAGAATGTACTGACTGAAGATGAATTAAAGAAAGCCCTGGAATTGCAGAAGGGAAGCGGCAAGAAAATCGGTGAAGTTCTGGTAGATAATGGCTTTATCACTGAGGATATGATCGTTCGTGCCCTCCAGATGCAGCTGGGGCTTAAAGTCGTTCAGCTGACAGGCGTGACGATCCCGAAAGAGGTCCGAAATCTGGTCAGTGTGGACATTCTTAAGAAATATACCTGCATTCCCTTTGAACTGGATCCCTACAATGCCAATATCCTTCATCTTGCAATGGCAGATCCGATGGATATGGCTGCGATCGACGACATCTCTATCGTGACAAACCTGCAGATAGAGCCTTACATTGCTACAACCAGAGATATTCTTGCGGCAATCGACAGATGCTACGGCGCATCGGAGACACTGGATGCAGCCAGACGATTTACTCAGGAGAGGGCACAGCTTCGTGGAGGAGCAGCAGACGACGATACAGATACAGATGTAAGTGATGCACCTATTGTACAGCTGGTGCGTTCCCTTATTGAACAGGCAATCCGCCAGAGGGCCAGTGATATCCATATCGAAGCTCTGGAGAACAAAGTACGCGTCCGTTACAGGATCGACGGTGCACTCTATGAGCGTATGGTATATGACAACAGCCTTCTCCCTGCAATCTCCACCCGTATCAAGATCCTTGGAGGTATGGATATCTCAGAGAAAAGGAAACCTCAGGACGGACGTATGTCCATTATGGTAGACAGACAGGATTATGATATCCGAATTTCCTCTCTGCCTACTATACACGGAGAGAAGATCGTAATGCGACTCTCTTCAAAACTGAACCTGACACGTAACAAGAAAGATCTGGGACTTCCACCCGATGAGATGGAACGTTTCAACCATATGCTGGCTAGTCCTTTCGGGATCATTCTTGTAACAGGACCTACAGGAAGCGGTAAATCCACTACCCTGTATACCGCATTAAGTGAATTAAATAAAGAAGCAGTCAATATCGTAACAGTAGAGGATCCTGTGGAGGCAGATATTGAGGGCATCAATCAGGTACAGGTCAACAACAAAGTAGACCTGAATTTTGCGTCAGCCCTTCGTTCTATTCTCCGTCAGGACCCGGACATTATTATGATCGGTGAGATTCGAGACAGGGAGACTGCTGCTATTGCAGTACAGGCATCCATAACAGGACATCTGGTTGTCTCTACATTGCATACCAACAATGCAGTAGGTACTCTGAACCGTATGGCGGACATGGGAGTGGAGAGATATCTGATCGCAGATTCTGTTGTAGGAGTTATCGCACAGCGCCTTGTGCGTAAGCTGTGCAGCCACTGTAAAAAAATGCGCCCTGCCACCTCTGAGGAGAAGAGAGTGCTGAGGATGAACACACAGGAGGATGTAAATGTCTATGAACCCTGTGGCTGTGATTTCTGCAGCCATACAGGATATTACGGGCGTATCGGTGTGTTCGAGATCATGGAGGTCAATGACGAGATCCGCGACCTGATCGCAGAGAATGGCACAACAGAGGAACTGGAACGTGCAGCCAGAAACAGCGGTATGCGCACACTGAGAGAGAATGGTATCAACTATGTGCTGAACGGCACCACTTCTGTGGAAGAGATGCTTAAGGCATCTTATGAATGATTGAGACTTATAGATTATTAATTTTACGACTATTAATATAGAAGGAATTCCTGCGGAACCGGAGTTCTCCGGAGATTCTCAGGGAGTTACGAGGCAGATTAGGAAATATGTATGATTTAGATGAAATACTGATACAGTCAGTGAAGGTAAGGGCTTCCGATATCCACCTGACAACCGGCAGGCCGCCAAGCTACCGGATCGATGGTGTACTGGCTCCCATAGAGGGAGAACGCCTTACCCCGCAGATGCTTGAAGACATTCTCATGCCCCTGATGGATGTCCGTCACAGAGAAGAATTACAGAACAATGGACAGACGGACTTCGCATATGCCATCTCAGGTGTGGGACGTTTTCGCGTAAATGTGTTTAAACAGAGAGGAACACTTGCTTCCGTTATGCGAAGTCTTCCTTTCAACATCCCGGAACCTGAGGACCTTGGTATTCCTGCAGAGGTAGTGGAGATGACCACGCGGAAAAGAGGTCTCATTTTGGTAACAGGACCGACAGGAAGCGGGAAATCAACTACACTGGCTTCATTGATTCATGTAATCAACAGGAATTATCCTTACCATATTATTACATTGGAGGATCCGATCGAATATCTGCACAGACATGATAAATCTGTGGTAAACCAGAGGGAGATCGGCAGTGATTCAACGAATTATGCACAGGCACTGAGGGCTGCACTCCGAGAAGACCCGGATGTGATCCTGGTAGGAGAGATGCGAGACCTGGAAACCATTTCCACTGCCATCACAGCGGCGGAAACTGGTCATCTGGTGTTTTCCACCCTTCATACTATCGGTGCGGACAAGACTATCGACAGAATCATCGATGTATTCCCGCCAAATCAGCAGCAGCAGATAAGGATCCAGCTTGCCTCTGTATTAGAGTGCGTTGTATCCCAGCAGCTTCTCAAGAAAGCAGACGGAAGCGGCCGTGTAGCTGCACTTGAAATACTTTTTGCAAATAATGCAGTGCGAAACCTGATCAGAGAGAGCAAGACCTATCAGATCTCATCTGTGATGCAGACCAGCAAACGTGCAGGAATGCAGACAATGGATGATGCACTGTATGACTTATATATGAGAAAACTGATCGATGCTGACAATGCAGTGACATATGCCCAGGATCCGGTCAGCATGAACAAAAAAGTCAGCTTTGACTTCTGACAGAAACCCGATCTGGCAGACACCCTGAGCCTGACTGACAGAAAGAAGTGATAAGATGCCGGGTTTCACCTACGTGGCAGTAGATAAAAGGGGAAAAGAGAAAAGAGGAAGTATTGAGGCTGACAACAAGGAGAAAGTTATAGATATCCTGAAAAATGACGGGCTTATTCCTGTCTCTGTAAAAGAACAGGGCGCACTGAACAAAGAGATAGATTTCTCCATAGGAAAGAAAGTAAAGCCAAGAGATCTGAGTGTATTCTGCCGTCAGTTCGTCAGCATCACCCAGGCAGGTGTCCCGATGAAGGAAGCCCTGCAGATGCTTTCAGAACAGACAGAAAACAAATGGCTGAAGCGTGCCATCTCAGAGGTACTTCTCAGTGTGGAGAAAGGAAATACACTGGCAGACTCCATGAGAGGCCAGTCAGATATTTTCCCGCCAATGCTTATCAATATGGTAGAGGCAGGTGAGAACTCCGGAAGCCTTGAGATGGCTTTCACACGAATGGCAGTACAGTTTGAGAAGGAAGCCAAGCTGAAGGCAACTATCAGAAAGGCAACCATCTATCCGATCATTCTGATTATTGCAGCGATTGGAGTTGTGGCTGTTATGCTTCTGTTCGTTATTCCGATCTTTATTGATATGTTTGCAGATCTGGATGTGGAGATGCCGGGAATTACCATGTGGGTTATGAATACCAGTGAGTGGATGACAGCACACTGGTATATGATTCTGGGACTGATCATTCTGGTGATCGCGGCATATAAGATGATCTACAGGACAGAACAGGGCAGACTTGCCATCGACAGGGTCAAGATGAAGATGCCGTTGTTTGGAAAGCTGACAGTAAAGACTGCCTGCGCACAGTTTGCAAGGACAATGAGTACACTGTTGTCGTCGGGTATCTCTACTATTGATGCACTGGAGACAGTGTCCAAGATTGTCAATAACATCCATTACACAAATGCACTGCTGAAAGCACGTGAGGAAGTTATGAAAGGTATTCCGCTGTCAGAACCGCTGACTGCCTCAAAGATATTCCCGCCTATGGTGTGCCATATGACTGGGATCGGTGAGGAGACTGGTAATATTGAGGATATGCTGGAGAAGCTGGCGGATTACTATGACGAAGAGGTGGAGATGACTACCCAGAGTGTACTGGCGGCTATGGAGCCGTTGATCATTGTGTTTATGGCTGTTGTGGTCGGTACGCTGGTTGTGGCGGTGGTTTCACCGATTGGGGCTATGTACAGTGGATTGGATAATCTGATTGATTGCCCAATCAATCAGGAATCTAAGATAATTTAATTATACAGTGCATATAGATTATAGCCTAAAATGGGTAAAAAGTAATTAAATTATCTTAGATTCCTGATTGATTGGGCAATCAAAGGATTATTTGCGAGTGGTAACCGCGTTAAAAGTTGCTGAAATAACCAAAATTGGATGTATCACAGCTTGCATAGGGGCTGGGTTCATCATAGAAATCATGGAAATGTCGTGTTTTCTTGTAAGATATGGAAGGGGGCGCGTGGAAAAAGCGGGATTTTAGTGATTTAATTATACGGTGAGAGAAAAGCTGAGATTGTCTGAAGGAATATGCTGTCAGGTGGACGCTCCGGGATGTAAATATATTTATCTACGGCTTCGGAGCCAGTCATACTAGGCATTCGGAAATCTGCTAAAAGCATTCTGCGAAAACCTCATAACTCGCTTCGCTCAGACAGTGAGTTTTTTCGCAGAATAACGCAGATTCCCAAACGCCAAGTATGACTAAGTCTCCTGCAGATGTAGATAAATATATTTACATCCCGGAACTGGTATTGGCAGTGACTGGATTCCTGATAACGGGAAGGTTTTTCCTGAACTGGAAGTGAGAAACAAAATTGTAACATGAAAACTGAATAACGAGTTTATAAACATAACTCCCTCCCCTCTGGATACTCCGGATGTCCGGATTTTTCAGGGGGGGGGGTGGAGAGCCCATCAGGGTTCTCGCTCGTTGAATCAATCACCGGATAGTGACATTCGTGATGACAGCAACAGGAGAGTTATGTATTCATCGAAAAGTTGAATATATTATCTGGCATGTATGATGTGCTGCTCTTGTATCTTTCGACACGATATGACTCTATCCGGATTGAAATGAATTAAATTAATTTTGAAGGAGAATGAGTTATGTTTAAATTTCTGAAAGACAGAAAAAAGAAAGATAACAAGGGATTCACTCTTGTTGAGTTGGTTATCGTAATCGCTATACTTGCGATTCTGGTTGGATTACTTGCACCACAGTATACAAAATATGTTGAGAAATCAAGAAAAGCAGCCGATGCATCTAACATGGATGAGATGGTAAAAGTTGTAAAAGTATATGCAGCAGATCCAGCAAATGAATTAAAGATTGGATTTTATACTATTTCTATTGGATCAACAGGTGGAACTACTATTGTATACAGTGCCACAAAACCAACAACGGTTACTGCTTCAGAAACTGAAACTACAGATACAAATTTGGCAGGATTAAAAGCTGAAATGGAAAATTCAATTCCTAGTTATGATAAGACAGTTACAAAATCACAGAAATGGAATGATGGAAAACCAGCTGCTATTGTTGCTACAGTAGAGGTTACAAAAGACGGAGGAACAAAGGTTACATATGATTCTCCGAATGATTTTGCATCATACATGGCTAATTCTGGAAGAATTAAAACTGAAACAACTAAAACTGAAACAAAGAAATAAACTATTATAAGAGGAAATAACCTATGCTATTTTTCTTAGACACAATCCCTTACATAACAATCTTCATATTCGGCATCACCATCGGTAGTTTTCTGAATGTCTGTATCTATCGGCTTCCTCTTGGGGAGTCGGTGGTGACAGCCCCCTCCCATTGTATGACCTGTGGGCGGAAGCTTCGGTGGTATGATATGGTGCCGGTGTTTAGCTGGTTGGTGTTAGGTGGTAAGTGTCGTAACTGTAAATCTGAGATTTCGGTTCAGTATCCAATCATAGAGGGTGTCAATGGCATCCTCTATGTGGTGATATTTGCTGTTAATGGACTGGTGTGGAGCAGCGTGATTTATTGTCTTATGGCGTCAGCTCTTCTGGTTTTGAGTGTGATTGACTGGCGGACGTATGAGATTCCGTTTGGGATCAATGTGTTTCTGTTTGTTCTTGGAATTGCCATGGCTGTGCTTGACAGAGGGAATCTGGCAGAGCATCTGATTGGGATGGTCTGTGTCAGCGGTGTGCTGGAGATTCTTTATCTGGTGAGTGGTGGCGGAGCGATCGGCGGGGGTGACATTAAGCTGATGTTTGCCTGTGGCCTGATCCTTGGATGGAAGCTGATTTTGCTGGCTTTTGTGCTGGGATGTATTATCGGCTCTGTGGTCCATATTATCCGCATGGTGAGAAAGAAGGCAGGGCGTATGCTTGCCATGGGTCCTTATCTGTCAGCCGGGATTTTGCTGGCTGCTTTGTGGGGAAACAGGTGGATCAACTGGTACCTGTCATTAATTTTTAACTGAAAATCATAGAATTTTTCAGTTAGAAAAATGAGTTTTAAAATGTTTTATCTGTTAAAATTTATTTTTGTAATTGAAAAAGGGCGGTTGTCTGCAGAGGGCAGCGGCTCATACGGAGGAAATACAAATGGCGAGAATTTTGAGTATAGAGGCAGAGGCATCTCAGATCAGAGTTGCGGAAGTTGAAGTACGTGGAAAAAAGGGAAGGATTTATAATTGTTTCTGTATACCGGCACCCCAGGGGGCTGTGGAGGATGGACAGATCCGTGATACAAAAACTCTCGGAGAGAATCTTAAGGTAGAGCTTTCCCAGAGAAAGATTAAGACAAAGAAAGTATATTTTGCCACAGGTTCTACCAGGATCGCAAGCAGAGAAGTCCGTATCCCTTTTGTGAAGGCAAACAGAATACAGAGTATTATAGAGGCAAATGCCACAGATTATTTTCCCATTGATGTGAGCAAGTATGTGCTGTCCTACAGTGTGATCGATGTGGAGAGCCAGAAATCTGAGGACGGGAAAGAAGAGACAAAGCAGTACCATCTGATGGTTTATGCCGCTCCTAAAGCAATCTCAGCAGCTTACAGTGAGTTTGCGGAGAATGCAGGGCTGACAATGACAGGGATCACCTACACAGGTGACAGTATTTATCATTCAGTAAAGGATGAGTATGCAAAAGGAACTCATATTCTGGTTAAGGTGGAATATATGGGAACCAGCATTACGATCATCCAGGACGGTGAACTGACCCTCCAGCGTAATATTAATTATGGTGTGGACAGTGCGGCAGAGACAGTAAGGGCTTTCCCGGAGTTTGGGGACAGGCTGGATGTAAATGAGGCTCTGGATGTGCTTTGCAGCAGAAAATGTATCAATCCTTTCCTTGACATGGAGTCTTTTGACGAAGAAATCTCTGATGAGGAGAGAAAGCTGGAAACTGCCAGGGCTGAGGTGACAGAGAGCCTCAGATACCTGATTGGAAATATTTCCCGTATTATGGATTATTATATTTCCCGCCATACGGATACAAATTTTGATTCTATCGTATGCTGTGGTCTTGGCGCGCGGGTAAAGGGGCTGATGCTCCTTCTTACCAATGAGCTGGGACAGCAGGTGGACGTATTACAGGAGTTTAAGAATTTTGCCCTGCCTGCTGGCGGGGACGCACAGGAAGCCTGCCTTTACGCTGCAGTTCTTTCATCGGGTACTTCAGGCGTAAACCTGATGGACAAGGTCAACAGGAAGAAGAAAGAAAAGAAAGAGACTTTGAGCGGTGCCATCATTATCTGTGTGGTGGGAACAGTGGCAGGAGTTGTGCTGACAGTTGCAGGATATGCAAACCGTATTTATCAGCAGCATGAGCAGGAGCGGCTGAATCAGAGAATCTCAGAAGAGAGCTCCATTGAGGAGATTTACAGTGCTTATACCAGTGCAAAGGCACAGTATGACAATTATCAGAATATGTATCAGTATACAAATACCCCAAATGAGGGACTTAAGAATTTTATCGAAGAGCTGGAAGAGAAAATGCCTTCGGATATTACAGTGGAGAACTTCAGCTCTACAGGAACGCAGGTCAGCTTTTCCATGCGTGTAGGCAGCAAATCGGCAGCAGCGAACACGATCATGCAGCTTCGCACCTTTGAGAGCCTGTCTACTGTAACCACTACAGGAATTGACGAGGCTGAGGATGGAACCGTATCCTTAAGTGTACTCTGTACATATTCAGATCCGGCACCGCTGGACAGCGCAGGAGAGTAATAGGAGGCAGGATTAATTATGGACATGAATATTTCTATGCGTGATAAAAAAATACTGCTGATGTTTCTTGGAGTAGGTGTTTTTGCAGCAGGATATTTCTTCGGATACAGACCGCAGATGGAAGAGGCGCAGAGCATCCAGGCATCAACCGAACCTTTGAAGACAAGGCTGGATGACCTGCTGAAGCTGGCTGCAGACAGGGATTTTTATCTGAAAGAAACAGAAGATATCAATGCAAAGGTCAGCGAATATACATCTGCATTTCCGGCAGATATCCGTCCTGAAGACGGAATCGTACTTTCTATGAATATGGAGAACTTCCTGGACATGCAGATCTCCAATGTAGGTCTGGGCACAAGAGAGTTTGTGGCTTCCCTGGACGGAAGTACAGAAGACCCCCTGGCAGGTCTGCCTGACCAGACTCTCTCAGAGCAGGCAAATGAGCAGACCCAGTCTCAGCTTGATGAGATCGAGGGCACAGATGTAGTCGGAGAGAATGAGCGTCAGGCTGCCTCCGATGCAGAAGTGGAGAATCTGAACAGTGTGTTCACCAGTCCTGTACTCTACCGGACACAGGATACCATGCAGTTTACAGGAACTTATGCCAGCCTGAAGGATATGGTTGATTATCTGGCTGACCAGACAGGCAGGATGACACTTGATAATGTAAATGCTTCTTTTGACTCCTCAACAGGAAATCTTTCGGGCAGCATTACAGTAAACCTGTTTTTCATGGCAGGAACAAGCCAAACTTATACAGAACCGGATGCAGGAAGCGTAGCATACGGAACAGATAATATTTTCGGAACAATAGAGTCAGGCAAAAAGAGCAAAAAAAGCAAGAAGAACAAAACGAAAGCCGCAGAGACAAACACAGAACAGGCGGCTTCCGACACCGGCGCTGACGGCCAGACAACAGACAGTCAGGAAGGAGCAAACACGCAGGACGCAGCAGCCCCTGCTGATACCGCCGAACAGGCACAATAAAGGAAAGTATGTTAGAGGGGAGAAATACAGAGCCCCTCTATCTGTGTTTTTATATAGGAAGAAATTCCACTGAGATTTTCTGATTATATTAGATAAAAATCTGTTTGACAGATAGATTATGGATATTCGGTTAATCAATAAAATATCTAGAAAATGACGCAAGAGAAGGGAGCATACAGTTGGACAGAAAAAAGAATAAGAATTCAAATGCAGGTATGACACTGCTGGAAGTAATCATTGCAGTGAGCATCTTTTCCATAACTGCGATTGTGCTCCTTCAGAGCTTTGTGACTTCAAGCAGAATCAATAAGAAATCGAATTTATATCTGGAAGCAACGACTGTAGCACAGAACATTATGGAGGAAATCAAAGCGAAGAAATTCGAAGAAGTTTCCCTGACATTCAATTATCCTCTGGACAGCAGCGGCTCTTCCAGACTGACATTCCTGGATCCCCAGAAAAGCAGAATCAACAGCGGTGCCGCAGATGAACTGGGTGTAAGGGAGGTACTGGCAGCCAAAGATAACAGCGATGCAGTAGTATATAATCCTGTGCGAAAATATACAGATGGTGTGGATGAAACGAATGTAACGGCATCTGTAATATCTACAGATAATGGTAAAACTTATAAATTCAATCCAAGAAAAAATGGTGACAATGCTTCGAAATATTACTATGAACTTACCAATGTAAATAATAACCATGAAACATTTGATGCATTGGTGACGTTTGACGGAAGTAAGGATTCCGGATATAAGAAAAAAACGTCCACGAACAGCGAAGAAGGGAAGAATGATTATCTGGCGCCGAATATATCAAACCTTGATACGGATTCTAATGCACCGTTCATTGTAGAAAAGCAGAAATATTTAGATGCATTTTCTGGAAACGATGGGTTGATAGCGAAACAATTTAAATTTGCACATGATAAATGGGAGAGTGAACTGAACGCAGCATGTGGAACTGATACTAATGCAGAAAATTATGAACAAAAAAAAGAGGCATTTATTGCACAGCATAAAGAACCTCTGGCTTCAGACCTGAATGCGGAAGAAGTATTTAATAGTGCGAAAAAAACATTATTAATTACGATTGATTATGACAAAGAGACTGAAAAGGTAGAAGTAAATGCAAAATATACGATTGATGCACATGGTTATGTTTCGTCAGTAAACCCGGAATATGGAAGAATGGATTTATGCCCGTGTGGTGGAGACCCGGATCAAGAGAATAGTGATCCAACTCAAAAATATTTTTGCTCAATTGTAAGTAATCAGAATATTTATACATCCAGCGCAGATAAAGTATTAAAGAATATTTATATTTTTTATTATCCTAATTATAAATCTCAGAGTAACGTAAAACCTCTGGATAAAATTATAGTGGAAAATTTGAATAATTATCCTGTGAATTTGTATATTGCAAAACAGCAGGATGAAAACAATAAAAATTCTATTCTGACAGATGAAAATAAATATCACATGTCGTTAGTTATAAAAGAAAATCCGGAGACTTCAAATTGGAATACGAGTCCAAGCTTATATAAAAGCCAGATAAAATTACGTACAAATCTTGATTACAATATAAGTGATATTTATGATAAATTAGACAGACCGAAAATTAACCAAATGAGTTTAACTTATCAGGACAATTCTACACCAGTAAGGCATGTTTCTGGTATAGCTGCAAAGAAAATAGTTGATTATAATGGACTGGATGATAAAAAACTGGAAGATCGTATATATACAACCAAGGTTGAAGTATATAAAGCAGGTGCAGCAGAAAAAGGATTTCCGAAAGAAGATCTGGTGGTAACATTAGATGGAACAAAAGAAGATTAGCTTTTTTCAGGAGGCATAAATGGATAAACGTGTAACAGAAAAAAAAGAATATAATAAAGGATTTTCACTGTTTACTGTTATAGTCTCAATAGCTTTTGTGGGAATTCTTGGAATGCTTGTTCTGTATATGGCGATTGCCAATTTTCATATGAAGATCACCGATTTAAAAGGAAAAGACAGTTTTTATACAGCTGAACGTGCGATTGAAGAAATTCGAGTCGGTCTTCAGGAAGAAGTTGGAGATGCTATGTCTGAAGCCTATATAGAGGTCCTTGAAACATATGATCAGTCAGGGAAAAGCCAAGACGAAGTTCAGGATGAACTGCGTCAGAAAGCATTTAGACAGAGTTTTTATGATAAATTATATGATAAAATACAGGAAAAGGTAGGACATTTAAAAGCAGATTATGTTGATCTTACTGTAGGTGATAATGAGTCATTGGAAATTGTGGAACCGACGTTGTCTCCGGCTGTAAAGCTTAATAAAGATGAGGTAAAGAAAAGTAGTAAAGTAACTTTGAAAGATTTAAAAGCAGTTTATGTAGACGAAAAAGGCCGTGCGTCTATCATAAAGACAGATATCCAGATGGGTATTCCAAGTGTAAAATTTGCAACTCCTTCTTCATTACCGGATTTAATGGGAATGGTTGTTGTAGCTAACAGCGGAATTATATGTGAAAGTGACCCTATAAAAGACATAAAATTGACAGGAAATATATATGCTGGATTACTTGATGATAGTGATGAAGGTTTTCCTAAAGATAAAAAAACAAGTCTTTTGTTAAAAAATAATATAAATTTATCTATTATTTCTGCTGATAAGTTTGTATGTGAGGGAGATATTAATCTTGCAGCGGGAAGCTCATTTACAAGCAATGCAGGTGTTGAATTATGGGCGAAAGGTCTGACGATGACATCTTCGACAGCAAGTTTGCTTGGTGATACATATTTTGCAGATGATTTAACAGTTGCTTCAGGAAATGGAAGTTCAATAACTATAGCTGGAAATTATTATGGTTATGGATCAGTAGAATCTGCTAAAAAAAGTCATTATAAAGACCAATATGAGAATTATAGTGATAAAGATTTAAGTAGTGCGATTGTTATTAATGGAAAAGCAACAAAACTTGATATGTCAGGCGTACAAAAGCTTATGCTGGCAGGAAAAAATTATATTTCTCCAAATGAGACATCAAATATTATGACTGGAGAAAGTGTTACTGTAAAGGGAACTCAGCTGGCATATTTAGCACCTACAGAAATTTTGGGAGCTGATTCTGCTGATACTTCTGGTTATACGAATCCTATGACATATGAAGAGGCAGTAGCGAAAGGTTTGGCAGGGAATGCGATTCCTGTTAAATGGGATACTCCTGTGGAAGTATGGAATGGAAAAACTTTGCGGGATATTGGGGTTGATTCAGAGAATCCGATAAAACAAGTATTTTATCCAGATAATGCAAGTGGAACAGTTGTTTATTATTATCTTAATTTTACTGATGAAACAAATGCAGCTAAGTTTATGAGGGAGTATTATCAGGAAAATCCAGACATAAAGAAGCAGATGGACAAATATTTGGCATTCTATTTTAATGGTGAAAATTCGGGTATTTATGTAAAAGACAGTGAAACATATTTACTTTATGTCACAAACGGAAATATTCTTTCTTATTCCGGCGAGGATGAAGAGGGAAAAATGTACAGTGCAACACATCCGAAGCTGACAAATAAACTGATACAGGATCAGGTTGATTATCAGGATGAGTGGTTTGCACTTAATCGTAAGATGGTTAGCAATTATAATGATTTGGAGACAAGTGTATCGGATTCTGATAATACAATACCGCCACATAATGAGGCAGATCCATCAAGTACCGTATTTGATAATTTGGTAAATGAGGAGAAGCTTAAAGCGTTTGTTCAAAATGAAACTGGACAAAAATATCAGTATCCCAAAGGTGATTCTCCTAGTGTGATCATGTGCAATAATGGAAGTCAGGGAACAAATACAACACTTGAGATTACAAGTAAAGAAGCAGAAAGCGTCAGACTGGTTGTTTGCACTGGAGACGTTGAAATTGCAAAAGATGTGCAATTCAGAGGGATTATCATGGCAAAGGGAAAGATTATAATGAATCCGGGCGTACAACTGGAAGCTGCACCACTGGAAGCAGCGAAAGTATTTCAGTCACAGATTGAAGATGAAAATTCAAATGGACAGACATTAAAAGCACAGGATTTCTTCTGGCATGGAAATGAATATGTACTTGGAAATACTACGAATGATATTCAAAATAAAGATGGAGAATTAGCAACATATGATCTGGCAGATTGTGTAACTTACAGTAACTGGAAGAAAGAATAAAAGTTAAAAAGAGGTGGAATCAGAAATGCGAAAGAAAAACAAGGGATTTACATTGGTGGAAATGGTTGTAACAGTGTCTATATTTGCCATACTTCTCGGAATTCTGGTTCCATCTTTAAATTCTATTATTGGATTTCGTGTTCAGAGAGCAGCTAATTCTATTGCATCTGCGCTGGACAAAACTAAAATTGAAGCATCTAACCGTCTTGTGGGCGAAATGAGACTTGAAAAACGTGCAAATGGATATTATATAAGCTATATTCTTGATCGTGGAAAAGTAGACGGAAAAGAAAATATTAAATGGAACGAGGATGAAGAAAAAATTGCTCCAGCCAAAACTCTTATCAGTTATAAGGTTGAGAATAGTGATGAAGAAATTCCATTAAATGTAGGAGACAGTATTATTATTACTTATAAAAGAGAGACTGGAGGATTTCTGCCTTTACAGAATCAGAACGAATCATATTGGAATGATCTGGATGTAGCCGGAATTTTGGAAAAAGGATTTACAGGGGGAGATTACTGTAGTCAGATCATTATCGGCGGGGGCGGAAGAAAAAGAGTAATTAACCTTTTTAAAGATACCGGAAAATATGAAATTCAGGCAGGATAATAAATAAAGGAGCGGTAACATGAGCAAACATAAGAAGCAAAACGTGAAAGAAGATAAAGGTTTTACATTAATAGAAATGATTGTAACAGTTGCCATCATTGCAATTTTTTCTGGTGTAGTTTTGAGTCTTATTACAAGTAGTTCAAGTTCATATCGAAATACATCCAGTAACGCAAAAGTTCAGATGGAAACACAGGAGACTTTTGATAAAATAGAAGATATGATTATTAATGCAAACCGCAACTTATATTATTTTACTGCTGACAAAAAGGCTATCAGTAATGATATTAAGGGAAAAGGCGCAGAAAACAGTTCTGGTGGTAAAATATTTATGGTTTCAGCTGGAGATGATTCAGAGCCAGATAGCCAGACAGATGATGACGAAGATGTAGCGGTTATGTCTGCAAGTAATACCGATACAGGCAATACAGCAATAGATTTGGGAAATACGGAGAATACAACAACAGTATTAAAAAATGAAAACGACAGACAGTGCATTGTCTGGGAAAAATCAACAGGTGAAGTTAAATATGTTCATTATGTAAAAGTGGGAAATAGCTGGAAAAGAATATCTCAGGAAGATGAAATTCTTGCAACGGGAATTCTGGATTTTCGTGCAGATATTTCAAAAGCTCTTAGTGATAGGATTGTCCGCTTTCAGCTGACAACTCAGAACGGTACAAAAACAATTGAAACACTTCACAGCGTAAGTCTGCGAAACGAGTTAGGAATTTCCGAGCAAATAGACATTGATCCGGATATAGATCCGGTAGAACCAATACCAACTGAAACACCAACACCGGAACCAACGAAAGAACCAACACCAATTGAACTTAAAGCAGATATTGACTCAATTTTAATTGGTGCAGGAAATACGGTAGATTTAAATAAAATTATAAAATGGACGTTGCGTTATGATGATGGAACACAGAAACAGTCGGACTTGAATTTAAATTGGAAATCTAATAAAGACTTTGGTAATATTACATCAACGGGTAAAATTATTATTTCTTCAGATGCTGGAACTGAATCAAGTGGAGAATTAGAAATTACAGTTACGGACATAGATTCTGGTATATCTGGAACAGTGAAAGTTCGTATTGCCAGAATAGATATAAACAATCCTGAAAAGGGTGGAACCTATGCGGTAGGTGATGATAGGCCGCTTTCATATGTATACATGGAAGGCGGAACAAAAGTTGATAATGTAAAGGCAACAATAAATACGATACAAAAGCCAGAAGGTACTGAAGATTATAGCGGAGAGGGTCAGTTTGAACAAATAGATATTGGTACTTGGAGTGTCAAGGCGGAAATTGATTTATCCAGTAGGAATGGGTATGGTATAGTTAAAGATCAGAACACATTTTATGTTGGTGATAGATTGACGGGAGACGGTGAGATTGAAATTAATCAAACAAAATCTATTAATACTATTGTTGCTGGATTTGATTATGAATGTGCGCCTTCAGTTAATTGGGGATTTAATTTCTGGCCAAAGAATAAAGAAGATGCATGGGAGAATTATCGTATAAATTGGAGTCTGTTAGGTAAACATCCGGGGGTTAATATTACGCAGACAAGTAACTCGAAAGCAACCATTCATGTTGATTCTGCCATATTCTATAATGGGCAAGAAAAGAAGGATTATATTCCCTCAGGTTTTACTGTGCAGGCAGAATATGTTCAGTATGCTAGAGGGGATGTAAATCAAACAACACCGATATATACAAAAGTTTCTACTAAGCAGGTGAATGTGGCTTATGGTATACATTTGATACCTACACAATCAGTAGCTTATGTAGATGAAGCTTATGCAATGAATATGCAGTTGCGAGTTTCAAAATGGGATGGAAGTAAGACAGTTATTCCTGTATCGAGTACCGGAGATGGTGTTAAGACAACATGGGAAAATAGTGATGGCAGTGTGAGGGGTATTGTAAAGACTAATGCAAAAGGGCAGTGGACATTTAAAGCTCCATCTGGCGCTGTAGATAAATCAATAATTGTAGGCGCTCATTTGCAAGAAATGGGGGGGATTTTTTGCTCAAATACAACATTCCTTTTATATGATACATTTACTGTTAATGTTGAGGCTCCACCATTAACTGCACAAATTGTACCAGATGGCGACGAAACAATAGAATATGGTGAAAATCAAGAACTTTATTTGAATATTCTGGATAAACGAGATGGAAAAGCGGTAAGTAGAAATGTTACTTGGTCATTTGTGAATAATAACGAAAGCGCAGGAAGTTTATCAAAATATTCTACTGGTTCCGGAGAAAAGGAAACGACAGTTTTCTCTGCTAAGAAATCAGGAACATATACTATAAAGGCTGTATATGAAATAGTCGCAGGTAAATCAGTAACATTGCAAAAAACAATTACTGTCAGAAAACCAGAAGTGGAATTAATTATTCATGGTGATACAAGTGGATATAAAGGAGATTTAAAACAATATTGGTTAGAGGCTAAAATAGATGGAAAAGCAGTTACAGATTTGGATGTTGTATGGTATCAAAATAGTAAATGGGAAACAAAGCTTGGAACGACAAAATCCAGTGAAGACAGTAAATTTACAATTCAATACGGACTTTATCAGGGAAGCCCATATAAATTACTTGCGCTTGTTAATATTGCTGGAGAAGAATATGAAAAAATGCAGGAAATTACCTTAAATGATCATCAATATGAGGCTATAGTAAAAGTAAGAGACGCTAATACGAAACAGGAATTGGTTACTGTTAATAAAGGCCAATATGTTGAAGTATATATTCAGGCTACGATTGATGGGAATTTAACAGAAGAGTATAATGTTAAATGGGAGTATTATGGCAATAAAGAAGAAGATAAAGTGAGCATTGAAGACAAGGTAATGAAATGTACGCCTGCAAAGATAGGAGACGCCTGCGCCGCCCAACTCATCAAAATCGGTTGCGCGC
>OLOT01000883.1_pt1 | contig 20058 bp, 9 predicted proteins | sample 1671991 | NCBI WGS metagenome assembly OLOT01 (sample SAMEA3136634, study PRJEB25190) | human gut metagenome | biome: human gut; feature: human-associated habitat; material: faeces | place: Austria | collected 2013
GCACTTCATATCTGTCTATTGCTGGTCTTAACTGTCCCTGAAGCTTTCCAAGATCACCAGCTGATTGATTCTCATTCTGATAGAAAATATCCGCAAATTTATCCACTTCTGATTTCTGATATACCCTGAAATCATCCAAGGTATTCTTCATATCATATACAACATTAGGATCTGTTTCCTCCAAGAGCACAGTTTCCTCATAGAATGGCTCAAAAGATGCTTTGATATCCTCTGCTGAATTCACAAAATCAAGTACAAAGGTATCTACTTTTCCTCTTGTAGTACGATTCAATCTTGATAAAGTCTGTACTGCCTTTACACCGGACAATTTCTTATCCACAAACATGGTGTGAAGTAGTGGTTCATCAAAGCCTGTCTGATATTTTTCTGCAACAACAAGGATTCCATAATCATCTGCATGGAATGTTTCCGGCAAAGCCTTTTCTTTTATTGTCTTGCCTTCTTTATCCTTGTTCATTCCCTCTTCGGTAAACACATCATCGTTATCTTTCACTTCACCGGAAAAAGCGACTAACACTTCAAGGTCATTCAGTCCTTTTTCTTTTATCTGTCTCTTAAATTCCTGCACATATCGTACTGCATGAAGTCTGGATGGTGTAACAACCATAGCCTTCGCTCTGCCACCTATCTTATGTCTTGTGACATTCATAAAATGTTCCAGCATAATGGCAGTCTTCTGAGAGATATTATGTGGATGCAGTGTCTCATAATTTATAATTGCCTTTGAACCAGCTGTTGTATCAAATTCCGGATTATCCTCAATAATCTTGGCAATCTTATAGTACATTTTGTAGGTCATATAGTTCTGCAAAACATCCAAGATGAAATGCTCCTCTATTGCCTGTCTCATAGAATAAATATGGAAAGGTCTGTAGATTCCTTCCGCATCCTTCTGACCAAACAGCTGCAATGTTTTTCCTTTTGGCGTTGCTGTAAATGCAAAGAATGATAAGTTCTTATGCATCCCCTGTGCTGCCAGTTCGTCTAATAGCTTGTCCTCATCATCCTTGCGGTTTCTCTCGTCCTCATCTTCCATCTCGGCATACTCTTTCAGAATTACTTCCGTATCAGCTAATGCTCTTTTTAACTTTTTCGCTGCATCTCCGGTCTGCGAAGAATGTGCCTCATCAATAATAATCGCAAATCTTTTTTTTGCAGAATCCACTTCTTTATAGATTACCGGGAATTTCTGTAATGTAGTAATAATAATGCCTACACCATCATTGATTGCATCTCTAAGCTGTCCCGAATTTTTATCTACTTTCTTAACCACACCTTCCACATGGTCAAACTGATATACTGTAGACTGTAACTGACTGTCCAACACTCGTCTGTCAGTAACGATGATTACTGACTGGAAAATCTTATTGTCTTCATAATCATGGAGTCCGGTAAGTCTGTGTGCCAGCCATGCAATCGAATTGGACTTTCCTGAGCCTGCACTATGCTGGATCAGATAACTCTTACCTGAACCATTCTTTTTTACATCTTCCAACAGCTTTGTAACAACATCAAGCTGATGATACCTTGGGAAAATCATAGTCTCTTTCACAAGATTTCCATTTTTATCGTACTCCTGCTGCAAGTGCATATATTTCTGTAAAATTTCCATCAGACTGTCTTTGCAGAGTACTCTTTCCCAAAGATAAGCTGTATCATATCCATTTGGATTTACCGGATTACCTTTGCCACCTACTTTTCCGGCGCCATTACTTCCCTGATTAAATGGCAGGAAATAAGTGTGTGCGCCCTCAAGTCTTGTAGTCATATAAACATTGGTAAGGTCTACAGCGAAATGTACCAATACCCTTTCCTTAAAGGCAAAAATCGCATCCTTACCGGCACGATCAAACTTATACTGATTAATCGCATTTGTTGTATCCTGTCCTGTAAACTGACATTTCAATTCCATTCCTCTGCTACAGAAAGCATACCTCCGGTTCCACAGGCAGGATCATAAATCGTCTTTGCCACATTATTGCCAGAAAGGATGTCATTATCATCATAGAAGAGAATATTAACCATAAGTTGGATAACTTCTCTTGGAGTGTAATGCTGTCCTGCATCTTCATTATGAGACTCAGAGAATCTTCTTATAATTTCTTCAAAAATATATCCCATTTCAAGGTTAGAGATTTCATTCGGATGAAGATTTCCTCTGTCTGTTGTATATTCCTTTAAAACAATATACAGAATCCCCTTATTTGCCATCGTTGTGATGTGTCCATCAAACTTAAATTTTTCCAGAATATCCCGCACATTTGCTGAAAATTTATTCAGATACTCTCTAAAATTCTCCTCAATGTGGTCAGGATCATCCATAAGTCTTTCAAATGTATATTTACTTGTATTGTAAAAATCCTTTTTTGAAGCCTTACGAAGTAAAATATCTTTCATTGGAAGATTCTTTATGCATATTCCGCAAGAACTGCGCATCCGTTCCAGAGGAACGGAGCGCCATTCCGCTTCAAACTGAGCAAAGCTCAGCAGGTTGATTAATTACTATTGGTTATTCTGCGATCCCTGCCAGGAAATTCAAGGCGATATGCTTTAGATGTCATTCGACTTAAGCAGGCATCTGCGTAGGTGGAATCCCCAAAAAGCTGATACCATCCGGATACTGGAATCTGTGAGATAATAATAGTTGCCTTGCGGCAGTCTCTGGACTCGATGATTTCAAATAAATCGCGGCATTTCTCGATGTCCAGATCCATTAAGCCGAAATCATCTATCACCATGAGATCATAAGCTGCCATTTCATTCGAATACTCAAAGTAAGTACCTTCCTGCCTGGCATGATCTGATTCCTTTAAGAGTGTGTTCGCACGTATGTATTTAACAGTACGGTTCTGATGCATTGCTGTGATACATAAGGCGCAGGCGATGTGCGTTTTTCCAGCACCGGCCCCTCCGGTCATCAGCAGGTTATTCGGCTCATCGATCCAATCACACTTGGCCAGAAGTTCTATGACGTGTGTATTCAGCTGACGTTCTGGATCATAGATTGAGCTGTCAAGATCAGCTGCAGGATATTTCAGGGTCGCTTTCTTCATGAGACGTTTAAACTTTTTACTCTCACGCTGATCCCACTCCTGATTTACAATAGCAGCAAAGCGGACTTCAAATGGTTCGAGACCTGTGTTTGGTTCCAGCAGCTGCTTTTCAAATGCTTCAGCCATACCGGACATGCGAAGTTTATACAGCCGATCCATGAGTATGTTCTGTTCCTTTGTGAGTTTATCGTTATAAAGATAGTCTTTTAATCTGTATGCCATAGTACGTCACCCTTACTTATAGTAGTCCTTTCCTCTGATATTTTCATGATTGGGCAGTGTTCCTGGTGAATGCTCGGGGAGTTCCTTCACATCCATCTTTTTCAGCATCTGCTTGAAGGTAAAATACTTACAGGAATTGATCTCTATACATTTACGGGCAACTTCTTCAGCAGCACCTTTCGGGATTGTTTTTACTTTATGCAGGATACCTGCACAGGCATTATAGGACTGCTCTTCATGTTTTGATGATTTAAGGAGTCTGTCAATCAGTTCTGACATCGCAGGACCAATGGCAGAAGCCCAGCGGCGGTAATAATTACCATCCTTTGAATTGACTTCTTTGTAATAAAGGTGTTCTGGCGGCATATGTTCATCTACCGTGATATACAGCGGAAACTCTCTATAAGACCGCTTATGTGTACAGATCAGCCGATTATACTGATCACAGATCCTGATCTCTGAAGCGGTTGCCTTCAGGATTGCAGGCTTGCCACAGTAAGAGTACAATACGGAGTAGTAGTGGCCGTCATACTCGATGTGGTAGTTGTTGGGAACTTTTAGGACCGCTTTATAGTCGCAAGCCGTGTAACATCCGCCTGGCAGTGGTTTCATACATGGTTTGTCATACTTTTCGAAAGCATCCTGTCTTGAGAAGTCCTTGCCTTGAAAAGATCGTTTATTGAGGACTGCTACTATTTTTTTGATTTCAGCATTTAGGTCTTCAAATGATACATATATCTTTTCTTTCAGTTTCTCAACCAGGTGTATTTCAAGATAACGTACATGATTTTCAACTGTAGGCTTGCCTTTCGGCTTTCTAGCGGGTGGTGGAAGAACTATAGTTTCATAGAAATCTTCCAGATCTGCAAATGTAGACTGCAGGATAAGTTCATCCTTTGTGTGCTTGGTTACAGCAGTTCGCAGGTTATCGGGCACAAAGTATTTCGTAACAGCACCATAAAATGAAACAGCATGGGCACAGCCTTCTATAAAACATGGGAGCTTCTCATTTGGAAAAGCTTCTGCATAGATCAGACTGCTGACTCCAAGAGTGGTCGCAAAGATATGGACTTTTTTGATCTCGCCCGTTTCGGTATCTGTTAACAGTTCCGGCTGATCACCGACCCAGTCGATATACATCTTTTCACCCGGGATTCGGTTTACGGCCATTGATACCTTCTGGCCACCATAGTTTTCTGCTATGAATCGGTTGAAGTATTCGTAAAACTGTGACTTCTCATAACCATCAGGATTCTTTTCTTTATAATCCAGCCAACAGAACGAAATGTTCATGCGGCTCCCTGGTGCATGGATTCTGTCATAGTAATACTGGAAATCTGGAAGTGGGACATCTTTCCTCTGTAGATTTTTCTGCGGATAGAAAAGGTTCTCAACTTCCTTAGGTGCCATCATTCGGAGTTCCTCGATTGGGATTCCGTTGGCATGGTATCGGCTCATGATCAGATTTAATGTACCTGAGCCAATCTTGTAACGGTCCATAACGGACCTGGTCTGGCATCCATTCAAACGCATCTGGATGGAGCCGATAATCGTGTTGTAGTCTTGCATAGTTATGCCTCCTTTCGCAATCATTTGATGACTACGAAAGAACTATAACACGTTGAAAACTTATTGATCAGCTGAAGCGGAAACGCGTTCAGTTACATCCGGAAAGACTGATCAGCTCTTAGCGGAATGCGTGGTCAGATGAGCCGGAATTTGCATTCTTTACTTCATCGTATTTCTGTAATACCGCATCCTTCGTATCTGAGAGAATACAGTCAAAACGTCTGATTACTGTAAGTGGTAATATAACATCTCCATATTCATGTGGTTTATATACACCGGTAAGCTTATCTGCTATTGCCCATATTAGGTCTGCTTTCTGATCTATTTTTGCACTTCTCGTAGCCATTTACATTTTCCTCCATAAGGTAATTTACTTTTCTTTGTTATCTGGTACATAGTCAATCAAATCTCCAAAGTTACAATCCAACTCTTTGCAGATTTTTTCCAAAACAGATAGTTTCACCGACTCGCAGTTTGTCATCTTTGCTATTGTACTGGAGCTAAGACCAGTCTTGGCACACAAATCTCCTTTTTTCATTCCGTGGTCAATTAACTGTTTCCATAATCCATTATAACTAATTGCCATCCTCTTTTCCTCCGTTTAATGTGCAATCAATATCAAAATTATTTTATCACACAAAAAACTCCTTGTACAATTCGCATTTACAAATATCACATATCTTTTTTCAAATATTGAATATCTTTTTTAATTTATTCACAAACCTTTTGAATTTATCTGCTACAGATACTCTTTTCCTAATTGGTGTGGTTAGAAGAAAAACATCTCCAATCTGCTTTCATTATAACGTTCAATCCATATTTACGCATTAAAAAAGGATGCAGGGATTGACTCCCTACATCCTTCATTAGAATTATAATATTATACTTATCTCACACCCCGATCAGCCCCTCTCTCCGGCTTATCTTTTCCCTGCTTTTCTTGAATAATCCTCTTATTAATCTCAAGCCGTTCATGAATGGATAATTTCTTATCTTTTCCAACTACCGCCTGCTTCTGTTGTACCTGTTTCCTATCTGCTTTTCCTGCATCCTTGACCACTGCATTCGCTTCGGTACTTGTTCCCCGCTCATCTGCTCTTCCTTCATTTCTTTCCGTTATCTGCTGTTCTCGTCTCTCTTTCACACCTTTTTCTTCCAGATTGCAAAAGCTCTGCAGATACGGAAGCACATGATTCTGCATGTCTGTCAGATCTTCCATATATTTTTGGAACTCTTCACTTCCTTTACCTTTCTGGTAATTGATCCAATACTCATCTGTAAGCTTCATTTCATTATCATACTTCAACTGACTCACAATACCGCCATGTCCATTTCCAATATCTATTGACTTCTTGAAATGATGCAGCATCTGTTCACCTTTTTCCGCATAATATACAGTCACATATATCTTTGTGATTTTTGTAGGTTCCTCTGTCTTCGAATCACGTTTTGCATACCATTCTTTATCCATTTCTGCTGTTTTTGCATCCAGCTCGGATAACTTCTGACATCTTGGATTCATGAGAGCACTTTCTTCACAATAGTTTACATACACCATTGGTTCCAGATTCTTTGGAAACTCCGGCTCATAGACTTTCAGTCTTTCAATCAATACACCTGCACGCACAGACTGGTCACATTCTTCGTCTACAATATCCTTCAGATAAGAAATATAAGAATGTGTATTGCCACTCTGCAAATCCAACATCACCTCTTGTACCGTATTTTCTCCCGTCTCCACATTATCTCGATACTCATACGGATCAAAAGCTTCTGCAATCTCATCCAATGCCTCTGCCAACTGTTCTGTGGTCATCTTCTCTGGATACATTGCTTCCCGAACATCCCGCATTGGTACATACTTATAGTCCGGCAATGCATCATGAATTTTCTCAATCCCTTCCCGTATCAGTGCAAGTTCTCCATAAAATCGAACATCGTCCATCAGATTTCCAAGTACTGTATTTCCTTTTACGATTGCAAATTCAGCATCATCATAGTAACTGTCTTCCGGATCACGATAGATAATCCCCATACTGCATACTCGATAGGCATTCTCAGGATTCTCCCTATATTTTTCATAAACCGCAGCAATCTGATTAACATCGGTACTTTTTTCATAAGCTCCCATATCATGGAACTCATCACATTCTGTGGCAAAGTATTCCAGATAAGGTTCTTTCTTCAGTGGCATATTGTTAAGTACATTGTCAATCATGTTATAATTCGCCTCTTCCAGTTCTTCTACCTTAGCCAGTGGCTTATATTCGCCCTGGCTTTTCTGAATCTCTGCCATTACAACCTCATCCATTTCTTCTACCTTTTTCATCAACTGATCATAATCCCCACGGATGCGTTCTCCAGTCCATCCTTCGTCTTCCAAAAGTTCCTCTGCCGCTTCTTCAATAGAAATTTCACCATTTTCATAGACGCCACCATCCATCAGGCGGAAATCTTCATCGTAAAAGGAATAATCATATCCTCCTTCTGTTCTCTGAATAGCAAAGTAACGTTCTCCTACCTCATATGCCAGTTCACTAAGAACCTGTTCTTCCAGATTCAGGAAAGAATCTAGCTGTTCAAAACTGATACTGTCTACAAAATGAGCGGTTACCTTTCCCCCCTCATTCAGAACTACGATATCACTGACAGACAGGGAATGTCCTCGAAAGTCTTCTGGTCTGTCGATGTTGAATCGTTCAAATATATCATCTAGCGACATATTTCCAAATAATTCTCCCACATAGACCAGTTCATAGTCTTCTTTTTTAATCTGCATCCCGTGACTTTCAATGAAGCTCATATTCATAAACGCATAGTTTTCACCTGGCAAACCATCTCTTATTTGATAAATACCGAATGTTCGTCTTGTCCCTAATAGCAGATTTGCCTCTTTCAAAGACTGAATCTGCGGATATTTCTGCATCTCCCATTCCAAATTGCGGAATCGTTCCAGTTCTTCTGTAGACATCTGATAATGCTCCGGACCTCGTTCAATCTCCATTCGCTCTGTAACATAGATTGGTGATGAAAAATTGGTAATCAGATAGATATCTGCTCCGGCATCATATAATTTCAGAGCTTCTTCCTGTCCAATCACATTCATCGGCTCCTGAAATGCTCCAAAATCTTCATCTGCATAATCCAGATCCTGATCCCTTATCCGTTCCCACATCTGTGATTCCATGCCAAACAGCCCTTCATGTGCCTGTATCATTTCTTTACTTGCATACTCTCCCTTGCTGCCATCACTACCCAGGCAATAGATTTTAGAACCCATTCTGTGATAATCCAGGGCTGCTGCTTTTCTAAGCGGCACCATATCCTCTGCTGTATATCCATAATCCCGAAGTTCCAGCTTGCCTATGGTTGGATCTGGTAAGTCCTGAATATCCATTTGGGCATCATCCAGAAGTTCCTCTACTCTATCTTCATCTGACCGATTGACTGCATCTGCCAGATTTCTTACCAGCGTCCTTACTTTCTCTTCTTCGCCAACCAGATTTGCATATTCAAAAATCTGTTCTTTTACGTCCGCTGGAATTGCTATTCCCATGTGTTCTGCACGGTCTATTTGTTCCTGTGTATATTCCTGCATTTTCTGCGTTTCTATTCCTGTTATCATGTTTCTCGCCATATAAGTTCCTCCTGTATTCCCAAAAGTGGCATAACCGGCAGAACATTCTTTCTACCAAATTATGCCATCTTTCCTGTTTTCTTATTCCAGACCGAAGTCCCTTTTTCTATCTTCCCTGCCATTCTCGCTTTCCCGCTGGCTTTTTTCTTTATAAATCTGCAATTTCTCATGGATAGAACCACGTGCCGGTCGTTCTTCTTTCTCTTTCGATTCTGACTGCTCTGCTTCTGTGTCTTCCCGTTCATCCATATTAAGAAGGGCATTTAGTTCTGACAGTCGCTCCAGTTTCTGGTTCAGTTCCTCTTCTTTTGTGAATGGCTTTCCAACTTCCTCTTTGGCATTTGTAAGCTGCTCCTGTACCGTTTCCAATCGTTGCTCCGCTTCTGCCAGTTTCTCCGGATAGCTTTCCAGAAGATTATTGATACGGGTGATATTTCCCAGGGCATCTGCTCCCAAATGAACTTTCGATACCGATTCATGCTTCACAGACAGGATAAACTCCTTACTCCAGCTGTCGAACTGGATTCTCATGTTGAATCCCTGATAGTTTCCGATATCCATTGCTGCATCGACTGCTTTCATGTCCTTGCAGACTGCCAGTAGTGCCGCTCCTGCTTCTTTCTTTTCTGTAAATACTTTGCCGCTGATCTCCATGGAAAACTGTTCTGGATCTGTGATTTTATGCTCCTGATAATGGGCAATATCCGCTTTGTAGCTATCAATAGTCTCGGTCAATTTTGCAATCTGCTGTGGAAAATTTCTTGCAATATCATCTTCCAGACGGTACTGGTTATTCATGTGATTGGCTTTTAAAAGTTTCAGTTTTGCCACATCCACGTCCAGTGCCATCTTTTCTTTTACTGCCGGATTTCCAGTTGCCAGTGCCTTAACCTCTGCATAGGACAGTGCCGCTTCGTCCACATCTTCGCAGCTTCTGACCGGTGCTTTGCTCGTCATAATCTGGGAGATGAACTTCTGTTTATTTTCGATCAACTGCCACATGTAGCTGTCGAAGGTGGATTCTGTCACATACCGAAAGATATGAACCTTTTTATTGTGATTTCCCTGCCGGATGATACGTCCTTCCCTCTGCTCCAGATCAGACGGTTTCCAGCCAATATCCAGATGATGCAGAGCAATCAGACGATCCTGCACGTTGGTACCGGCACCCATCTTTGCTGTTGAACCAATCAAAAAACGAACCTGCCCAGATTTTACTTTTCCAAACAGCTCCGTCTTCTTTGCTTCGGTATTTGCATCATGAATGAATGCAATTTCTTTTTCCGGTACACCTTTCGCCATCAGCTTCTGTTTCAAGTCATCGTAAACATTGAAACTGCCATCGCCTTTCGGTGTGCTCAAGTCACAAAAAATGATCTGCGCCGATTTCTGTACAACTGTATCTTTCCAGATTTCATAGCTTTTTTCTGCACAGACCGACACTTTACTGCCCGGATCGTCTGGCAATAGTTCATTGACCAATCGCTGATCCAGTGCCAGTTTTCTTCCGTCATTGGTAATTTTCAGCATATTGTCTACACTAGCATCTACGCCACCGTTTCTTACCACTTCCGCACGCTCTCCTAGGCTTGCTACGATTTCTTTCTGCTGTTCTGTTGGTTTCAATACTACAGTTTCGTATTCCGCTTCCGGTACTGGAAGATTCAACTGATCCGAAGTCTTGATATCTGCAATCTCCTTGAACATATTCATCAGTTCCGGGATATTATAGAATCTGGCGAATCTGGATTTTGCTCGGTATCCGGTTCCTTCCGGTGCAAGTTCAATGCTGGTCACAACCTCTCCAAACGTGGATGCCCAGGAATCAAATAATCCCAAGCCCATATTCTGTAATTTGCTGTTCTGCAGATATCTCTGCATGACATAAAGTTCCGTCATGCTGTTGCTGATCGGTGTGCCCGTTGCAAAGGTAATGCCTTTTCCACCGGTAATCTCATCCAGATACTGACATTTATTAAACATATCTGCTGATTTCTGTGCTTCGTTCTGGGCAATTCCGGCTACATTTCTCATTTTTGTATAAAGGAACGCATTTTTATAACTGTGTGCCTCGTCTACATACAGATGATCCACTCCCAGTTCTTCAAAGGTAACTACATTATCCTTTTTCTCTTTCTGATTCAGCTTCTCCAGTCTTGTCATCAGCGTTTTTCTGGTCTTTTCAATCTGCTTTACCGTATAGCGGCCGCCATCCTGCTCATATCTTGCACTCTGGATTGCGATTTCCAGATCGTCAATCTGCTTCCGCAGCATGGCTTCCTGCCTCTCATCAGAGATTGGGATACGCTCAAACTGGGAATGACCGATGATAATCGCATCATAGTTTCCCATAGCGATTCTGGCACAGAACTTTTTCCGGTTCGCCGGTTCAAAATCTTTCTTGGTTGCCACCAGGATATTGGCTCCCGGATATAACTGCAGGAACTCGGCTCCCCACTGCTCTGTCAGATGGTTCGGCACGACAAATAGATTCTTTTGTGATAATCCCAGACGTTTGCTCTCCATTGCAGCCGCTACCATCTCGTAGGTCTTCCCAGCTCCTACTACATGAGCCAGAAGCACATTATCCCCGTAAAGCTGATGTGCGACAGCATTTTTCTGATGTGGGCGAAGTTCAATTTCCGGGTTCATTCCTGGGAAAGTCAGATGACTGCCATCGTATTCACGGGGACGGATACTGTTAAACCGTTCATTATAAACTCTTACCAGTCTTTCACGTCTCTGTTGATCTTTGAAAATCCAATCCTTAAATGCTGCTTTCATGGCATCCTGTTTCTGTGATGCCAGCATAGTTTCTTTTTTATTGAGGACACGAATCTCATCCCCATTTTCATTGACACTCTTATCATAGATACGAACATCTTTCAGATTCAGTGTATCTTCCAGAATCCGGTAAGCATTTGCCCTCTCGGTTCCATACGTTGCATAGGCAAACGCATTTCTTGGACTGTCTGCATTTTTCCCGGTAATCCGCCACTCACCATTCACCTCAGAATATTTTACCTGTATCTCCTTCTGTGCAAGATACCACGGAGTATGAAGCAGTTCCCTCATAAAGTCCTGATAATCCGATGGTTCAATCCAGGTTGCTCCAATCCTTACTTCGATTTCAGATGCTTCCAGTTCTCTTGGCTGAACTGCTTCCAATGCACGGACATTCGGTGTGAATTCCGGGTGATTCTCTGCAAAGGTTCTTGCTGTGTTTAACTTCTCCCTGACATTTCCAGATAAATACTCATCTCCACTCTCCCACTGGTCTGTCAGTGGGTTCTTAAATATAACTCCAACCAGTTCCTCCGTGATTTTTTCTTCTGTCTTTCCTGTCAGCTGTGCCATATAGGACAGATCCACCTTTGCTCTTTCATTCAATGATAATGCTAAGGCTTCTGTCGCAGTTTCCACACTGGTTACCGCCACTGCCTTTTTGATGGTTCGTTTCGTAAACATGTCTGCTTTTCGCTTCAATGTTCCATCTTCGTTCAGGTCTTCCAGAGAACACAACAGACAATAAGAAGCGTCATCAGAAAACGCCCGCTTGTTTGCATTACTTCCGATGACTCCATACTTTGCTGTGTAAGCATCATATACTTGATTCAATTTCTCCTGCTGTTTGTGAATTTCTTCATCTGTTACGGATTCTTCCATCTGCATGGCAATCAGTTCACGCACCGTGTCTCGGATCTCCACCATACCTTTTACACGTTCTGCAGTAGCGGCAGGCATCTTTACCTGATTCATCAGAGAGTTAACACGGTAATATACCTGATCATCTACAACCGCATAACTGTAATTACGAACATTCGGATCTGCCGGGATACTCTCTGGTACATCATCCAGTTCTGCATCCACATCAACTGCAGGTGCCATATTTCCATGAATATTCCTGACAGCTTCTGCAAGCTGGACTTCAAGATCAGCACCTTCTATCGGCATACAGGTTGTTTCCATACCATACGGACCGGATACCTCTTTCATCTCACCCAGAATCATTTCCGGATGGTCTGCAAAATACTGATTGACCGTAATTCCATTGGCATCACTTCCAAGATTCACCCACTCCGGCATCTCTTTTGTCATGCTGTCACGCTTCTGGAAGAATAAAATATCTGCACTGACTTCCGTTCCTGCATTTGCTTTGAATGCTGTGTTCGGCAGGCGGATGGCTCCAAGGAGATCGGCACGTTCTGCCAGATACTTTCGGACTTCCGGTGATGCTTTATCCATGGTTCCTTTTGTTGTGATCAAAGCTGCCACACCACCCGGACGCAACTGGTCGATTGTCTTTGCCAGAAAATAATCGTGAATCATAAAATTATAGCGGTCATATTGCCTGTCATTCACTTTATAAGCTCCAAATGGCACATTTCCGATTGCCACATCGAAGAAATCATTCGGATAATCTGTCTTCTCAAAACCTTTAATCTGGATATTGGCATCTGGGTAAAGCAGTTTTGCAATTCTACCGCTGATACTGTCCAGTTCCACACCATAGAGTTTTGACTGGTTCAGCTTCTCAGGAAGCATTCCAAAGAAGTTACCAACACCCATGGATGGCTCCAGGATATTTCCTTTTGTAAATCCCAGATTTTCCAACGCCTGATACATACTTTCAATCACGATTGGCTGTGTGTAATGGGCATTTAAGGTAGAAGCTCTGGCTGCTGCATATTCTTCCGGTGTAAGGACTGTCTTTAATTCCAGATATTCCGTCTCCCATGCGGATTTTGTTTCATCGAAAGCATCAGCAAGACCTCCCCAGCCTACATATCGGGATAAAATCTCCTGTTCGTCTGGTGTGGCATTGCGGTTTTCTTCCTCGCATTTCTTTAAAAGCTGGATTGCCATGATATTAGCACGGAACTTTTCCTTTGGTGTTCCCTGTCCCAGTTCATCATCTGTGATATGGAAGTTTGTTGCTGGAATATCAGACTGTTCTGGTGTTATATCTTCCTTTTTTTCTGCATCTTCTACTGCTTCCGGTTGTGTCTCAACTTCCGACGGTTCCTGATTTTCCTCTCGTATTTCCTGCTGATCAGAGCCTTCCTGCTCCACTTCCAAAGCCTGCTGAGCTCCTTCCAGATCCGCCTGTCTCTGTGCTTCCTGCCGTTCTTCATACTTTTCCAGTTCTTCCGGTGATAAGAAATCATCGGTGCGAATCAGCTGACGGACACGTTCTGCAACCTTATTCCACTTTAATAGAACTTCTACATCTGGACTGCCAATCTTCCCTTTCGCAAGTTTTAATCCTTTCGCATCATGGGAAGCATCGGATTCATACGCTCCCGGTATCCCAGGTGCTGCTCCACCTGTACCATACTCATTTTTCAGAAACTCAGCTGCATCCTTTATATCGTGATGTTCCATGAAATACTCATAGATCCGATTCCGTCCTCCGGCAGTGATCCCGCCTCTTCTAAGGACTGCATCTATCTCATCCTGTGTGATAAAGGAAAGGGCCGGACGTTCGACCGTAAATTTCTGGTCTACCCAGGAACGCTCCCTCTGGAGATCCTGAAAACGCTGGAAATATTCCGGATTATGCTGAATCTCCCACCTGCGATAATCTTCTGGATTCTCATCCATATCTTTCTGCAGCCATTCAAAGCGATGGGCAATTGCATCTGCTTCCGCTGAATCTGTCCAAGCTTCCCGCACGACATCCTGCCAATCCGAATATGATTGCTGCTCCTCCCGGTTTCTGCTGGTATCCCGAAAATGGAGTGCAAGAAGATTGGTCATTTCTTCCTGCTCCTGTTCAATGGCGTTATTGGAAATCAGATTATCCACGTAACTTCTATCCTCATACATATCCCGGATTCTGTCCGCCGCTTCTTCCCACGTAACCATGCGATCAAAGTTTCTTCTGGCGGAATCTCCCCGTCGGATACGGATACCATCATTGTCATACCAGATACTGATTTTCTGTCCATCTATGGTAAATCCTTTTCCACCTGTTTCATATTCCTCCTTCAGGAAGTTCTGCATTTCTTCATTATCCAGACCTTCAATCAGTCTTGCCGTAATATGAAACAGTGTATTTTTCTGTCCACTTCCCGTGCGGAGAATATCATCTACTACTTCATCAGAAATAAGAAAAGCGGCTGGCTGTTCTAATGCAGCTGCCGCTTTCCTTATTTCTCCTAACTGTTCCTCTTCTGTCGGGAACAGACTTAATTGTAAATAATCTCCTGAATTACCAGTTCCTCTGCCTGTGCTTTGATCTGGTTCATGTGTCTGGTCCATGCCATCCCGTCTGCCATTTTGTCCGGTGCCGGGTTTTTCTCCAGAAGTTCTGACATCAGGTTGTCTACTCTCTGCCTTGCCTGGCTGTCGATTTCCATCAGATGACTGTCCAGACGGTTCTGTAAGGTCAGAATGTTGAATCTGGCTACTTTGTGGTTTCTCAGATACTCTTTCCTCATCAATCCGTACTTCCCGATCGTTCCTCTCGTCTCCTCCAGACTGATATCCGGAATCTGGTACTCTCCATTCTGGCTGTAAGTGATCTCTCTCATGCTCTGTTTCCTCCTTATTTTCTCCTCTATCTTCTGTGTTCCTTGTTTTACTTTCACGAATTAACGTGTTAAATTCATTATAAGCTACTTCTTTTTCTTTTGCAACCGTTTTCAGATCTTTTTCCAAGTCATTCAACACATATCGTCCAATCTGCATCAATACCGGTCTGCTGATCTCATTCACAGAACTTCCAAGGTGTCCAATAACCTTTAACTGGTTAAAATCTGTAATATGACGAAAATCCTCTGCATCAAGATATTCCTGCACATCCAGTCCGCATCGGTTCAGTAACACATACCAGACACTGTTTGTCATCAGTTCCCGGAACTCCACTTTCTGATTCTGTTCATCCAGATCTTCCAGAAAAGTGCCGGCTACATCCATTTGCAGTTCGTCGAAAGCATCCGGCAACCAGGCCTGCACACTTTCTTCTGCCGCCTGGTGAAGAACCTCTGCTAATCCTCCCTCTGTTGCTTCCAGTGCCAGCCGCTCCTGCAGATAATCTGCCACCAGTTGTTCTCCTTCTGGATTAAGATTCCATAACTGCGGATCTCTGCCCAGATTTTTTACCTTATAAGTATCCTGCACATCAAAAACATATCGGAGTTTCGTTTTTGGTCCGGATGTGTTATCTATCAGGGCAATTCCTTTAGACCCCTTTTTAATCCATCGGTACATCTTCTGGTTCCAGATTTCCATGGATGCCACGGCTGTTGCTCCCGGACGCTGTGCATAGATCAAGAGCTGTTCCGGAAAAGTGTACCGGTACAGCCTGGATGCAGTATTTAGAAACCGCATCCATTCCTGCGGATTGGCAGCAACATCCTTTGCCACTTCCTCCGTCAGAAGTTCCATTGCATATAATTTATTTGCCATCTGTTACTCCCTTTCTTCTTCCCACTTTTCTTCTACAACATCGGCAATCCGTTCCATTGCCCTTGTCATAGAAGGAAAATTACTACTGTTACTTGCTTTTCCAATCTGATCAATAAGAAATTCCGGCATATCTGCAAGTGCTCCGGCAATCATAGCCTTTACCCGGATATCCTCCAGCATAAGAAGCTCTTTTACACCAAATTCTTCACCAAATACATCCTGATATCTCCGTAAGTCATCCAAAAGATATTCCGGTTTTAAATCTCTATCCATTTCCTTTCTTTTATCATCACCATATAAACACCAGTCCATATTCTTTTCTCCTCCATCTTCATAAAATTAGGGACTGCTCACACAGTCCCCTCAAAATCATCGTTATTTCTCGTTATAATACTGAGGCAAGGTCTTTCGCCCTATTCTTTGGGATTGTATCTGTCCCTTTTGCTTTGATCTCCGCCTTGGCTTTCTCCAGTTTTCCATGGATTCCACCTTTTGCTTCTGTTCTCCCAGTTGCTTTTTCTGCTGCTTTTTCTTTCTCCAGACGTGCTTCCCTGCGTTCGGCATTTTCCATAACTGCTGTCTTTCCATCACAGAACTGAACCTTATCCGAAAGCTGTTCCTGCCTCTCTACCTGCGTCTCATTGACTTCCTGTACCATGGCATTTAATTCCGGTACTTCAAACATTCCGTTATCAGGAAGAATCAGCACCTCATGAATTGAAGAGGGAAGAACAAAATAATCACTTCCCAGGCATTCACCGATCTGCTTACGAATATCTTCCTGCAGTAACAGTGATGCACCATTCATTTTTTGTGCATTTGAAAGACAGAACATTGGATTTTCCATTGCTTCAACATTCAGTTTTTCATTCAAAAGATTTTCTGCTTCTTCACCAAAAATCATGGATTTTATCATTTCATTCATGTCCATCAAAACAACACCACGATTTCTGTCTGCCGCCACTGCATCTGCCTGGATTTGTTCTGCTGTCACACCCCATTCATTCATAAGATTGACAGTAACCGGAATACTACCAATTCCTCCCTCGTTTTCTTCCACATTCACTGCGTAATATGCTGCAAAATCTCCATGTTCGGTAACAACTTTATCAGCCAGGCGTTCTTCATTCCATTCCCGGTCACAGATTCTCACCTGTAATTTGTCCTTCATTTTTTCATAATCCAAAATATCCGGAAGACCCATATTGATAAATGCCGCTTTGTCCTGCACTTCAATACGCATATCTGCCACATCACCCACACAGGAATCCAGATTTTTTCCATTGACATATTCCATATAAAGAGAATCCAGATATACCATCGGCACAGCTCTTTGATCACCCTGTGGAATTGAAATGCCAGTCAACCTTAATCCATTATTTTTTGCAACTTCTTCAATACGGATTTCTCCATTCTGATATGAATCCGGCAAATAGTCTTTTACATTATCTTTGACATATTCATAAAATTCTTTTCTGTTCATCATACGCTTTTACCCCTTTCTGATCATGTGATGGTTCATTCTTTTCCTGCTGACCATCTGCTCGGCTTTTTTCTGATAAGCCATCATTCTTTTTAAAGTTCTCTCCTGGTTCTTTCTTGCTTCCTGTCTCTTTTCCATTGTTTTCATCATATTTTTCTGTCCCTTTCTGTGAATTTTTGTATTTTAAAGGGAGCCCTGATTCAGGGCCCCCTTTACTGAGGATTACTGTTTTCTGATTTTCTTTCTGCTGATATAAAGTCCTGCCATGCCTCCGGTAGAGATAAGCAGAAGCAGAATCGGCAGCCAGATATTTGTGTTATCTCCTGTCTTCGGTGCATCTGATACCTTCGTCTCTTCATGGGACTGCGGCACATCTGGTGTGCTTGGTGTTTCCGGAACTTCCGGTTTCTCATTTGTCAGATTGAAAGTAACTTCTACAACCGGCGTACTGTCGTCTGCGTAGGCAAATGTCACTTCATGCTTGGTCTGATCCAGTGTGTATCCATCCAGTGTTTTTGTCTCCACCAGATAATACTTGATTGCTGTATCATATTTGCCGTTCTTGAATGCGGCAATCTCATACAGCTTACTCTCGGCATGACCGGCAGCATCTGTTTTTAAGGTTTCCAGGACCTTTCCTTTGCTGTCACGGAATTCAAATTCTACTCCTTTCAGCGGTTCCCCAGATGATTTATCTGTCTTATTGAGAATGACTTTTCCCTTGGCAGTATCATCTTTCATAACCACTTTCTGGATTTCTCCAGTATCCTTCACCTCAAATGTCACATCCGATGTCAAAAGATATCCTTTTGGTGCCTGTTCCTCTCGTAAGGTGTATCTACCAATTGGCAGTTTTTCAATATAGTGTGCCTCCTCTGTGGAAGTCCAGCTCTCTACTACCTGATCGTCCTTATCAAGAATCGTTAGTTTTGCACCAGGAATCTCTGTATCTCCTGTGATATCTGTCTTGCTGATCTGAACCTTGGTCACATCATCTTTCATCTCATGCTTCTGAATCTCAGCTGTATTCTCAACCGTAAAGGTAATGCTCTCTGCAGTAACATATCCGTCTGCCGGTTTTGTTTCCGTCATGGTATACTCATTACCTACAACAAGTTCTTTGATCACATGAGATTCTTCTGTAGAAGTCCATTCATCCACAACATTTCCATCTGCATCCGTCACTTTCAGGTGTGCACCTGGAAGTTCTTTGCCTGTGGTCAGGTCTGTTTTTGTCAGTTCCACTGTGGTCGGCTGATTTTCAAACGTAAAATCATAGCTTACTTCTGCCTGATCTTCTCCGGCATATTCAAAGGTAAACTCCTGCACTTCTTCCGTTGTCACAAATCCGTCCGGTGCACTGTTCTCTTTTACATAATATTTTCCATCTACTGGAAGATCTGCCGCAAAAGTGATCTGTCCTTTCTCATCGGTTGCTTTCTGCTCGATGAGGGAATCTTTCTCAAGCAACACATCTCCGTTTACATTTTTGATATCTTCACTGGTATAAAGGCCGAAGACGCCGCCTGCAAGAACACGGTCTGTATCTTTTTCTTTCTTCAGAACAGTAACCTTTACTTTCTGACGGGTATTCTGCCATTTTTCATCATAAGTGATTACCGGTGTGTCCTGATCACGGTAGGAAAGATCAACATATCTCGGTTCTCCATCCAATACATAGCCATGGGCAGTTTTAACTTCTTTCACATAGTATTTGCCTGCCGGGAGATTATCCATCTGTGCAATACCATTGGAATCTGTAGTAATAGTTCCTACTTTTTCATCTGCTTTGTAATAATCTTTGCTGACACCATCTGCCGCTTTGATATCTTCCGCAGCAAATACATCGAAAGTCACATCTGTAAGGCTTCCGGTTACATATTCGAAGAGATGCTCCACAGTGCCTTTTACATTGTCCAGAAGTGTCACTTTATCCAAAAATTCTCCATTTTTGTTGATGATTAAAAGTCCTGTCGGCACTTCATCTTTCATCTCTACCTTCTGAATCTCTGCGGTATCTTCCAGTGTGAACTTCACATCCGTTGCTTTCAGATATCCATACGGTGCGATTTCTTCACGAAGGGTATATTCCTCCCCAACGGTCAGTCGTTTAATCACATGTGGCTGGTCTTTTACAGAAGTCCACTGATCTACGACATTCCCCTCTCTATCAAGAACGGTGAGTTTTGCTCCATCCAGTTCCACACCTGTTGTCACATCTGATTTTGTAATTTCAACCGTTGTCGGCTGATTCTTCTTCACTGTTTTCAGTTTTACTGTCTTCACGTCCTGTCCCTGATAAGAAGCATCCAGATTCAGAACTTCATCGGAAGAAACGAATCCTGCCGGTGCCTTTAACTCTTTTACATAATACTGTCCGAGTGGCAGATCCAGCGTACAGGAAGCAATTCCATCTTTATCAGAAGTCATTTCCTGTAACAGGGTATCAGCGTTGACAATGACTTTGCCTTCTGCTTTGATATCATCTTTGTTATAAATGCCAAAGACTGCACCTTCTACCGTTGCTCCGTTTTCTGCATCCTGTTTTTCTACCTGGATTGCAACTTTCTGTCTGTCATCACCAACAGTCACTTCCTGTTCGATCACAGGTGTATCCTGATCTGCATAGACAAATGCGACATCCGATCTGTCATGGTTCA
>OLOT01000899.1_pt1 | contig 19822 bp, 12 predicted proteins | sample 1671991 | NCBI WGS metagenome assembly OLOT01 (sample SAMEA3136634, study PRJEB25190) | human gut metagenome | biome: human gut; feature: human-associated habitat; material: faeces | place: Austria | collected 2013
AGCAAAAACGAAAGAAGGAAAGAGAAAAAAGAAGAGGGTGGGCGTTCATTTTTTGTCCCAGCCTCTTTCTGATTATGAAGATAAAAGTACTTGATCGTCTTTTAATGCCGTGCCGCTGTTTTGTTTGAACAACGCTAATAATTGGGGCACTGTGAGCTGCTGTTTTTCCTCTTGCTGGATATCTACGACGATCCTTCCTTGATGCAGCATGATCAGTCGATTCCCATAGCGGATCGCGTCTTCCATGTCATGAGTGACCATAAAAGCAGTGAGATTCTGCTCAGTGATCAGCTTTTCTGTCAATTCCATCACCGTTTTGGAAGTAGCAGGGTCAAGCGCTGCAGTGTGTTCATCTAATAAGATCAGTTCTGGACGCTGTAATGTGGCCATCAATAACGTAATAGCTTGACGTTGTCCTCCAGACAGCAAACCGATTTCTGAGGATAAACGATTTTCCAACCCCAAATTTAGCCGAGCCAGCTGGTCTTTGAAAAATGTTCGGTCTTGTGGTTTGACACCACGGAAGAAGCCGCGTTTTTTTCCTCGTTTCATAGCAAGAGCAAGATTTTCTTCTACCGTTAAACGAACGGCTGTCCCTAGTTTAGGATCTTGGAATACGCGACTGATGGATTTCGAACGTTCGACAACAGATTTTTTCGTGATATTTTTTCCATTCAATAAAATTTGTCCCTGATCGACAGAAAATGTACCGGCGATGCTGTTCAGCAAAGTAGATTTACCAGCCCCATTTCCACCGATGATCGTCACGAAGTCGCCGGGATCTAAGGAAAGATTAATGCCTTTCAGGACATGATTTTCGTTGATCGTTCCTTTTTCAAAGGCATGATGGAGATTTTCCAATGTTAAGACGTCATTCATTTGACACTACCGCCTTTCTTTTTTTGAGGTAAATGGAATTTTTGCTGGATCTGCGGGAAAGAAAGACAGATCACTAGCACGAAAGCAGAAGCAAGTTTCGAATCACTTGGTTCAACATTCAGTTCGAAGACTAACGCTAAAATAAAACGGTAAATGACCGCACCTAAAACGACAGTCAAGAGACGGAGAAATAGTGGCTGGTTACGTAACAAAACTTCTGCGATGATAATAGAAGCAAGTCCAATTACGATCGTTCCAATACCAGAATTCAAATCAGCAAAGCCGTTGTTTTGCGCAAGCAAGGAGCCAGAAAGAGCAATGCATCCATTAGAAATCATATAACCGATGATCTTCATATTATCTGTGTTGATCCCGTTTGCTTCGCTCATTGCCAGATTATCGCCAGTTGCACGAATAGCAAGTCCTGTTTCTGTACGTAAGAACAAAACAAGTAAACATACAACGATCAAAGCAAAAAGCAGACCGACGATCAGTACAGCGTTGTCTTTTGTTATGCCGAATGACTCGACCCAATGAAAGATCGTTGGCTGACCCAATAAAGAGATGTTCGGCGCAGCACCCATCACACGGGACGTGACAGAATATAAACCAGTCATGGTGATGATCCCTGCAAGAAGGGCGGGAATTTTCAATTTTGTGTGAAGCAGTCCGGAAACAAGCCCTGCTGCCGCACCCCCTAAAAAGCCTAGAAGACAAGCTGTCAATGGATGATAGCCATTTGTAATACTTACTGCCGCGATCCCTGCACCTAAAGGGAAGCTTCCTTCAGCAGTCAAGTCGGCAATGTCCAAGATACGGAAAGTGACGTATACACCAATCGCAAGTAGGGCCCATAAGACCCCTTGCGATGCAGATGATAAGAAAAGAGAGAGCAAATTTGTCATGAGAATCCTCCTGTGTTTTATTCAGCTTCTTTGATGCTGTCTGGATTGATGCCTAATGCTTTGGCCATGTCTTTATTGACATACAGTTCCAAATCATTCGCTGTTTCGACAGGAAGTTCACTTGGCTTCTTGCCGTCTAAGATTTTTGCTGCCATGATCCCTGTTTGTTTGCCCAAGCTTTCGTAGTCGATTCCTACTGTTGCTAGACCGCCGTCTTTGACTTGATCAACTGCGCCAGCAACGACAGGTGTTTTTGTTTCTTTTGCGACTTCACCGACAACACTTGCCGCACTTGCGAACGTGTTATCAGTAGGAATATAGATTCCATCTACATCTTTAGCTAGACTTTTCGTCACTTGTTGGACATCATTTGTGGAATTTGCTGTCAGTACTTTGACTTTGACGCCCGCTTTTTTCAATTCTTTTTCTGCCAAATCAGCTTGGATCTTAGAGTTTGCTTCACCGTTGTTATACATGATGCCGATTGTTTTGGCGTCTGGCACGATATTTAACAGTAAGCCGATTTGTTTTTCGATTGGCACCATATCTGTCGTGCCAGTCACATTGCCGCCAGGTTTTTCATTGGATGTGACTAAATGGGCTTGTTCCAAGTCTGTGACCGCTGTGACAGTCATCGGGATAGTGGTTGTTTCATTTAATAAAGATTGTGCTGCTGGAGTGGCGATTCCAAGTAGCAAATCAGGATCTTCTTTGACGAGTTTCTCACTCATACTTTTCAGGTTGTCTTGATTGTTTTGGGCATTTTGATAATCGATTGTTAGATTATCGCCTTCTTTATACCCTTCTTCTCCTAATCCTTCTTTGAATCCTTTATAGGCAGCATCTAACGAGTTATGTTGTACAAGTTGCAATACGCCAATTGTTTTTTGTCCATCTGATGCCTCTGCGGAATTGTCTTTTTGTGCGCAACCTCCTAAAGCTAGTAGCAGGGCAGCGCCTAATCCGATGATTATATTTTTTTTCATTTCTTTTTCCTCCTTAATTTTGGGAAACAAAAAATCCATTCAGACAAAATGTCCAAATGGATTGAAAAGTCGGAAAATAAATTGAAAAAGTAGAATGCTTGATACTTTTACTTTGTATTTTCACTGCTCAGCCACTTAGCATTTTGTCTACGTGGCTTTTTGCTGCAATACAAAGTTCTTTAGCCATCATAGATACAAACTGTCGTTTAACGTTTGTATCCATCATGATGAATACAAACCTATCTAAAGTAGCTAAAGTAAAAGTTATTCAGTTGTGTTGGTGCGATTTGGTTGATGTTGGTTCGCATAGAAGTTCCTCCACAAAATGAATTTTCTAAAGTATAACCGAGATAAAAAGGTCTGTCAATTAAGAATTGTCAGATAATTGAAAACATAAAATTGAAAACATTAAGAAAATGTTGCGAAAAAGCAGAAGAAACGCCAGGAAGTGTTGACTTTTATAGAAAATAAGTGTAGTATATGAAGTTGCAAAAACTATCTGATGAAGAAAAGGCAGAAACGAAATATTGTCCGTTTCGGCTTTAATATAAGGAAACAAAAGTAGAAGCTCACGAAGTAAGGTTTCAAGAGAATGTTCTATTTTTGGTTTTTTTTTGCCTAAAAGCCGCAAAAAATGTCTGTTGTTACCTAAAAATAATATTTGAAATATTATTGTAACAATTGATCGGGTAGTATTTTTGAATGACATTTTAGAGGGGTGAAGAGCTTGGCTGGACACGTAGTAAAATACGGAAAACATCGCGAACGTAGAAGTTTCGCAAGAATCAGTGAAGTGTTGGAATTACCAAATTTGATCGAAATTCAAACAGACTCTTACCAATGGTTCTTAGATGAGGGACTTAGAGAAATGTTTGAAGACATTTTGCCAATCGATGACTTCAATGGCAATCTATCTTTGGAATTTGTAGATTATGAATTGAAAGAACCAAAGTATACAGTAGCAGAAGCTCGTGCGCATGATGCAAACTACTCTGCACCATTACATGTAACATTGCGTTTGACAAACCGCGAGACTGGCGAAATCAAAGCACAAGAAGTATTCTTCGGTGATTTCCCATTAATGACAGAACAAGGAACATTCATCATCAACGGGGCAGAGCGAGTAATCGTTTCTCAGTTAGTCCGTTCACCAGGTGTCTATTTCCATGGAAAAGTCGACAAAAACGGAAAAGAAGGATTCGGTTCTACTGTTATCCCTAACCGTGGCGCTTGGCTAGAAATGGAAACTGATGCAAAAGACATCTCTTATGTACGTATCGACCGTACACGTAAGATTCCTTTAACCGTATTAGTTCGTGCGTTAGGATTTGGTTCCGATGATACGATCTTTGAAATCTTCGGCGACAGCGAAACATTACGCAATACAGTCGAAAAAGACTTGCATAAAAACGCAAGCGACTCAAGAACAGAAGAAGGTTTGAAAGACGTTTACGAACGTTTGCGTCCAGGCGAACCAAAAACAGCAGACAGCTCACGTAACTTGCTGAATGCTCGTTTCTTCGATCCAAAACGTTACGACTTAGCAAACGTTGGTCGTTACAAAGTAAACAAAAAATTAGATTTGAAAACACGTCTATTGAATCTGACATTAGCTGAAACATTAGTTGATCCAGAAACAGGCGAGATCATCGTTGAAAAAGGAACAGTCTTGACTCACCAAGTCATGGAAACATTAGCTCCTTTCATTGATAACGGTCTAAATTCAGTGACTTACTATCCATCAGAAGATGGTGTGGTCACAGATCCAATGACTGTCCAAGTCATCAAAGTATTTTCACCAAGAGACCCTGAACGTGAAGTAAATGTGATCGGAAACGGCTATCCAGAAGCAGCTGTAAAAACGGTTCGTCCAGCCGACATCATTGCTTCAATGAGCTATTTCTTGAACTTGATGGAAGGTATCGGCAATGTCGATGATATCGACCACTTAGGAAACCGTCGTATCCGTTCAGTCGGTGAACTTTTACAAAACCAATTCCGTATCGGTCTAGCACGTATGGAACGTGTGGTTCGTGAAAGAATGTCGATCCAAGATACTGAAACATTGACACCTCAACAATTGATCAATATCCGTCCAGTTGTGGCAAGTATCAAAGAATTCTTTGGTTCTTCTCAGTTGTCTCAGTTCATGGACCAAACAAATCCTCTTGGCGAATTGACACACAAACGTCGTCTTTCAGCCTTAGGACCTGGCGGATTGACCCGTGACCGTGCCGGTTATGAAGTTCGTGACGTTCACTACTCCCACTATGGCCGTATGTGTCCGATCGAAACTCCTGAAGGCCCAAACATCGGGTTGATCAATAGTTTGTCCAGTTATGCGAAAGTAAATAAATTCGGATTTATCGAAACACCTTATCGTCGTGTAGACCGCGAAACAGGTCGTGTAACCGACCAAATCGACTACTTGACAGCAGACATCGAAGACCATTACATCGTAGCCCAAGCAAACAGCCCATTGAATGAAGATGGAACATTTGCTCAAGACGTTGTTATGGCTCGTGCTCAAAGTGAAAACTTAGAAGTATCTATTGATAAAGTAGACTACATGGACGTATCACCTAAACAAGTAGTTGCCGTTGCGACAGCATGTATTCCTTTCTTGGAAAACGATGACTCCAACCGTGCCTTGATGGGTGCCAACATGCAGCGTCAAGCAGTGCCGTTGATCAATCCTCAAGCACCATGGGTTGGTACTGGTATGGAATACAAATCAGCGCATGACTCAGGAGCTGCTTTGTTATGTAAACATGACGGTGTCGTTGAATACGTTGATGCTTCTGAAATCCGTGTACGCCGCGACAACGGTGCATTAGATAAATACGATGTAACAAAATTCCGTCGTTCAAACTCCGGAACAAGCTACAACCAACGTCCAATCGTTCATTTGGGTGAGAAAGTCGAAAAAGGGGATACTCTGGCAGACGGACCATCTATGGAACAAGGCGAAATGGCTCTAGGCCAAAACGTTTTAGTTGGTTTCATGACTTGGGAAGGGTACAACTATGAAGATGCGATCATCATGAGCCGTCGTTTGGTAAAAGATGACGTATACACTTCTATCCATATTGAAGAATATGAATCAGAAGCCCGCGATACAAAATTAGGACCTGAAGAAATCACACGCGAAATCCCTAATGTCGGGGAAGACGCATTAAAAGATTTAGACGAAATGGGTATCATCCGTATTGGTGCAGAAGTCCAAGATGGCGATTTGCTTGTAGGGAAAGTCACGCCAAAAGGGGTAACAGAATTATCTGCAGAAGAACGTCTATTGCATGCGATCTTTGGCGAAAAAGCTCGTGAAGTCCGCGATACATCATTACGTGTACCACATGGCGGCGGCGGGATCGTTCACGATGTGAAAATCTTTACTCGTGAAGCTGGAGATGAATTGTCACCAGGCGTAAACATGTTAGTTCGTGTTTATATCGTTCAAAAACGTAAAATCCATGAAGGGGATAAAATGGCCGGTCGTCACGGAAATAAAGGGGTTGTATCCCGTATTATGCCGGAAGAAGATATGCCATTCCTACCTGATGGAACACCAATCGATATCATGCTGAATCCTTTAGGGGTGCCTTCACGTATGAACATCGGGCAAGTATTGGAATTACACTTGGGTATGGCTGCACGTCAGTTAGGTATCCACGTAGCAACGCCAGTATTTGATGGTGCAAGTGATGAAGACGTATGGGAAACAGTTCGTGAAGCCGGTATGGCCAGCGATGCGAAAACTGTTCTGTACGACGGACGTACAGGTGAACCATTTGATGGACGTGTGTCTGTCGGTGTGATGTACATGATCAAACTTGCTCACATGGTCGATGACAAATTGCATGCACGTTCAATCGGACCTTACTCATTGGTTACACAACAACCATTGGGAGGTAAAGCTCAATTTGGTGGACAACGTTTTGGTGAAATGGAAGTATGGGCACTGGAAGCTTACGGTGCGGCTTATACTTTACAAGAAATCTTGACATACAAATCAGATGACGTAGTCGGACGTGTGAAAACATACGAAGCAATCGTCAAGGGTGAACCAATTCCAAAACCAGGTGTACCGGAATCATTCCGCGTATTGGTGAAAGAATTGCAATCACTAGGTCTGGACATGCGTGTCTTGGATATCGAAGAAACAGAGATCGAACTTCGCGACATGGACGATGAAGACGACGATTTGATCACTGTTGATGCTTTGACAAAATTTGCCGAACAGCAAACTGCCAAAGAATTAGAAAAGAAAGCTGCTGAACAAGTGGAAGATGAAAAAGACGATGTCATCCAAAACTTTGAAACCGCAGAAGATAATTTAGACTAATCCGGTCTATGAGCTGCAAGGCGGTCGAAGATCAGCCGTCTTGCGGTTTGCCATTAAATGAAATGGAGGGAACCCCTTTTGATCGATGTAAATAAATTCGAAAGTATGCAAATAGGTTTGGCTTCTCCCGAAAAAATCAGAAGCTGGTCTTACGGTGAAGTAAAAAAACCTGAGACGATTAACTATCGTACCTTAAAACCTGAACGCGAAGGGTTGTTCTGTGAGCGGATTTTTGGTCCTACAAAAGACTGGGAATGTGCCTGCGGAAAATACAAACGTATCCGTTATAAAGGAATCGTTTGTGATCGATGCGGAGTGGAAGTTACTCGTTCGAAAGTTCGCCGTGAACGCATGGGACATATTGAATTAGCAGCTCCTGTTTCACATATCTGGTACTTTAAAGGGATTCCTTCACGTATGGGTCTTGTATTAGACATGAGCCCACGCGCTTTGGAAGAAATCATTTATTTTGCTTCATATGTAGTCATCGAACCAGGAAATACGAATTTAGAGAAAAAACAATTGTTGACAGAACGCGAATATCGCGAAAAACGTGAACAATATGGACAAGAATTCCAAGCTGCTATGGGTGCAGAAGCGATCAAGCAATTACTTGATAATGTTGATCTAGATGCAGAAGCAGCCGAATTGAAAGAAGAATTGAAATCTGCACAAGGACAAAAACGTACACGTGCAATCCGCCGTTTGGATATTTTAGAAGCATTCCGCGCTTCAGGAAATCAACCAAGCTGGATGGTTATGGACGTTATCCCTGTTATTCCACCAGATTTACGCCCAATGGTTCAATTAGAAGGTGGACGTTTTGCAACAAGTGACTTGAATGATCTTTACCGTCGTGTAATCAACCGTAATAACCGTTTGAAACGTTTGTTAGACTTGAATGCACCTGGAATCATCGTTCAAAATGAAAAACGTATGCTGCAAGAAGCAGTAGATGCATTGATCGATAACGGTCGTCGCGGACGTCCAGTTACTGGACCAGGTAACCGCCCATTGAAATCTCTTTCTCATATGTTGAAAGGGAAACAAGGTCGTTTCCGTCAAAACTTGCTAGGTAAACGTGTCGACTACTCCGGTCGTTCCGTTATCGTTGTTGGACCTTTCTTGAAGATGTACCAATGTGGACTTCCAAAAGAAATGGCTATCGAATTATTCAAACCATTCGTGATGCGTGAGCTTGTTCAACGCGAACTAGCTTCAAACATCAAAAACGCTAAACGTAAAATCGAACGTCAAGAAGACGAAGTATGGGATGTCTTAGAAGACGTAATCAAGGAACACCCAGTATTGCTGAACCGGGCACCTACGCTTCACCGACTTGGTATCCAAGCATTCGAACCAGTTTTAGTACAAGGACGCGCAATCCGTTTGCATCCACTTGTATGTGAAGCTTATAATGCCGATTTCGATGGAGACCAAATGGCTGTCCACGTTCCATTGAATGAAGAAGCACAAGCAGAAGCACGTATGTTGATGTTAGCTGCTCAAAACATCTTGAACCCTAAAGATGGTAAACCAGTTGTTACTCCTTCTCAAGATATGGTTCTAGGTAACTACTACTTGACAATGGAAGAAGAAGGACGCGAAGGCGAAGGAATGGTCTTCAGAGATCAAAACGAAGCCGTTATCGCATGGCGCAACGGATATGTTCATTTACATTCACGTATCGGTGTGAACCCTAACTCATTAGGTGAAAAACCATTTACTGAATGGCAAAAAGAACGTACGATGATCACAACAGTTGGTAAGATCATCTTCAACGAGATCATGCCTCCTGAATTCCCTTATCTGAATGAACCAACAGACTTCAACTTGACCGTCCAAACACCGGACAAATACTTTGTTGAAGCTGGTACTGATATTCCTGCACATATCAAAGAGCAAGAATTAGTATTACCGTTCAAGAAGAAAAACTTAGGAAACATCATCGCAGAAGTCTTCAAACGATTCAAAGTAACAGAAACTTCTAAGATGCTTGACCGTATGAAAGACTTAGGGTATAAACATTCAACACATGCCGGTATCACAGTAGGGATCGCTGACATCAGTGTACTGAATGAAAAACAAGAAATCATTGAAAATGCCCATAAACAAGTTGAAACTATTACAAAACAATTCCGTCGTGGTCTGATTACAGATGACGAACGTTATGAACGTGTCATTGCTGTTTGGAACGCTGCAAAAGACAGCATCCAACAAAAACTGATGGAAGGTTTGGAAGCGAAAAACCCAATCTTCATGATGTCTGATTCTGGAGCTCGTGGGAACATTTCCAACTTTACACAGCTTGCCGGAATGCGTGGTTTGATGGCCGCTCCTAATGGTCGAATCATGGAATTGCCAATCATTTCGAACTTCCGTGAAGGACTATCCGTCTTGGAAATGTTTATCTCAACTCACGGGGCTCGTAAAGGGATGACCGATACAGCCTTGAAGACTGCCGATTCAGGTTACTTGACTCGTCGTCTGGTTGACGTGGCCCAAGATGTAATCATCCGTGAAGAAGATTGCGGTACTGACCGAGGTCTTGAAATCCAAGCAATCCGTGAAGGAAATGAAATCATCGAATCATTAGAAGATCGTTTAGTGGGACGTTACACTCGTAAAGAAGTACGTCATCCTGAAACAAATGAATTGATCATTGCAGGAAACCAATTGATTTCCGAAGACATCGCAAAACAAATCGTTGATGCAGGTGTCGAAACAGTGACAATCCGTTCTGTCTTCACATGTAATACAAAACATGGTGTCTGCAAACATTGTTACGGACGCAACCTTGCAACTGGCTCTGACGTTGAAGTCGGAGAAGCAGTTGGTACGATCGCCGCTCAATCAATCGGTGAACCTGGTACTCAGTTGACGATGCGTACATTCCATACGGGTGGGGTTGCCGGAGACGATATCACTCAAGGTCTTCCTCGTGTCCAAGAAATCTTTGAAGCACGTAATCCGAAAGGGCAAGCAGTGATCACAGAAGTAACAGGGGATGTCATCGATATCTCAGAAGATCCTGCAACACGTACCAAAGAAGTAACAATCAAAGGAAAAACAGATACACGTACGTATACTGTTCCTTATACAGCACGTATGAAAGTAGCAGAAGGCGATATGATCCACCGTGGTGCGCCATTGACAGAAGGATCAATCGATCCAAAACAATTGTTGCAAGTTCGCGATGTATTATCTGTTGAAAACTACTTGCTTCGTGAAGTACAACGTGTTTACCGTATGCAAGGGGTAGAAATCGGCGACAAGCATATCGAAGTAATGGTTCGTCAAATGCTGCGTAAAGTTCGTGTAATGGATCCAGGTGATACAGATATCTTACCAGGTACATTATTAGACATCGCAGACTTTAAAGATCAAAATTACAATACGCTAGTCTCAGGAGGCGTTCCTGCAACTTCTCGACCTGTCTTGCTAGGTATCACAAAAGCATCATTAGAAACAAATAGTTTCTTATCTGCTGCATCATTCCAAGAAACAACTCGTGTCTTGACGGATGCTGCGATCCGCGGTAAGAAAGATCCTCTTCTTGGTTTGAAAGAAAATGTTATTATCGGTAAGATCATCCCAGCTGGTACTGGTATGCAACGTTACCGTGACATGGAACCAAAAGAAGTCGGTGTAGCAAGTGAAAATGTTTATAGTATTTCAGACATCGAAGCACAAATGGCTGCAGAAGACGCAATGAACAATCAAACAAAATAGATATTTTACAAAAGAGGTTGTGACAAATTATTGTCACAACCTCTTTTTTTGTTTGTCTAAAATAATTTGTCTAACTAGAAGAAAAGTGGGAAAGGATCTTACAACATCGGTTCGTATCCCATTAAGGTATCGGAACGATCATCTTCCCAGAGAAGTCAATCAATAAAAATAAAGATAGATCATTTTTTGAATGCAAAATAAATTCATGGGAAGATAGAGCGGTTATTTTTAATATTTTGCTAGCTATTAGTGAATAGTTCCTCGAATACAACAAAACCAGTAGACATGTCTAGTTATTCTATTTATGTTTTAGAGATAAGTATCCCCAAATAACATGGATTGAAATAAGGGTAAATAAGTTTGAAAAAATGAACTTTAAAAACTTATACACAACGTGGCTGAAAAGACAACTTTTTCTTGCCTGTGGAAAAAATAGTTTAACACAAACATTATAGTTATCCACAGCTATCTAAAACAGATGGAAAATAAAGAAAAATCCGCTAAAATACCGGGAGGGGGTAATGGAGGATGAGTGATTGAAAAAAGAACAGAGTAACTGACTTATCCTCAGTGTTTCTGTTCTTTTATAAATCTGCCCTACATTTCTTGTTGTTGGATCGAATCTGTGAGAGTAATCTCGGTTGAAAGAATGATTCTTTTTTCTTCTGGGTATTGGTGATGGATCAATTGGAATAAAAGTTCTGTGGCTTTGATTCCTAACTGATTTGTTGGAATGTCTATCCGAGTCAGCTGTGGCGAAAATAGGGAGGACAATAAGGGATCACTGAATCCTGCGATCGAAAGATCATCAGGTATCTGCTTTCCAGTTTGTTCTGCCACTTTGTAAATACTCAATGATTTTAATGCATCGGTAGAAAAAATCGCAGTTGGTCTTTCTCGCAACTTCATTAAATCATTCATTGCTGCCATGCTGTCTTCTAAGCGAAAGCCGCCGTCTATGATCCATTCATTACGGATATCTAGGTGATGATCAAATAAGCATTGACGGTAACCATTGAGACGATCATTGGATACATAAACTTCTGTCGGAGCATGGAGACAGCCGATATGACGGTGTCCATTCTTGATCAGTGTTTCCACCAAATCGTAACTATCCTGGAAATTATCCGTGTCCACTGAGTAGATGTTCGTGTAGTCGTTTCCGACTTTTCCGATTACCACAATAGGAATATTGTATTGATCCAATTCAAAAAGAAGTGTTTCATCCATCGTAGAGCTTAAAATAATAATTCCTCGAATCATTTTTTCTTGGATCTTTTTCGCGCATTTTTCTAGCTCTTCTTCTGGTGTTTTTGCCGTTTGTAGAATCAAGTCGAAGTTATTTTGTTCAGAAACGGCAGAAATGGATTGAATAACATCTGAAAAAAAAGGATTGCCATAGGTCGTATGAGAAGTACGATGAGATAATGCTAGAATCGCGTCAAAACCATTTCCTGACAGTCCTCTTGCAATTTTGCTCGGTTCATAATTCAATTCTTTGATTGCTTGAAGTACACTTGCTTTTGCTTTATCAGAGATATTTGGCTGGTTATTTAATACTCTGGAGACAGTTGATTTGGAGACATTGGCTTTGTTCGCAATGTCATAAATAGTAGGTTTCAATTTTATATGCACCTCCTTTTTGGGAGCGTTTTAGAATAATTCCATAGTACAATAGACATTCTTTTTTGTCTATGATTTTGAAAATTTAGGAATAGCTTGCATGATCATGAGAGACCATATTTTTTTAAGAAGCTATTAACTATTGATACATAAGCTTTCTTATTTGTATTTTTTTGTATATCAAAATTATTTAAAAAAATGCTATTGACAGTAAGCGTTTTCCATAATATGATCAAATCGTTGGGAACGCTCCCAAAAAAGAAAGGGGAATCCGATGTATACAAAACTTTTACAAGCGATTTATCGCGACTCAGATTTGGCTGAGAAAACCGCCTCTATGATTGAACAAAAAGTCAGTGATTATCAGCAGAAGAAAGGCCAGGCAGGCAAACTGCATTGGGACGAAGAAGATATTTTCTTGATTACTTATGGGGATCAATTTTTTGAAGAGCAGCAACCAACTTTGCGTACATTTAAGAAATTTTATCAAAAGTATTTGGCAGATACATTTAGAGTTGTACATTTCTTGCCATTTTTCCCATATACATCTGATGATGGTTTCTCCGTTGTAAATTATCAGGCAATCAACGACCGTTTGGGCACATGGGAAGATATAGAAGAAATGAGAAGCGAAACACGGTTAATGTTCGACTTTGTCTGCAATCATATGTCTGCCGAAAGTACTTGGTTTCAGGAATATTTAAACTTGAATGATACGTACAAAGATTTTTTTATTGATTTGCCACTGGATACAGATACAAGCAGCGTGACTAGACCAAGGACTAGTCCACTACTTACAACTTTCATCGACAAAAACGGGAAAGAAAAACATGTATGGACGACTTTTAGCGAAGATCAAGTAGATTTGAATTTTAAAAACCCAGAAGTTTTATTGAAAATGATCGATATTCTTTTGTTTTACCTAGAAAAAGGCGCTTCATTTATTCGTTTAGATGCTGTGGGGTTTTTATGGAAAGAACTAGGAACTTCTTGTATACACCTGCCAGAAACGCATAAGATTATTCAGTTATTCCGTGCAATCGTTGATGAAGCAGCTCCAGGAACGGTATTGATCACCGAGACAAATGTGCCACACAAAGATAATATTAGTTATTTTGGCGATGGCAGGAATGAAGCACAGATGGTCTATCAGTTTTCACTGCCACCTTTGACTCTTCACGCGATACGCTCGGGAAATACAAGTAAGTTGAAAGAATGGTTAGAAACAATCAATTTTACATCGAAAAAAACGACCTTTTTTAATTTTTTAGCTTCCCATGACGGAATCGGATTAAACCCGATAAGAGGTATTCTGCCGGAAAAAACGATCCTTGAATTAGTGGAACAGCTGAAGAAAGAGGATGCCCGAGTAAACTACAAGAAAAACCCAGATGGAACGACCAGTCCATATGAGATAAACGCTACGTATCTAGATGCGTTAAGTTCTCCAACAGATACGACGGAATGGAGAAGCAAACGCTTTTTAGCAGCTCATTCATTTTTGGTAACTTTACCAGGCGTGCCGGCAATTTATATTCAAAGTGTGCTGGGAAGTCGAAATGATTACAAAGGCGTAGAAAAAACAGGAGAGAATCGAAAAATCAATCGGCAAAAATTTTTGTTAGCAGATATTGAGAAAGAGTTGCAGACAGATCCATTAAGAACAGCAGTATATGGTGAATTGACCCAGATGCTATCTATTCGAAAAAAAGAAAAAGCCTTCCATCCGAATAGTTTGATTTACTTACTGGACTCAGCAGATTCTTTTATCAGTTTTATTCGCGAAGCGAAGGAAGAGAAAGTCTTAGTTATCCATAATTTTTCCAATCAATCAGCAGGTTATCTTTTACCAAAAGGAGATTACCTAGACCTGTTTTCTGGACAAATTATCCATTGCAGTCAAGAACGAAAGTTGATATTCCAGCCGTATGAATATATGTGGCTGAAAATAATAAAATAAGAGGTGGAAAAAATGAAAAAAATTATTGTTACTACCTGTCTGCTAGCTACTGGATTTCTTCTTACTGCTTGTGGTGAAAGTCAAAGCTCTAACGAATCACAACAGACAACGATTCAATTCATGCACTCTTCTGTCGAACAGGAACGATTAAGTGTGATCAATGAACTGGTTGCTGATTTTGAAAAAGAAAATCCAGACATCAAAATCAAGCAAGTGCCGGTAGAAGAATCAGCGTTCAATACGAAAATCGTTACGTTAGCTCGTTCCGGTAAATTACCAGAAGTAATGGAAGTCAGTCAGGATTTTGCTAAAGTGATGGATAAAGATGAACTGATTGATCAGACGGCAGTCCAAAACGTTATCGAGGAAGCTGGAGAAGATAATTATTATGACGGAGCCAAAAACCTTGTTCGTTCAGAAGATGGAAAAAGCTATATTGCTGCACCAATTAGCGGCTGGGTTCAAGGTATTTGGTATGACAAAGAAAAATTATCAGAAGCTGGTTTTTCAGAACCAGAAAATTGGGATGATATTTTAAAAATTGCTCAACATTTCACAGATAAAGAGAATAAACAATATGGAATTGCTATGCCTACTGCTGAAGGAACAATGAGTGAGCAAGCGTTCTCTCAATTTGCTTTGTCAAATGGAGCAAATGTTTTGGATGATGAAGGCGAGGTAACGATCGATACGGAAAAGATGAGAGAAGCATTGTCGTTTTATCAAAACTTATCCCAATACACGATGCCAGGCTCTAATGATGTGACAGAAATCAAAGATGCTTTCATGAATGGAACAGCACCAATGGCAATCTATTCAACTTACATTTTGCCTTCTGTTTATGAAGCGGGGAACTCAGAAAATATCGGTTTTGCTATCCCAACACAAAAAGATCAAGCTGTCTATGGCACAGTATCTGGATTGACGATTTCTTCTGGTCTAGACGAGAAACAAAAAGAGGCTGCTGAAGCATTCACAGCTTTCTTATCTCAACCGAAAAACATGGAAAAGTGGGTCTTGATGTCTCCTGGTGGTGCTCAACCAGTGAATAAACAAGTAGTCGAACTGGATGGTTACAAAGAAAATGAAGTCATCAAGTCTTTTGGCGAGCTGCCATCTGAGATTGCTAGTGCTTTTGATGAAGTACAAGTCTTTGGACTAGTCGGGGAAAAGAATTTCACGAAAATGGGAGATATCACAAGCTCAGGTGTGATCGGAAAAGCAGTGAACCAAGTAACTGTCGGAAACGAAGATGTCGATCAAGCTTTAGCTGACGCACAAAAAAATACGAAATAACAAGAAGTTCTGCCAATGGTGTTCGAAAAAATCAGATAGCTATTGGCAGATTATCAGGGGGAGGTTTCAATGAATCGTCCAAGGAAACATTCTGACTTAAAATTAGCCATGGGACTTTTAGCACCAAGCATGCTTTTATTAGCTGTTTTAGTGCTGATTCCAATGCTTTCCAATATTCAGATCAGTTTTTTCGATATGCCGCTGAATCCTAACTTAGACGCCGTTTTTATCGGATTAAGCAATTATCTTGAAATTTTAAGTGATAGTGAATTTTATCGTTCTTTAGGTTTAACAGTTGCTTACACATTCTTAGTTGTAGCAGGCAGTACAGCTTTAGGATTAGCCGTAGCTATTTTGCTTAACCGCAAGTTCAGATTTAGGAAAACGGTGCGTTCACTGATTTTATTAAGTTATGTTACGCCATCTATTTCTTTGATTTTTGCTTGGAAATATATGTTCAATAATAGTTATGGAATCGTCAATGATCTGTTAGTAGATAGGTTGCAGCTTTTCAACGAAGCACCGCTGTGGTTCGATCAGCCAGTTGCTAGCTTCTTTATGGTCGTTTTGTTTGCGATCTGGAGATACTATCCGTATGCGTTTATTTCATTTTTGGCTATTTTGCAAACAGTCGACAAAACGCTTTATGAAGCAGCTGAAATGGACGGTGCAAATGCTTGGCAGAAGTTCAAGATCGTGACACTGCCGGCAATCAAACCAGTACTAGCAACTGTGATTGTTTTACGATCTATCTGGATGTTCTATATGTTTACAGATGTCTATCTACTGACGAATAAAGTCAATATCTTAGGCGTTTATTTGTATCAGACAGCCTTTGCGTTCAATGATCTTGGAAAAGCAGCAGCTATATCGATTCTATTGTTCATCATTATTGCAGCGGTCGTCTTGCTCTCACGAAAGAAGGTGGACTTGAAATGAAAAATAAAAAGAGCAGGAAAATCTTATTTTACGCGACGATTTTGTTGCTATTAGCTGTCAATTTGTTTCCATTTTTGATCATGCTGATGACATCATTCAAGGATTCACAAGAAGCAATTGCAACGACACAAACTATTTTTCCGAAAGAATGGACTTTTGAACATTATCAGGATATTTTCAATGCTGAGATTTTTCCATTCATCATGTATTTCAAAAATAGTTTAGTGATCTCCTTGATAGCCTCCGTAACTGCAGTAGTGATTGGGATCAGCGGGGCATACGCTTTGTCAAAACTACGCTTCAAAGCTCGCTCGAAAATCAATGCTAGCTTTTACACGGTTTATATGTTTTCCGGTATGTTGATCGTTGTTCCATTATTTAAAATCATTTCCAGTCTAGGTTTGTATGATACCAATACAGCACTGATTATCACGATGGTCGTTCAAACACTTCCTACTGCGATATTCATGCTAAAAAGTTATTTTGACACGATTCCGACTGATATTGAAGAAGCAGCAATGATCGATGGTCTTAGCCGGATCCAGATCATTATTCGGATCATTATACCATTGGCTATTTCTGGAATCATTTCTGTCTTCGTTTATTGTTTTATGGTTTCGTGGAATGATTATTTATTTGCTTCGATTTTCCTGTCGACCTCCGAAAAATTTACTTTACCAATCGGTTTGAACACATTATTCAGTACACCAGACTACATTTGGGGACGAATGATGGCCGCTTCATTGGTGACCGCTTTACCAGTCATCATTATGTATGCGTTATCTGAACGATTCATTAAAGGTGATTTAGTCGAAGGCGGCGTAAAAGGATAAAAAGAAAAGAAAGAGGAAAGAAAAGATGAAAAAATTAGTTGCATTAGAACCAAGAATAGCCGGATTCAAAGATTACGAAGACCGTGAGATCGAAAAGAACGAAGTACGTATCCGAGTAATTTTCGCTACTCCAAAACCAGGAACAGAAATTGTCGACTTTAGAGGATTAAGTCCATTTATCGATGAAGAATTTTCAGAAGAATGGCGCCTATTCTTGCCAAGAGAAGAAGGAAGCCAACGCGGTGTGGTATTTGGCGAATTTCAATTAGGAAATATGATTGTCGGTACGATCGAAGAAACGGGCAGTTTGGTGACAGAGTATCAAAAAGGAGAGTTAGTCTGCACTTATGGACCCATTCGTGAAACACTGATTATACAAACGGTGTTGATAATTATAAACTACGTAAACTTGATCGGTTGGATCAATGGAAAAATGCAGTATGTTACGATCCTGCTCAATTCGCTTTAGGTGGTATCCGAGAAGCACATGTTCGAGCAGGTGATGCTGTAGCAATCTTCGGTTTAGGCGCTATCGGACAAATTGCGATTCAATTAGCTAAAAAAGCAGGTGCCACTACCATCGTTGGGATCGATCCCATAGCGCAGCGTAGAGAATTAGCAGAAAAATACGGTGCCGATTACACGCTAGATCCTATGAAAGCAGATGTCGGTTTTCGTCTAAAGGAATTGACAGATAAACGTGGAGTAGATTCAGTTATTGAAACGAGTGGCAGTGCTGCCGCATTACAAGCTTCTTTAAGAGGGATCGGCTATGGCGGGATCATTTCTTATGTTGCCTTTGCTAAACCTTTTCCAGCTGGGTTTAATCTTGGTCGCGAAGCACATTTCAATAATGCAAAAATCGTCTTTGCTCGAGCATCTAGTGAACCAAACCCAGATTACCCAAGATGGAACCGTAAACGAATCGAGGACACATGTTGGGAATTATTGATGAACGGTTACTTGGATTGTGAAGAAATCATTGATCCAGTTGTGCCATTTGCAGAAAGCGCAGAAGCTTACATGCGTTATGTAGACCAGCACCCAGAAGAAAGTATCAAAATGGGCGTTCAAGTCCGAGGAGGAGAACAATGAAATTCGGTACGCAAGATCAAGCATTTTTCCCAAGAGACATTTTAGAAAAATTTAGATTTATCAAAGACTGTGGATTTGAAGAATACGAAATCGACGGTAAGTTGTTAATAGAAAATATCGATACAGTCAAACAGGCAATCAAAGAAACAGGGATCCCAGTAGTGACAGCTTGTAACGGATACGATGGGTGGATCGGTGACTTCATCGAAGAACGGCGTCTTAATGGTGTACGTCAAATTGCTGAGATTTTGCGTGCACTAAGCGAGGTTGGAGGCAAAGGAATCGTTATCCCAGCAGCTTGGGGAATGTTCACTTATCGATTACTGCCGATGGTTTCACCCCGAAGCAAAGAAGGAGACTATAAAGCAGTCAGCGAATCACTTCGTTATTTAGATAAAGTAGCCGAAGAAACAGGTACGGTTATTTATTTGGAGCCTTTGAACCGATACCAAGACCATATGATCAATTTGTTAGCGGATGCGCGTCATTACATTGACTCTAATCAATTGAAACATGTGCAGATCATCGCTGATTTTTATCATATGAATATTGAAGAAGATGATATTTCAAAAGCATTGACTACGCAAAAAGAGTATGTGGGTCATATCCATTTAGCAGATAATCATCGCTACCAACCAGGATCTGGCGCAATTGATTTTACTCGCCATTTTCAAACGCTACTTCAAAATGAGTATGAAGGTTATATGGTATATGAATGTCGTTTGCGAGGAGAAAATGAAGTGAAAATTTATCAGGAATCATTGCAATACTTGAAAAACTGTCTGGAAACAGCGCGTCATTTAAATGATTTAGAGAAAGAATAGAGAAAGAAAAACAATAAGTAAATAAGCAAAGGAGGGAGAAATAAATGAAGAAAGTAGCAATCATAGGCGCTGGACAAGTAGCAGAAAAAGTACATGCTGCTTATTATCAAAAAAGATCAGATGTCTTAGAATTGGTCGCTGTGGTTGATCCAGTCAGCCAGCGAGCAGAAGACTTTTGCCGACGTACAGGATTTTCTCATGCGTATACATCAGTTACACAAATGCTGAATGAGATTTCTCCCGATATCGTGAGTGTCTGTACACCCAATCGCTTTCACTTCGAACATGTATTGGCTGCCCTCGAAGCTAATGCTTCAGTGATGTGCGAGAAACCACCAGCTATGACAGCTGATCAAGCAAGAAAGATGGCAGAGACAGCCGATAAAAACGGGCAGATTTTGGCTT
>OLOT01000906.1_pt1 | contig 19722 bp, 12 predicted proteins | sample 1671991 | NCBI WGS metagenome assembly OLOT01 (sample SAMEA3136634, study PRJEB25190) | human gut metagenome | biome: human gut; feature: human-associated habitat; material: faeces | place: Austria | collected 2013
AAGACTACGCCGCGCAGCTCTCCGAGCTGGAACTGTAAGGAGGGCCGGATATGAAACAAAAGAATCTGACCGGCCTGCGTGCCGGCGTTTATCAGGAAAGCAGCAATCAGAAAAGTGCACTTTTTGATCTGCTTGCCAGCATCCTGATTTTTCTCGCGCTTGCCGCGATTGGTTACACGGTAAGCGGCTTTTCTGCAATGCTCTGGCTGCTTGGGGCAGGTATTCTGACCTGCATCGCTGCTGCGGTTATCCGACATTTCAGAAAAACGAAGCTGCTGTTCCCCATCCTGCTGGCGGCACTGCTGCTCGTTGTCCTGTTCGCGCGAAATCCGCTCCTGAACGGCTTCGGCGCGGCATGGAATACACTGCGCGACCTTTGGGCAGCGGAAAAAGGCATGCTCCTGCCGCTTGCCGAAACGGACAGCACCGGCCTTTGGCTGGCCGGGATCGTGGCAGGTATTCTGCTTGCGATGGTGAGTGTCGCGCTCTCATGCGTACCGACATTGACAGCAATTTTGCTAGCAGCCTTGAGTGTAGCAGCGGCGTTTGTGCAGCCGGGTGTCCTGCTCCTTGCCGCCGCAGCGATTGCCTTGCTGCTGCTGACATGGCAGAAAAACAAAAACGCCATCTCGGCGGCGAGCTTCCTGCTCGTGGGCGTGATCGTCGCGGGCGTAGCCGCAATTTCCCTGCAAACGGGCACGATGCAGACCCTTTCACAAAATGCGAAGGACGCTTTGCATCACTGGCGCTACGAAAAAGTGGAAGAGATTCTGCCGGAGGGCGAACTGTCCGAGCCGGTCGTGAAGGCGGAGAGTACGGACACCATTCTGTCCGTCACGGCGGACACGGCGCAGACACTCTATCTGCGCGGCTTCGTTGGCGACACCTACGAAAATGAAACATGGACGGCGTTGGATACGGAAACTGCCGCAGAGGAAAAAGACCTCTTTTACTGGCTGCATCAGTCCGGATTTTATCCCCAAAGCCAGTTGGCGACCGCCGCCCGGCTGATGGGCAATTACCAGTCCGGCAGCGTCAGCGTGCAGAATCTCGCGGGATGCAGCCTGTACCGCTACGAACCGTGTACGATTCTGCCTGAACGCGCAGGTCTGGCAAAAAACAGGATCCAGCCGTCCTCGGTTGAAACAAGCGGTCTGCGCGGTGAGCGCGGGTATTCCTATGAGACGGTTTCGGATGCGCAGACGCTGCTGCCGGAGCTGCTGGACTTTTTGCAAAATGACACGTCGGACGGCGTGAGATCGTACTTGCAGATGGAAAGCGCGTACCGCGAGTTCGTGTATTCCTACGCGCTGACCGTTCCCGCGGAGTTCCGCGCGCAGCTCGGCGCGGTGCTGGATCAATGCTGCGAAAGCTACGGCCCGGCAAACAGCCTGACGAAAGAGCAGGCGCAGACGGCGGCGCTGGCCTTTTTGGAGAGCTGCTTCGACGGAAGAGGTGATATCGCGCTGCCGCTGGCGGATACCGCGGACGGCACGACGTACCAATACGCGACCGTCGCGGCTTTGGCGCTGCGGTATTACGGCATCCCCGCCCGCTATGTCGAGGGCTATACGGTCAAGGCCGCAGAAAACGAGCCGGTGAACGTGGACGCAAGTGCCGCGGGCGCTTGGGTGGAAGTTTATCAGGACGGCATCGGCTGGCTGCCGCTGGCGCTGACACCGGGCCTTGAAGACCTCTCCGCCGAGCAGACCGAGAGCGGCATCAAGCCGGTCGGCGCGGGCAAGGAAGGAAACGGCGACGGCCCGCGCGTAACAGAGGGTCAGGAGCTGGAGCAGGACGATGCAGAGCCGGACGATTCGGAGGACAGCACCCCGGACGGCGGCCAGCGCACCGGGCTTCTCCACAAGCCTGCGTTTTGGATCATCCTTGTTGCCGCGCTGCTGCTTCTGCTGCTTGCGGCCATCATCATCCGTCACGAGGTCATCCTCAAAAAGCGAAACGAAGCATTCACGCAGGAAGACCCGTCCGCCGCAGCCGCCTGCCTGTTTACAGACTGCGCGGCATTGCTGGCAGCAATGGGCTTCAAGCGCGGCACAGGCTCCATGCTGGAGCTTTGTGAAACGGCAAAGGAGCAGCTTGGAGAGGAGTACGCCGCGAAGCTGCACGATATGACCATGTATAACGCACAGGCGCTGTTTTCCAGCCGTGCGATCTCACCGGAGCAGCTCACAGAAATGCGTGTGTTCCACGACGCAACGCTGGAAAACCTGAAAACCCACACAAACTGGCCGAAAAAACTGCGGCTAAAATGGCTGAATTGTCTCTACTGATGGGAGGTAACCCTATGAAACTGAAACGAATGACCGCCGCATTGCTCCTGCTGGCGATGCTCCTGTCCTGCCTGCCGCTCAGCGTGCTGGCAGCGGACGCAGAGTTGGTTGAAGCGGAAGAAACCGTGGATACCGTGCCTGCGGAAAATACAGACGCGGAAGTGACCACAGAAGAACCTGTGGAGGAAGCTGCAATTTCGACGCAGGCGGTCAATGCAAGCGGATATTTCTATTTTTCCGCCGAAACGGCAAATAAGCTGCTCATTGCGCCGACGCGGATCGCCTTTACGGATGGGCAGACTATCCGGCAGGCGCTGAACGCCAGCAAATACAGCTTTACAACGAATGGCAGCAATCAGTTTATTACGGCGATTGAGGGTGTCAACGGCAACTATACCTATGGCAGTACGCCGGATGGCGTTTCCATTGACAGCGCTGCCAATACTGTGACGCATTTCAGATTTAGTGAAGCCTCGAACAGCACACCGTCCTCCGGCCTGCAAACCTTGATGCAGGTCATGGCGGACTATCTGGAAGAAGCTGCCGATGTGCAGAACGCCGCAGCAGACGAATACCAGGCAGCAGTCAGCGGCTATTTGGGCGTTACCAGTGAGCGCGCACAGAGCTATGCAGCTGCGATCACGGCGAAGATCAACGCCTATAAAGCCGGGCAGAATACCCAATACACCGTGACCTTCTCCGACTATTCCGGCAGCAGCTATACCGTGTCTGCAACCAATGACTATGGTAAGCAGTTTGCGGATGCCAACCATACCGGTACGCTCCAGCTTCCGGCAGGCGGCTATACCTTCTATGTCCGGCAGGGCAACCGCATGGTTTCCGGCAAGATCACGGTCAGCGGTGCAATGACGGTAAGCGCCAGCCTGCCCACCGGGGACTGGTTCAATGAGAGCAGCCTACAGATTTCCAGCGGCTACGACGCGGAGTTCGATGCGAACTGCTACAAATATACGCTGCAGGATCATACCGCAACCGTGCAGGTGCCGGACAGCTTCACCGGACGGCTGTATCCATATTTCAAGTTGAACACCACAGGAGCAGCGGTCAAGGCCGTTTACACGGACATAAGCGGTGCAGCCAGAGATAAGGCCATCCCGGCTGAGTCTAAAGCGACCAGCATTGACAATGCGCTCTCCCGCGGCGCGGCGGGCAATACGGTTGCGCTCAGAGCCAGCAAGAGCGGTTCTGACGGTTATACGCAGAGCGTGGATCTGACGCTGCAGCTCGACCGCATGCCGACGCTCGGCAGTCTGCGCGTGACCAATGCCGCAGATACGGCACAGGCCGCGACGGAGAGCTTCTCCAGCACCAAGACGGAATATACCTATAAGATCCTTGATTCCGAACAGGTGCTGAAAATCTATCCAACCGCCACGGTCTCCGGGTCTTCCATCACGGTCAACGGAAACAAACTGGACGCAGACGGCAGCGCGACCGTGACGATCTCCGGCAATACGACGGTCACAGTTGCGGTTTCCTCCGGCAGCTACACGACGACCTACACGCTGACGATCCAGCCGGGCAAGGGAACGAAAGTCACGTTCATTGCAGCTTCCGGCGTAACACTGACCGTTGTGAACAAGAACGGCGAAGAGCTGGCATATACCATGACGCTGGGTGACGGAAACACGCTTAATTATCTCTACACGCTCGTGCCTGGAGATGAATACTCGTATGTCGCGACGAAGGGCACCTATTACCATGCAAAGAAAACCTTTACGCTGGTTACGGAGGACGGCAAGTCCCCAATCATTGATGTAGCGGTCAAGCAGGAGGACTGGTTGTCGGAATTAGCGCTTGGAAACAGTGAAAGCAGCAATAACAAAGGTAACATTGCCCTCAATACAAAATTCTCAAAAGCCACACATACGTATACAGCTGTTGTTTCAGACTATTCAAGCAGCGTGTACGCATGGATTGCAAACGTGGTCGATTTAACGGATCTTTCAAAAAAATATGAGTGTTCTGTCATTTATCAGGCACAAAGCACAGCAAGTAACGATGGGGATTCAACAACCATAGCGTTAACGAGCAGAAAACAGACCGGTACACAGTTGCCGCAGGTATTACTTCCAGGGAGCGCCTATGAAAATACGATTACGTTCCGAGTCACATATGTGGATGAAAATGATGGCGTAACGTATTACACAGATTACACTGTTGCACTTTTGAGAACGCTGAGCCTGAAAAATATGGAAATCTCCTTCCAAGGTGCGCCCGTTACCCTGAACCGCAAAGGCAGCAGTCTCGTTGGATATAGTTCCAGTGAGAACGCGTACAGCATACTTGTACCGGCGGCAGCCCCCTCGCTGGATGTCACATTTGAACTGCACACGGATGCACCAAGATACGGCGATACCGACAGCGGGTATGAGATTTCTGTAAGTGGTGAGCGTGTGCCGTCAGGCGGAACACTTACCGCAAAACTGAATGGCAGTGAAGAGTCGGAGCTTCTCACCATCGAACTGACAAACCGCAATAACAAGACCGCAAAAACCATTTACACTATTGAGGTTCAAAAAGCTGCTACCACGGCAGTTACCTTTGAAATGACCCCCGCGGATGGCCAAATTTATATCTATGAGAGCATCAGCGGAAATCGCAGCTGGCCACGCACAGGGAAAACCTATGCGCTCTCGGAGGGCTTCACCTATACTGCAAGCTTTACCTGTGTGGGCTATCGCGGTCAGCAAGCAGAACTGACGTTGGAAAAGAATGAAAATGGACAAGTCGTGCTGAAACTCGGAGAAGAAACTTTCACGGATCTTCATGCTGTCCAGATCAAATTGGACGTTGCAGAAGAAAACAAGGAAATTCAGCACAATCTGAACGCCGAATGGGCGGATTTCCGCGGCACATCGTATACTGGAAGCACCATAGGCGGCGGTATGAACAGCAACAATGGCATTACAGACGCCAAAACGCCGATCACAGCAGAAAGCGGCATGATGTACTGGGCAGTGAAGCTGGGAGAGGGCTACTCCGACGGAGCCGTCAGCAACCCGATTCTGGTGGACGATTGCCTGATTGTCTATGCAGGCGACCATATTTACCGCGTAAATAAGGACACCGGCGCAGTGGAGGCCACGGGTCAGATGGCCGGGAAATCCAGCTTTGCCATCAACGGGCCGACCTATGCGGATGGCATTGTGCTGGTTGGTCTGTCCAATGGACGAATTCAGGCATTTAACGCAAAAACACTGGAATCCCTGTGGCTGTACACCGACCCGCTGGGCGGCCAGCCAAACTGCCCCATCACAGTCCTGAACGGATACGCCTACACGGGCTTCTGGCGTGCAGAGGAGCTTGACGCGAGCTTTGTGTGTGTATCTCTGACCGATGAGGATGTAGGAACTACAACAGAAGCGAAATCGGCAACGTGGCGGCATGTTCAAAATGGTGGCTTCTATTGGGCTGGAGCCTATGCCTGCGATGACTTTATTATGGTTGGCACAGATGACGGCAAGGACAACTGCTCATATCTGTATCTGTTTGATCCGCTGACCGGCGCTATACTGGATTCCAAAAGCGGGTTCGACGGAGATATCCGCAGCACAATTTCGTACGATAAGCAGAGCTGCGCATATTATTTTACATCAAAGGGCGGCACGTTCTACCGCGTAAAAGTTGAAGCGAAGAACGGCAGCTACGCCATTACAGCATGTGACGGACTGAAGCTGGACAACGGTGCAAATGATCCAGCCCTTCCGCCGATGAGCACTTCCACGCCGGTCGTCTATAATGGCCGCGCGTATATCGGTGTCAGCGGCACGGGTCAGTTTACGCCATATTCCGGCCATAACATCACGGTCATCGGCCTCGGTGACACAATGTCCATTGCGTACAGTGTGCCGACACAGGGCTATCCGCAGACCAGCGGCCTGCTTACAACAGCGTATGATAGCCATGTCTATGTTTATTTCTTTGATAACTATACGCCGGGAACGCTCCGTGTACTCAGAGATGCACCGAACCAGACGTCAGCTGATTACACCACGCAGGAGCTCTACAAGGGGTATAGCTATCAGGCACCATATGCTATTTTTACGCCTTATGGCGATCAGGCGCAGTACGCGATCTGCAGTCCCATCACTGACAGCAACGGCACGATCTACTTTAAAAATGACTCTGCTTATCTCATGGCGTTCGGCAGAAGTGTTGAAAAAATCGAGGTTACAAAGCAGCCAAACAAGGCGCAGTACGAGGTCGGCGAAACCTTTGACAAAGCCGGCATGGTCGTGACCGCGACGCTTTCGGATGGTTCGATGCGCGACGTGACCGACATGGTGTCTGCGCCGGCAGGTAAGCTTGCAGATGGCACGACGGAGCTCACGCTGGAGTTTGGCCGAGGCCAGACCATGTACCGCAATCTGCCGAATGGCAATAAGATGACTGCCGGCAATAAGATTGCTGCAATTACAACGACGGTACAGATCTCTGTAGGGGAATCGACAGATGCGGTCGAGCTTGCCGACGGTATTACCTGGAGCTTCCGACCGGCAGCCAATACGCTTTCTATTAACGGCGAGATCCCGGAAGGGCATAAGGTCCTGATCGCCTGCTATGATGAAAACGGAATGCTGACAAAGCTGGAGGTGCTGACCATCAGCGGCAGTGTGAAACTGCCGGACAGCGCAAGGATTCGCGTATTCTATATTGACGGAGACAGCAAGCCGCTCTGTGCCGCCGCAACGGTTCTCGAATGATAAGGAGATGCAGCGCATGAAACGATCTGGTTCTAAATTACTTTGTATTCTGCTCCTGCTTTCTCTGCTGCTCTCCCTGACCGCCTGCGGCAAACCGGAAACGCAGCTTGAAAAAACGGCTGGCTATCTGCAAGCGCAGATCGCCGAGCCGGGGACAGGTTCTGTTGGCGGAGACTGGCTGATTTTCGGGCTGGCGCGCTCCGGCGTGAAGGTTCCGCAGAAATACTTTGACACCTATTATGAGAATGTGGAAGCGGCTGTCCGGGAGAAAAACGGTGTGCTGAGTGACCGGAAATACACCGAATATTCCCGCACGGTACTGGCGCTGACGGCTATCGGGAAAAATCCCGCTGATGTGGCCGGATTTGACCTTCTGAAACCGCTTGCCGACTTTGAACAGGTCACAAAGCAGGGCATCAACGGCACGATCTTCGCGCTGCTGGCGCTGGACAGCGGGAATTATGAAATGCCGGAGGATCCGGATGCCGCCGTGCAGGCGACACGGCAGATGTATGTGGACGAGCTGCTTGCGCGGGAGCTGCCGGACGGCGGCTGGACGCTGGCCGGTGGGGAGCCGGACGTGGATATTACGGCAATGACGGTGCAGGCGCTTGCCAAATACCGTGAGCAGCCGGACGCGGCGGCAGCTGTGGAGCGCGGCCTTGCAGTCCTTTCCTCCTTGCAGGAGCCGGACGGCGGTTATGTCTCGTGGGGGTCCAGCAACAGCGAATCGGTCGCGCAGGTGATCGTGGCGCTAACGGAGCTTGGCGTTCCGCTGAGCGACGAGCGCTTTGTGAAGAACGACGTTACTGTAGCGGACGCGCTTCTGCGCTTCGCGCAGGAAAACGGCGCGTTCGTGCATGTGCGTGACGGCAGCGGCGGTGACGACGGCATGGCGACCGAGCAGGCGTTTTACGCGCTGGCCGCCATCCATCGTGCCGAGACGGGCGAAACCACACTCTATGACATGACGGATGTGATGCAATGAAGCAGTTTTACAGACTGGCTGCGCTCCTTCTGGCGCTTTTGCTCCTCTGCGGCTGCGCGGCGGGAAACGGCTACGGCAAGCCCGAACGAAAGGAGGGTCAGGATCAGTACCTGACCGACCCCGTTCCGGAGGGCAAGCCGCAGCCCGTCGAGCCGCAGGACGTGACGGTCGGCGATGCGGAATACACCTGTACGATCTCCATCTCCTGCGCGTCAATTCTGGAGCACATGAACCTGTGCGACAAGGAAAAGGCAGAGCTGGTGCCGCAGGACGGCTGGCTGCTGAAGGCCATGGAGGTCACGTTTCAGGAGGGCCAGAGCGTCTTTGACGTGCTCCAGCAGGTCTGCCGGGAAAACAAGCTCCATATGGAGTTTTCCATGACGCCGATCTACAACTCCGCCTACATCGAGGGCATTGGAAACCTCTACGAATTTGACTGCGGGGAAACGTCTGGCTGGATGTATAAGGTCAACGACTGGTTCCCCAATTACGGATGCAGCCGCTACCAGCTTCAGGACGGCGACGTCGTGGAGTGGGAATACACCTGCGAACTGGGCAAGGATATCGGCGGCGGCTACGCGGCAGGCGGTGAGGCATGAAAAACAGAGATACCTTCTCCGGCTATCATCCAACGGTCAATTTTCTCTATTACGCACTTGTTCTGCTCTTTTCCATGTGCCTCATGCACCCGGCCTATCTGGCGATCTCGCTGACCGGGGCGCTGGCGTATGACATTTATTTAAAAGGCCGGAAGGCCGTGCGCTTCGCTGTCATGGGCTTGCTGCCCATGGCAGTGCTTGCAGCGCTGGTCAATCCGGCCTTTAATCATGAGGGTGCGACGATCCTGACCTACCTGCCTTCCGGCAACCCCCTGACGCTCGAATCCATGCTTTACGGCGTGGCAGCGGCCGTCATGCTGGCAAGCGTTGTTCTCTGGTTTTCCAGCTACAACGAGGTTATGACTTCGGACAAGTTTGTGTACCTGTTCGGGCGCGTGATTCCGGCGCTGTCGCTTGTTTTGTCCATGGCGCTGCGGTTCATCCCGAAGTTCAAGGCGCAGATGCAGACGGTTTCGGAAGCGCAGGCGTGTATGGGGCGCGACACGAAAAACGGAAGCGTGTTCCGCCGCGTCGGGAACGCCGTCAAGATTTTCTCAATTATGGTTACATGGTCGCTTGAAAATGCCATCGAAACGGCAGATTCCATGCGCTCGCGCGGCTATGGCCTGCCGGGGCGCACAGCGTTTTCGATTTATCGCTTCGATGATCGGGACAAGGCCGCGCTTGCGTGGCTGGTTTTCTGCGGGGCGTATCTCACTTCCGGCTGGATGGCGGGCGGAACGTATTTCCGGTATTATCCGACGGTGAAGGCCGCCGCATGGACGCCGATGACGGTGAACTTTATGCTCGTGTATCTTGCGCTGGTGCTGACGCCGGTGATACTCGACCGAAGGGAGGACAGGCTGTGGAACTCTTTGCAATCAAACATCTGAATTTTGCGTATCCAGAACAGGAACAGAACGCAATTTCCGATTTCTCGCTGTCTGTCCGGCCGGGAGAATTTCTGGTGCTCTGCGGCCCCTCCGGGTGCGGAAAATCGACGCTTTTGCGGCAGCTGAAAACCGTCCTTGCGCCGCACGGACGCAGAAGCGGCGAAATCCTGTTCGACGGAAAGAAGCTCGACGAGCTATCCCAGCGCGAACAGGCTGAGAAGATCGGTTTTGTGCAGCAGAGTCCCGAAAATCAGATCGTCACGGACAAGGTCTGGCACGAGCTGGCGTTCGGACTGGAATCGCTCGGCTATGACACGCCCACGATCCGCCGCCGCGTTGCAGAAATGGCGTCGTTTTTCGGCATTCAGGAATGGTTTTACAAGCCGGTCACAGAGCTGTCCGGCGGGCAAAAGCAGCTCTTGAATCTCGCTTCCGTCATGGTTTTGCAGCCGAAGGTGCTGATCCTCGACGAGCCGACGAGCCAGCTCGACCCCATTGCCGCGTCGGATTTTTTGGCGACCCTCGGCAAGATCAACCGCGAGCTGGGAACGACGATCATCCTGACCGAACATCGTCTGGAAGAAGCGTTCTCGTTTGCCTCGCGCGTGGCAGTCATGGACGGCGGCAAGCTCCTTTGCACCGGCACGCCCGCCGAAGTGGGCGCGGAGCTGAAAAACAGTGGCAGCGCCATGTTTTTGGCGATGCCCGCCGCCATGCGCATCTGGAGCGCCACGGATTCCAAAGCCGCCTGCCCCATCTCCGTCTGCGACGGTCGGAACTGGCTGCTGGATTATGCAAAAACGCGTGAGTTAATATCTATCCCCGAAGAAACGAAAAACGCGCCGGACACGGAGACCATCGTGGCGGCGCAAGAATTGTGGTTCAAATATGAAAAAGACTTGCCAGATGTGGTCAAAGGCTTGTCGCTGGAGCTGCACAGGGGCGAATTTCTTGCCCTGCTCGGCGGCAACGGTACAGGCAAAACAACCACGCTCAAGCTGCTGGCAAACCTGAAAAAAGCTTATCGCGGCGAGATTGCCATCACGGGAAGCGTCGGAATGCTGCCGCAGAACCCGCAGGCGCTGTTCGTGAAAGCCACGGTGCGCGAGGATTTATTGGAGATCTTGCCAAAATCCGAACGAAAAACCGAGCGTCTTGCACAGGTCGTTTCGCTCTGCAAGCTGGCAGAACTGCTCGACCGCCATCCCTACGATTTATCCGGCGGCGAACAGCAGCGTGCGGCGCTGGCGAAAAGTCTGCTCCTGAATCCGGACATTTTACTTCTTGACGAGCCGACGAAGGGGTTGGACGCGGAGTTTAAGCAGACGTTTGGGCGGATTTTAAGGACGCTGCAAGCGTCCGGCGTGGCGATTCTGATGGTCAGCCATGATATCGAATTCTGCGCGAAATATGCCGACCGGTGCGCCCTGTTTTTCGACGGCAATATCGTCACCGAGGCTGCGCCGCGTGTATTTTTCAGCGGCAACAGCTTCTACACGACCTCCGCGAACCGCATTGCGCGTGATGTGTTGCCGGAGGCGGTCACGCCGGAGGATGTGATTGCGGCCTGCGGCGGCGCGGTCGCGCCGGAACCGGCGCTGCCGGAGTACCAGCGCGTTCCGCCTGCGCCGGAGAAGGAATCCAAAGTGCTGAAAAAGCTCCCGGTCTGGCGCAAGGCGCTTGCCGCCGTATCCGGTATCGTATCGCTGGCGCTGATCGTGCAGGCCATTGGTGTGACCGATTTGACAAAGCTGGTGGACACGGGTGGATTGACGAATCTTGCAGGTGACCAACTCAAGCTCTACGGCATTCTGCTTCTCTCGCTGCTCGTGTTCGCGCTGTCCATTGGCCGAAAAGCGGACAGGCCGGATTATCTCATCCAGACACCCGTGGAAAAGCGGAAGCTGAGGAAACGCACGATCCTTGCGACGGCTTTGATCCTTCTGCTCATTCCGCTGACGCTGTTCATCGGCGTGTACTGCTTCGGCGGGAAACGGTATTATTTCATTTCGCTGCTCATTCTGCTCGAATGTATGCTGCCGTTTTTCCTGATTTTCGAGGGCAGGAAGCCGCAGGCGCGCGAGCTTGTTCTGATTGCCGTGCTCGTCGCGCTGAACGTCGCGGGCCGCGCCGTGTTCTTCATGCTGCCGGAGTTCAAGCCGGTCGTGGCGATGACGATCCTGGCGGGTGTGGCCTTCGGCGGAGAAACGGGATTTCTGGTCGGCGCGATGACCATGCTTGTCTCGAATATGCTGTTTTCCCAAGGGCCTTGGACGCCGTGGCAGATGTTCGCGATGGGTATCATCGGCTGGCTGGCGGGAATTTTGTACCGCAAGGGTGTTCTGCGGCGGTCGAAGCTCAGTCTGTGTATCTTCGGCGTGATTGCCTCGACCGTGGTATTCGGCGGCATTATGAATCCTGCGTCAGCGCTTATGTGGTCGAATACGATCAACTGGAAGATCATCATGAGTTATTACATCACCGGCATCCCGGTCGATCTGGTGCGCGCGGTTGCCACGTTCGTCTTCCTCTGGCTCGGCGCGGAGCCGATGCTGGAAAAGCTGGACAGGATCAAAGTTAAATACGGGTTGGTGTACTGATGATTCAAATAATCTATAACATCCGACTATTTTGCTGTGGGCCTTTATTGCAAACAGACGCGAGGCTGGCGGTTTCCCACTCCCCTGCTAAAGCCACAGCATTTTTCGTGGAATCGTTCCCGTTGACCAAGTTCATACTTCCTACCCATGCAGGATGAATATTGACAGCCACCGGATATCATGCTATCATACAGATGTAATTGAGTTTTGCGCCCGTCTGAATGACAACGCGATTTTTCGCATTGCGCACGAGAATCAGGTTTGTATGTTATGCCAGCAATTTGCTTCACCCTTATCCGGGTGAAGGGGTTGCTGGCATTTTTATATAGATAATATAGCCAATGGCAGAAAGGATGAAGCAATGACAGAATACGCCCCCAATTTAGGGCACGCAGTTTGCTTTCCAGTAAGGAAAGGAATTGCAGCAGTGAACAAGGATATCATGTGAGTAGACTGACAGCGCGCAACAGAATGCGCTGCCGGTCTTTTTTATTTCAGAAAGGGGTACAAACTTGAATTTAGTAGAAAAAATCAATCAGGTCAAAATCAAGGCAGATACACGCATTTCAGGAGCCGACAGGGCCTTTTGCGAACGCCAGCAGCGCGCCTATGATGCAGCACGGGAGGCGCTGAGAGAATTGGATTTTACATGGACAGACTGCATCTCACAGCAGAAAATGATCCTGGATGGTGAGCAAGCATATACATACTATCTGGGAAACGACCGCAATCTGAAGACGGCCTGCTTTCGGGATGAACTGGAACGTTTACATGAACATTTCATCAACAGATTGACATCATATTTTGCACGTACATATAGTGTCGATCTCTCCGCGCAAAGCATCACAGAGCGATTACTGCCATCTAACAGCAGCAAAGGTATCTTTGAACGGGAAAAAGCAGAAGAAGCAGAGGCTGCATACCATAAAGCCATGCGTGAGCTTGCGCTGCGATACACCGACGTGCTGGATCAGATCTTCATTCAGCTTGGTGGACGCAGTTTTCAGGAAAGAGCGTTCTGGGAAATACAGCAGCGCTGCTGCAGCGCAGTATGGAACACATACAAAAACGAACCGCAGTATGTTCAGCAAAAGGATATCATTCATTTTTATTGTCACTTCTGCAGCTGTGACGCAGATTGGACACCGCCGCGCTGGAGTATGACTGACCGCGCAAAGAATGTTTTGTGGGGTGTCGTCCATTTTGAAACCGGAAGCTATACAATGGTGCCTGCCGTTCTTTCTGATTTTTTCTCTTATCGGGATGTAAGGCAAGCCTGTACAGACTTCCATGGATACAGTAAGCTTCGGCAGATTCGTCTGTTCAAAAACGGAAGAATGGATATCCGGTTCGCGAGCAGCGAATTGGCAGAACAGTTTATTGACATCTACTTGAGCGCTGCATATTCGTGAGGTGCGGAATATGAAATATCCTTTACCAACAGAACCGATTCCACAGTCCGCGCGCAAGCAAATCAATGAAAAGCTGCTGTATCTGATCGATAATGATACCTGCGTAGCATATGACGTATCCAAAGCCGACGTGTTTCAGGCGTATACCGGACGAGGCGGCTTGCATGGGCTGCAGCGCAGCGATTATAACAGCTATGCGGCATACAGCGAAGCAAAAAAAGAAGCAGAAAATGGGCAGGTGTTTACGCCCGCGCGTCTGTGCCAGTTTGTTGTGGATTGCCTGCACATTGGGCAGGATGATCTGATCGCGGATCTGACCTGTGGGATGGGAACGTTTTTTAACTTTCTTCCGAATGAACGCAATGCTTACGGGTGTGAACTGGACATAGACGCCTATAAGGTGGCAGCGTTTCTGTTCCCACAGGCACATCTGGAAAATAAGGATGTCCGCCGCTATACGCCGGGCGTGCAGTTTGATTATATCCTTGGTAATCCACCATATAATCTGCGCTGGTGGGTGGAAGAAGGGAAAAACTGTCTTTCGCAGTTTTACTACTGTATCAAGGCCGCAGAACTTCTCAAGCCGCTTGGTATTCTTGCAATTATCGTACCAGCATCGTTCTTGAACGATTCATTTTCTGATGGCGCAATGATCTCGGCGATGGAAAATGCGTTCAGTTTCCTTGGACAAGCTGCTCTGCCAGAAAACGCATTTCAGGATATGGGTGTCGCACAATTTCCAGTCAAGCTGCAATTCTGGCAGAAACGCAGTCAGACCATGCCGGATGCACACCGTTATCAAATGGAAAGTATGGATCTATCTGATGGATTCTCTGCGGAACAGGCGCTGCAGATCTACAGCGAAATGATCCAACCGGCGCAGGAACTGCTGAAGGAGAACCGGGCGAAGATCCTGCGAGAGCTTGCGCAGCGCAGAGATACGTCTGAGCAATTCTTATATCAGGTTCAGAAAATGCTCTATCAGATCAAGGCGCATCCGCGGATACGGGATTCTTACGCAAGCTGCATGGAATATGTGCGCCGCTTTTATACGGAAACACAGCCGAGCAATATGGATTATAAGGAATGGTGCCAGAAACGTCTGACTGAAGCCAAGGTGCTGGCGTATCTGCGCAGAGTGCTGAAAAAACAGAATGCGCAGCCAGGTGAAGATGTGATCCGATTGGTAAAGCGTGACGGCTGTTTTGCATATAAGGCTTATAATGCAGCAGCGCGGCGGCGAATGCGTGAGAACCAGCGAACGGTTTTGCCAATCTATCGGGCGGTAATAGCCGGCAGCACAGATCTGACGCCAGCGTATGCGCGTCTGATCCGAAGAAAACATAGAGCGTATTTGAATCAGGGCCAGAAGTTTTCAGAGATGCAGCAGGATACGGACATTGCAGTATGGCTGGAGGATTTTCAGCTTTGGGATCAGGAGAATTGTGAGCTGATTTGCCTGAATGAGAATCAGCGCCGGGATCTGAATTTGGTATTGCAGAAACAGTATGCCCTGTTACAGTGGGAACAGGGCAGCGGAAAAACGCTGGCTGGAATTGCAGTCGGACGATATCGAATGCAGCGGCAGCATCTGTATTGCACTTGGGTCGTATCATCAGCGATCTCGATTCGCAACAACTGGGACGGCGTACTTACCAACTACGACTTACCGTATGTATTTGTAGAGCAGCTGCGCGATCTGGAACGGATTCATCGGGGCGATTTTGTTCTAATCACAACAAATGCACTTGTAAAATACAAACGGCAAATCAAACGCTGGATGCGGATACACGGGCATAAAGCAAACCTTGTGCTGGATGAAAGCGATGAGATCACAAACCCGTCAAGTGCCCGCACAAAAGCAGTGCTGTCCTGTTTCCGCCGATGCCGGGCAAAGCTGCTTGCGACGGGGACGAGCACACGGAACAATATTGTAGAATTTACGCCCCAGCTGGAGCTGCTTTATAACAACTCGTTCAATATGATTTCATGGGCTCCGTACATATACAGCACCGAACGAGACGGCGATATGACAACAAAGAGCAACCCGTATTATGGCGCACCAATTCCGGCGTACCGAAAGGGTTATGCACTATTCTCTGCGTCCCACCTGCCGGAGAAAATCACAGTGTTCGGTGTCGGACAGTGGACGCAGGACATTTACAATGCGGAGGTGCTGCGCGACATTCTGGACAAAACGGTTATTACCCGTTCCTTCAGGGAGATCGTTGGGCGGGAGATCCGGCGGCTCCATCAGGTTCCGATTCCGTTTACCGAGGCGGAGCGAAATGTATGCAAAAAGGCAATCGAAGAATTCAATCAGTTGCGGGCAAACTATTTTGCGACGACGGGAAATTCCAGAAAAGACGCGATGATGCGGCTGATTCAGCAAATTACGCTCCTGCTTCGAATCAGCGCCGCTCCCAATACGCTGATGGAGTATGTGGGGGATCTGCCCGGAAAGCTGAGAAAAACCACCGAAATGATCGCACGATGGGATCAGGAGATCGTCGCGGTCGGTGTGCGCCACGCGGTAATTCTGAACGCTTATGCGGATGCGATACGAAAAGCCATGCCGGACCGACCCTTGTTTCTGGTAACAGGCGCGACGACAAGCTTTGCCAAACGGCGTGCGCTGCGAAAAACGCTCCGGGAGAGCAAAAACGGAATCCTGCTTTGCACACAGCAGAGCCTTCCAAGCTCTGTCAACTTCGAGTTTGTGAATAAGATCATCATTCCGGAGCTGCATTATAACAATGCGCAGATGAGCCAGTTCTATATGCGATTCGTTCGCTATACCTCGACCGAATGGAAGGACATCTACTTTTTGACCTATGAAGACAGCATCGAGGCCAACCTGCTGCAAATGGTGTTGGCAAAGGAACGAATCAATCTGTTTATGAAAGGTGCAGACGCGGATCTGGACGAGGTCTACAAAAAATTCGGAGTCGATTACAATTTGCAGGCGCAGCTTCTCAGCCGCGAAGCAGATGCGGATGGCCGGATGCGGATTCGCTGGGGGCAGCAGCAAATTGCCTAAGCGCTTTTTACAATACTGGCATTCAAAAATGTGCAGTTCTCAAACGAGGACTGCACATTTCGTATGTAAGCGTGCCGGACTAGAAGCTTCCTCAGCGCTTAGAAAAATATTTGCCGATAAGAACGAATAAAATCACCCCCAATAGAAAAAGCCGCCTGGCTTCTCGTTGAAACCAAGCGGCTGCGTTAGAATATTTGCTTTTAAGGAATGAAATCAGATCATCCACACAGGGACGATATATGTGCTGCTGTCGATTGCGCTTAATGTCTCCCGAAGGCAGATGATTGCGCCTGTGCCTCTCGGCACGGAGGCCTTATCCAGCAGCTTGAAAGCGCCCGTAATTTGTGTGGGCGGGTTGATGCTTTTTTTGATCTCGATGGGGTGCAACTGACCGTCGCTCTCCATAATCAAGTCGATCTCGTTGCTGTTCTTGTCCCGGTAATAATGCAGCAGGCAGTCCCTGGCGTTGTTGCTGTAGGTCTTGATGATTTCCGACACGACATAGTTTTCTAAAATTGCTCCGTTTATCGCCCCGTTCATCAGAATTTCAGGACTTGAGTACCGGGTCAGATAGCAGACCAACCCTGTATCGAAGAAATACATCTTCGGCGTTTTGATCGTCCGCTTCAAGAGGTTGTTGGAGTAGGGGTGCAGGAAGAACACGATCCCCGATTTTTCAAGCTCCTTCATCCAGCGCTTTGAAGTATCGTCACTGACGCCCACATCCCCGGCGATGTCATGCAGATTCAGCATCTGGCCGCTCCTGCAGGCGGCAGCACGAATAAAATCGGCAAACATTACCTTATCCACACCGGGAATGTCGGTGGTCACATCCCGGTCGATATAGGTCTGAATATAGCTGCTGTAAAAGACATCCCGGTCTTTATACTTGCCGCTCCTGTGGCCGGGAAGCGCACCGTCCCAAATCCTTTGATAAATCTCATTCGGTGTGGCAGGGGAAAGCAACGCCTTGCGCCTCTGCAATTCATCGAGTTCCAGCGAAAAGGGCGAAACATCCACTGCGCCGCAAAGCTCGGCTTGTGACAATGCAGACATATGAAGAATGGCGGTTCGTCCGGCCAGGGATTCCTGCGCCAGCTCCATCAGGCGATACGCCTGAGAACCAGTCAGCCAGTAGGAGCCGGGTGCAGCGCCGTTATCCACGGCGATCTTGATATACGAAAACAGCTCCGGTGCATACTGAACCTCATCGATGAGAACCGGCGCGGGGTGCAGCTTCAAAAACATAGCAGGATCGGTTTTGGCAAGCCTGCGTTCCTCCAAATCGTCCAGCGAAACCTCGGCTCGTGCCGTCCCCTCCATCAGATGCCGCAGCATGGTGGATTTTCCCACCTGACGCGGGCCGGTCAGCAGCACGCAGGCGTACTCCTCGCTTACTGCTGTAAACTTTTTTTCAAGCTGTCTCTCAATATACATTGCTCCGCCTCCTTTTGGCTAAAATACGATGCACTTATATTTTAGCCTAAACGCAGTGAGAAGTCAATAGATGTGAGGCTAAAATACGATACACTTATATTTTGGCCTGCGCAGACAGCGATTATGCGTATCCGCAGCAGGCTTAACCTTGTCCTCGCAGAATATAAAGCACACCTGCCCTTCGATTACAGTCTAACAGAACCAAAAGGCAGGTGCGAGTGTGTGAATTTCCGAATCGCGCGGCCAGTGCGATGGATCGCGAGTTATAGATCTGTGATTTACTTTCACTTCTACAGGAATAATCTGTTCGCCTGTATACACTGCTCTGCGTTTGGTCGCTTTTCAATACAGCGTCCACCAGTAGTCAAATAAGCGGCGATAGAAGTTCCCTTTCGCCGGAGCGTTCCGGCAGCTGCGGATCCGTCGGCTGGTTTCTCGCTTGATCCATCTTTGACAGTTGCTGTTCTTGGGATATTTGATGTACTTGCCTGTGTGCAGCAGCGTCTTGCCGTCAAAGCCCCAGTCGATATATCCGCGATGCGGAGCATAGCCGCCATAGTTTATAATGTGCAGCAGCCTGTCGCTTTTTTGAATATCTCGAACGCGGCGCAGTCTGCGACGGCCTTTGCTTCGCAGATGCGCTTCGGATAATTCATTCTCCGTGAGCTTGGCAATCTTCTCGTTTAATGCGGTTTCGGTCATAAGTCCTCCCACTCGGCACGGCACGTGTCACGGGCGATATCCCGTACCAACTCCCGCGCCGCTTGCTGTGAAATTCCTTCTGCGCCCGCTTGCTCTGCTTCTTCAGCGGTACTATATTGACCATCATTCATCCACCTCTATTTTACAATTAAATTACAAAGTGCATTTTCATCTTGCATCCGGCTGCCATCTCTGATATTTTGTAATACCACGATCTTAAAGGAGGCAAGCAAAATGGGCATGAAAGCATACCCCGTGATTGATCCCGTTGCGACGGGAACCAACATCCGCCGTCTGCGCATGGAGCGCGGCTTGACCGTCCGGGAGCTGCAAAGCTACTTCGGCTTTGAAGAACCCCGCGCAATCTACAAGTGGCAGAAAGGTGAGAGCCTGCCCACGGTGGATAATCTCTATGCGCTCGGAGCGCTCTTTGAGGTTCCGATGGATCAGATTCTGGTTCCTGTTATAAAACTGCATATCGTCAATGAGCAGCAGGCCGAGCCCTGCTGCTCACATCATTTTCTCTCCGGCTATTTTGGATACGGCAAGCGTCCGATGCAGCTTCTACCATTTGCTCCGTCTGCATTGCCTGCTGCGTGACAGGTCACGCATTCAGCTTCGCACACGGAAAAAGATTCAGCATTTGGTCGTGATTGATCTCGTAACCAGCGAGTAGGCTTGCTTGCCTTACATATGGAGATGTCAGTTTGGATGCAGGAAAGCGTGGGCTATGGAAAAAGCGGTTCTGACGGAAGAGTGTCTGGCGATGATAGAGAAGTGGAACGCTTCTTTTCTTCATGCTTTGAAAGCTCGTAGGGTGAGCCGAACCAGAATATCTTTATAATAAAATGTGCAGCGTTATTGTTCATCTGCACCTGAACCGGTATCCGCGTTCTCTTGGCTTGCCGCATCCAAAATAGCCGGGCTGTACCGGGGTATTATACCCCGGCGTTTTCTGTATATATCTCGAATGCTTCAGCGAAGCTGGCATTCACATCAAAAGGCGGCGCATAGTCCACCTTCGACGTAACAA
>OLOT01000935.1_pt1 | contig 19210 bp, 17 predicted proteins | sample 1671991 | NCBI WGS metagenome assembly OLOT01 (sample SAMEA3136634, study PRJEB25190) | human gut metagenome | biome: human gut; feature: human-associated habitat; material: faeces | place: Austria | collected 2013
ATAATAAACCCTTGGTCCTTCTTTTTTTCGGGACTATGCTTTTTTCACAGCCCCTATTTCTCCATTTATTATTTTCTCTTTCAAAACAGATATACAGTACTTTTCCTGTCTGGAAAGGATTTTATTTTTCAAATATATAATACCTGTTTTTGTCTTTTTTACCTTGTTTTTTCCAATGCAAAAAAAATCAATATCTTTTGTATTTGTTATGTATGGAAGAAATACTTCTGATATAAAACAGAATCCCATTCCTCGCTCCAAGGTCTGCATTGCAAGCATCGAACTGTTTACGATCATCTTTGGCTTCAATTCTTTTCCATATTCTTCAAATATCTGATCGATCTCTTGTCTGACATAACAGGAATTGTCCTGGATAATAAACTCATCCGGCATCATCGAAATATCCATCCATGGATATTTTTCACCTTCTCTTTTTTCTGCTTTCTGAAGCATCATATACTTCTTTGGAACTGCAAGTAACATATAATCTTCTACAATAAAATCAAATACGATAGAAGAATCCTTTTCACTCAGATCCGGCCCTATTGCCAAGTCATAGGTCCTGTTTTTTAAGCCTGGCAGGATTTCCTTAGCCATGACATTTGAAAATGATGCTTTACACCCGATGTATTTTTTACTGATCTTCTCCTGAACTTCCATTACCAACAAAAGACTGGCGCTTAGAGACATGCATACATGTATTTCCTGTTCTTCAGATAATTGAAGTTCCTTTAATTCATGCTCCATTGTGCTGTTTAAACGTTTGATTTCTTTTCCATACTCAACATAAATTTCACCAGCCTCTGTCAGACTGATTCCATTCGATTTCCGCTCGAAAAGTAAAATTCCAAGTTCCTGTTCCAGACTGGATATAAATCTGCTGAGTGATGGTTGTGAAATATATAAAAGTTCAGCGGCTTTTGAAATACTTTTGCATTTTGCAACCGCTAAAACATAGGTAAACGATTTTAAATCATCCATTTTTATCCTCATCCTCCTGTGATCTCACTAAACAGATTATAGACTTTTTTATTTCAAAAGCGCAAGACTTACTTTTCCTCCATAAAACTCCTCACAGCACCACCTTGCTGTGAGGATCTCTCTTTTTCTTTATTTCTTTTCCTTACACTTCCGTAAGCTCTCCGGTCTCAGAATCCATAATGAATCCCTTGATCTCAATATCCTTCGGCATCAATGGATGTGTCTTCAGTGTATACACAGTCTCTTCTACCGACTTCTCCACCGATTCAAATCCACCCAGCCATTTTTCCAGATCAATCCCACTGTGTCTTACAATATCAATATGTTCTTTGTCGATTCCGCGCTCTACCAGTTCTCCTAACAGTTCATTTCCATCCATTCCCTGCACACCGCAATCCGTATGTCCAATGACCATAACCTGCTCCACACCAAGCTCCAGAATGGCAACCAGAAGGCTTCTGACCACACTTCCGTATGGATGTGTAATGACTCCACCTGCATTCTTGATGATCTTTGCATCTCCGTTTTTCAGTCCCAGCGCCGCCGGAAGAAGCTCTGTCAGACGGGTATCCATACAGGTCAGTACGGCAAGCTTTTTGTTCGGGTACTTGCTGGTCAGGTACGGCTCATAGCCTTTATTTTCCACGAATTTCTTATTATACTCTACAATCTGTTCTATCATCCTGTGTAACCTCCCATTTGATTTTCACAACGATATTTCATAAAACAGATTATAGACTTTTTTTCTCTGTAAGTGCAAGGATTCTTAATGAATTTTAATGATGTTTTTTCTTCCAGTACTGAAAAAATGCCTCCTCCTGCTCTGAGCGGATTCCATACTTTCTTCTCGCAATGTAGAATTTGGAATTCCACCCTGAAGTCTTCACCGGAATCGTCACCACATTATGCAGCCGCACGATATCCATATACGGCAATACGGAAATCCCGAACCCATTCTCCACAAGTCCTGTGATAACTTCAATCTCTTCCGCAGCACATACCGGCTTTACCTTAATTCCTTCTTCTGCAAAAATCTGCTCCTGCAGAGTACGGAAACCGCTGGTCTTGGAAAACATGATCTGTGGGTATCCGGCTGTCTCTTTCAGACTGATCCGTTCTCTATTTTCAAGCGGATGTCCCTTCGGAACCACTACTGCGATATATGAATCCCGAATCGGATAATATTCGATCTCATCCGATTTCAAAAGATCCGAGCAAAAGCCGATATCATATTTTCCATCCAAAAGTCCTTCTGCAATCTCCGGTGTCATCCGATTGTAGATGATAAATGGAAATGTCGCCCCAAACTCTTTCAGCATATGTGGAATCGTCCCCGGTGCCAGAGGATACACACTGCCGATCCGCACCGTTTTCTCTTCCGTCCGAAGTCCTACCGCCCGCTCTTCCAGACGAAGATACGCTCCCAGAATTTCATCCACATCCTTCATCAGCTCTTTGCCGTAATGACTCAGGCTCACATTTCGCCCTTCTTTTTGAAACAGCGGAACTCCGTACTCTTCTTCCAGCGACTTGATCGCATGACTGAGTCCCGGCTGTGAAATATTCAGTGCCTTTGCCGCCTTTCCGTAATGCTGGATTTTTGCCAGCTCTGAAAAATATTTTAAATATTCGATATTCATATATTCCCTCTTTTATCTTCCGCAGTCATCTTATTTTTCAAAATCAACTCTTTACTCTCCATTATCTTAGCATATTTCATTCTATTTTAGAATCAGTTCATTCAAAATAATCATTTGTTTTTATCAGTTTTCTTCATTATAATGAGAAACAGCTTAAATATAAAATTTTTGTAAATTATTATCTATCAGGAAAGAAGGATTTGTACCTATGAATAAGAAAAAATTTCATCTGGCCGGAGAAGTCGCTCTGCTCATCGTCCTGCTGATCAATTCACTCGGCGTGGATCTGATGTCAAAAAGCGGATTCGGGATCTCAACGATCTCCTCAGTGCCACTTGTATTTAACATCGCCTTCCCGGTGTTCAGTTTCGGAACATGGAATTATATTTTCCAGACACTGCTTGTCATTACACTGATGATCCTCAAGCGTTCATTCTGCCCCGGCTACCTTTTCTCTTTCGTAGTCGGGATCGGATTTGGAAAAATGATCGACGTACACAACGCATGGATTCAGGCTCTGCCGAACTCCCTGCCTCTTCACACGATTTATTTCCTGGCAGGATTCTTACTGGTGTGCTTCGGTATCTGCCTTGCCAACAACTGTATGCTTCCAATCATCCCGACAGATATCTTCCCTCGCGATCTGTCCGGTATTGTAAAAAAGAACTATAAAATCGTTAAAACAACCTTCGATCTCACCTGTCTGACGACTACTGTGGTTCTTTCCCTTGCAATCCTCCACGGATTCTACGGCATCGGAATCGGCACTGTCTTCTGTGCATTCCTGACTGGAAAAACCGTTTCCGCCATCCAGAGTTTTCTTGGAAAACACGTGGAATTCTACCGTGCAACTGGGAAGAAGAGAGTTGCTCTTGAAAAGAATATGAGACATGCATAAAAGAAAAAAGATTTCAATTTTGATACATACCAGATCGGATACATCAAAACTGAAATCTCTTTTGGATTCTGTAGCCAGTCTTATTTTCTCAACTTCTCCTGTCGCATTGACAAACCTTTTTCTCATCCCGTATACTAGAAGCAGACTAATATCCTGCAAGGAGGCTTAACTACTATGATTATCAAAAACGGACTTGTCATCGATCCTGCTTCCGGACTTTCCGAAAAAATGGATCTTCTGATTGAAGATGGCATCATCAAAGAAATGGCATCCCTAATTACAAAAGAAGGAGAGGAAGTCCTTGACGCAGCCGGGCTTGTGGTTGCACCGGGACTGATTGACACCCACGTTCATTTCCGTGATCCGGGATTTACTTATAAAGAAACCATCCACACCGGCGCACTTGCCTCTGCAAAAGGCGGTTTTACTTCCGTGATCTGCATGGCAAATACTTCCCCGACTGTGGACTCTGTTCCGGTTCTCAAAGACAACCTTTCGCGTGCTTCCAAAGAAAAGATCCGTATCTTCCAGGCTGCTTCGATTTCCTGCAACCTGAAAGGGCAGGAAGAAACCGATATGGACGCCTTAAAAGAAGCAGGCGCATGTGGATTTACCGATGACGGGATCCCACTTCTAAACGCAGAATTCTGCTTCCACGCAATGGAAAAGGCGGCAAAGCTTAACGTACCGGTCAGCCTTCACGAAGAAGATCCTTCTTTCATCCGCAACAACGGAATCAGCCACGGAAAGGTATCCGATGCGCTTGGCATCTACGGTTCTCCTTCCATTGCAGAAGAATCTCTGGTTGCAAGAGACTGCATGCTGGCACTGAAATCCGGCGCCGATGTTGTAATCCAGCATATCAGCTCCGGTATCTCTGTCGATCTGGTTCGTACTTATAAGAAAATGGGTGCAAAACTTCACGCCGAAGCCACACCGCATCATTTTACACTGACGGAAGACGCAGTCCTTGAGCATGGAACACTTGCGAAAATGAATCCGCCGCTCCGTACCGAAAAGGACCGTCAGGCGATTATACAGGGACTTGCAGATGGAACCATCGACTTGATTGCCACCGACCATGCACCGCACAGCAAAGAAGAAAAAGCAAAACCAATCACCGAAGCTCCAAGCGGAATCATCGGTCTGGAGACTTCCCTTGCCCTTGGCATCACAAGCCTTGTAAGACCGGGACATTTATCTCTTATTCAGCTTCTGGAAAAGATGACCATCAATCCGGCAAAGCTTTACCACCTTCCATACGGACAGCTCGCCGAAGGAAAGGCAGCTGACCTTGTGATCTTCGATGAAAACGAATGTTGGACTCCAACCGAGTATGCATCCCTTTCATCCAACTCACCATTTACCGGAACGCCTATGTATGGCAAAGTGAAGTATACGATCTGTGGTGGGAAAATCGTATATCATGATTAAAAAAATCCACGGACTTTGAATCTTCTAAAGTCCGTGGATTTTTTCATCTTCTTATTTTTCTTCCAGCATAAAGTATTTCATACTTGTTCCGCTTTCCGCCACATCCGCAAGATTGATACAACTGTTTCCCATACGGTCGATCAGATGCAGGATATTGGTAAACGGAGCAGTAAGGCTTGCCTTACATTTTCCTTTATTGACACGCTCAATATGCGCTTTCCGCATCTTGATATCCAGATCCAGAAGCTTATCCTTTCGCTTCATCATCTTGCCTGGTTCGATACCATCATCTCCCTGCAGTGCCTTCAGAGAATCACAGAACATCTTATTCAGTACCTTCAAACTCTTCTGCAGCTCATCCATCGCTTCCGGTGTATATTTATACTTCCGGTCTGATCTTTCCAACATACATTCTGCCATTTCCACACTTAAGGTTCCCATACGTTCCACATCGCTGAGTACACACATGAGACTCGCCGTCTGCGCTGCCTGCTGCTCAGTCAATGAACCCGAAGAAAACAAAGCTGCAAGATATTCAGTAATACACTTTCCAAGGCGTTCAACCTGTTCTCCGTTTTCTTTCAGACCGTCAATGGATTTCACTTCTTCATTTTTCACAAGCTCAATCGTTTTCTTCAGAATATCTCTTACCTGGTCACTCATACGGAAAATCTCTTTTGCCACAAGCTGCAGCGCTGCTGCCGGCTGACTGATGATATTTTCATCCAGATAAATCGGGCTGCCTGGATCTTCAACACCTTTTTTGCCATCCGGGATCAGTGTCATGACAATCTTCACCATCAGTTTAATCAGGCATACCCAGATCAGTGTCATTGTGATGTTAAATACAGTATGTGCATTTGCAATCTGTCTGGAAATCGCTTCAATCTCCGGACCTTTCGGCGAAATGTTCTGGATCAGTGCCGCAAATGGTTTTACGAACCAGATAAACAAAAAGCAGCCGGAAATATTAAAAATACAATGCGCCACAGCGGTTCTCTTCGCATCTTTTGACTGTCCGATACTGGCAAGGAGTGCTGTGATCGTTGTACCGATATTATCACCTAAAAGAATCGGGATTGCTCCTGCAAGCCCAAGTATACTCGTAACCCCGTCCGGTCCCGGCTGAGAAGCGAAGTTCTGCAAGACTGCGATCGTTGCACTACTACTCTGTACAACCAGCGTCATAAATGTACCAACTGCCACACCAAGTACCGGAATATGTGCAACCCGTCCGATCAAGTCTGTGAATACCGGACTGGATGCCAATGGTTTCATGACATCTCCCATTGTTTCAATTCCAAGGAACAAAAGACCAAAGGCAAAAATCGTCTGGCCGATACTTTTTACTTTCTCTGATTTTGTTACAAATGAAATCAGAAATCCTATAAAAATAATCACATAAATATAGTCACTGATCTTAAACGCAATAATCTGCGCTGTCATGGTTGTACCAATATTTGCACCAAAAATGATGGAAATTGCCTGTGGCAGGTTCATCAGTCCCGCACTTACGAAACCGATTGCCATAACCGTTGTCGCACTACTGCTCTGCAATACCGCTGTTGTCAGCGCACCGGCGAGCACGCCAAGAAGCGGATTCTTTGTGAGAAGTGCCAGAATGTTCTTCATCTTATCGCCTGCTGCCTTCTGCAGACATTCACTCATCATGTTCATTCCATAGATAAATACTGCCAGACCGCCAAGCAGTCCGAAAATAATCTGAATTTTCTCGTTCATAGTCTTTCCTCTCTCTACTTTCTATACGATTTATTTTTCATTCAGTTCCTGCCATGCACTGACTGTTCCTGTATAGATTTCTTCCAGTTCCTTCATTGACAGATCTTCCAGCGGATTTTCTTTATTTACAATCACTTCGATTCCATCTTTTGCGATCATCTCATAATTCAAAAGCTCTTTTTCATAATCCTTCAATTCCCTGGATGCCATTGCAAAATCACATTTTCCCTGCATTGCATCATTCAGACCTTCCGTTGAATCCGACTGTTCCACCGTAATCTTTGCATGTGGATTGATCTGGCAATACTCATCTGATAGCTGCTCAAGCAGTGCTGCTGCCGAGGTTGAACCATGGATCACAAGCTCTCCCTCTGCCTGATTCGAGAGGAATGTGCTGCTCTTTGCAACCGGCACAAAAGATTCACTCACGATATCCTGTCCTTTTCCTTTTACATATGTAAGGAAATCCTGTTCCAGATCATTCAGGGTTCCTGAATAAGCCAGATAAAAAGAACGACTGAGTGGATAGTTTCCTTTTTCAACGTTCTCTGTGGTGCCTTCCTTGCCATCTACTTTTAATATTTTTTCCTGCGTCAGATCCTTCGCTGCTCCCATGGAAATATATCCAATCGCTGCCGGATCTTCTTCTACCTTTGAGACAACCTCTTCTGTCGTCTCCGCTGTCACTGCATCACTTCGCGTAGCATCCCCGGTATCTTTTGACGCCCCTTTATCCAGTCCAACAAGTCCTGCAAATGCACCTCTTGTTCCGGAACCATCTTCCCTTGCGATCACCGTGATCTTTCCCAGCTTATCAAGCCCTTCCACCTGCTCTTTCACAGACTGTGTCTTTGCTGAACATCCGACTGCAAGTCCGGACAGTATAACGAGTGCCAGTAATATGTTTTTTCCTCTCATGACTTTACTCCTTCGTCTGTCGTATCCATTTGTACTTTTACATTTTATCTGTCTCCTATGCAATCGTTATCAAATCTGTGTTAAGTTTAGGTTAAATCTTATTTTTTCTTCCATTCTGTTTTTTCCCAATCAAAATGAGTCCATCGGATTACTTTTTCCAGGTATGAAGCTGTACCTGCCCTGTCAGATAAATGAAAAAAACCACCATTTTACATTTCCAAGATTGTAAAATGATGGTTTTTATTCATTTGGCAAGAACTCTGTTTACCGAGACTCCTTCTTCTTTCTATCCAATCCCAAGCACACCATACCCGGCCATTCCAAGCACTGCCGCAAGTGTGATCACCTTCGGTACCGACCAGTTCCGCTTCAAGATCAGATAAAACATCACAATTCCGATCCCGCATCCAAACCAGTCAATCCGCGCATTCGGGAAATAATTTTCCTGCATAAGATTCAGGATCACCGCAAGAATCATTGCGATACAGATTGGCTTGATCACATCCAGCATACAGCTCATAATGTCATTCCCACGGAACTTTGCAAAACACACCGCCACACCAAGCGTCAGCGTATACGCAGGCATCAGCACACCCATAACAGCCGCAATTCCGCCAAGCACACCTGCCGTCTGCATCCCGGCAAAGGTTGCGCAGTTGATTCCAAGTGGTCCCGGTGTCATTTCCGCAATGGCGATCAGGTTGGTCAGATCCTCCGCCGTCATCCACTGGTTCACTTTCATCTCCTGCATGATAACCGGGATCATCGACATCCCGCCAAAGCTGGTAAACCCAATTTTCATAAATGCCACAAACAGTCTGAGATAAATCATGCCATCTGTTCTCCCTTCGCCTTTTTCACCGCTCTTACCGAAAGTGCCAATATGATTCCAGCCACGATCATCAGCACATTACTGATGTCCGTGAAGACACACAGCACCAATGCCACCGCACAGATTGGAACTGCCATCTTCTTTCGGAATGCTTCCTTTCCAAGGGACAATGCCGCACTTCCCATGATCGGGAACACCGCGCAACGGATTCCCCGAAGGGCTGCATAGCACCAGACATTGCTTTTCAGAACCTTGTAAAATACAGTCACAAACGACAGGATCAGCACCGCCGGACAGGTCATTCCAAGTACCGCACAGACTCCACCGAACCAGCCGCCTACATAATAACCGAACAGCATACTGATATTGGTGATCATAATTCCGGGAACTGACTTTCCAACCGCAACCATATCCAGCAGTTCTTCCTTCGTGATCAATTTCTTTTTATCGACAAACTCCTGCTCCATCTGCGCCAGAATGCTCCATCCTCCGCCAAATGTAAAGCAGCCTATCTTAAAGAAAAACGCAAACAGCATCAGTCCATTTTTTATTTTCTCTTTTTTCATCCGTTCATCCTCCTGCCCCTTTACTTTATCATCTCTATTGACATTTGTGAAATATATGTTTTATTATTAAAAATATAGTTTTAACCTATGGAGGAGTTTTATGAACTGGAATCAGCTGCAATATGTCATCACCATTGCCGAAGAAAAAAGTATCACCAAAGCGGCTCAGAAGCTTTATATCTCACAGCCATCCCTTTCCTTAAGCATTCAGGCTCTGGAAAAGGAAACCGGAGTCCCTCTTTTTGAGAGGAGCCGTGGCGAGATGAAGCTTACCTATGCCGGCTCCCTGTTCTACGAATGGGCGGTTTCTACCCTTCATTCTCATACCCAGCTGGAGTGGAAGCTTGGCGATATCGCCTCCGGCTCACGGAGCCTGATCCGTCTGGGTCTCAGTCCTCACCGGAGCGAGCGGCTTCTGGCTCCGGTTCTGGAGCGCTTTTATTCCATGTATGAGAACTGTGATATTCAGATCATCGAGCAGCCAACTTATATCCTGCGACAAATGCTGGAAGCAGATCAGCTGGATCTGATCCTGGATATCTCCAGCCCGGATACGATTAACTTTGAAAGCGAGCTGCTGGTGAAGGAAAGTTTTGTCCTGGCAATCCCGGATTCGCTGTGTCCATTTTCTGATCCGCCAGCGCACCTGTCTTCTTCTGCTGCTCTGGTTTCAGACAGCCAGGCAGAATCTGTATCCGAGACCAGTAACCGGAATTTTTTCAGAAACATTGTGAAATCAAAAAAAGAGGAGGGCATTTCTGCCACTCCTCAGATTCATCTTCCTGCGCTATCTGCAGTTCCATTTATTCTGCTTTCAGAGGATCACGATCTCGGAAAGATCAGCCGCAAGATCTGCGAGACTGCCGCTTTCCATCCGAATATCCGCTGCATCTGCACCAGCAGTAATACTGCCTTTTCTCTTGCAAGACGAGGGATGGGGATTGCCTTTCTTCCTGAAATTTATGCACGGACTACTTCCTTTCCGGACATTCATTTCTTTACCCCGGATCACTTTCATGACACCAGGGACATCTGTGCCGTCTACCGGAAAAATATTTATCATCATGCACAGTTTCAGGCGCTTCTTGCTCTCCTCCGCGAGATCGTCCCGGCAATCTACAGGGCAGCTTAGTCTGCCCTGATCCGCACCTTAATTCTCTTCTTTTCCACCCCTTACTCTACATTTTTCAGTGCCTCATCCATCGGCACATGTTTAATCCTTCGATATTCTAACATTGCCACAACTGCATAGGTTCCGATTCCAATCAGGAACATTTCCACATAGATCTTCGGATCAATCCAAAGTGCGATCCAGCCGGAAATACTGGTCAGCATCATTTCCCGGAACAGCACATTCATAACTGCTTTCTCAATCGGCAGGCTGAGAAGCAGACAGATGATCACCACGATCGTTGTCGACCAGATATAAAGCCTGCTGATCTCTCCATTGGTATATCCCAGGATCTTCGTCATGGAAATAGCCTGTGCATTTTTTTCAATAATGATCTTGGATAACAGATAGATCACAACCATATAAATACCGATTGCAAATGCGTTGACCATTCCCATCATATTTCCCATAGATACATCCAGCTGTCTCGAAATCTTTGTCAGTGCTTCCAGATCAAGCACCGAACCGATGTATTTCCCGTCAATATCCTTGATCTTCGAATTGGAAAAATATCCACTGAAATAATCGTTTCCCAGATCAAAGGTATCATTCAACTGCTCCTGCGGCATAAATACACAGATTCCACCGCTATACTTGTAGATTCCTTTAACCTTGAATGTATACTTTGTCTTTTCATATTTTTCTTTCAACGTGATCGAATCACCCGGCTTCAACAGAAACTTCTCTGCATAGGCACTGGAAATATAGACACCGTCACCGTCCTCCAGATCTGCATCGATATATTTACTGTCCGGTTTGATTCCGTACAGGATCACTTCATCTGTCTTATATTTGCTTGGCAATGTTTTCAATGAGTAAGCGCTGAACGCTTCCGCATCTTCATTTTCCGTCTTTGTTCCATAAGAGAACTGTAAAAGCTCCAGCATACTGTCCAGTTTGTTTCCGCTCATCGCACTTACCGGAACCTCCAGCATATACTGGTATTTTGCAAGCATATTGCTCTGGATATCCTGCTGATAGTGCGAAAGTACTGACGGCAGCAAAAGTCCAAAGAACAAAAGCAGATTCGCAAATATGATTCCAATAAAAAGTACGACGTAATTGCTCATATTCTGGAAGATCACACGAAGTCGGAACCGATGGAAGATTCCAAGCTTCGGACTTAGCCGGACTGCTCTTTTCCGCCTGCTTCCAGAAAGATCTCTTCTCAGGAATTTCAGCGGTGAAAGCCTCAGCTTGTAGCGAAGGATTCCATAGTTGACTACCAGCATGATCAGCACCGGAACCACCGTTGTCATCCAGAAAGCATCTGCATTCCACACCGTCACATAGGTCGGCAGACTATAGCTTCCATAATACATCCCCGCACATACATTTTTCAGTGCTGTATAACCCAGAATATTTCCGATCACCGCACCGATCAGCGTAACGATCACCGGAAGTGCCATGTAATGTCCGATCAGTTCTTTTCTTGTATACCCGGAAGCCCGCAGAGTTCCGATCACGCCTGCTTCTTTACGGATCGTATTGCTGATCGTGATTCCAAATACAAACGCAATGATCACAATGATCATATAGAGGAGCATTGTGATCATTGCACGGTCACTCCCCATATCATCACCAGTAAATGTAATTGCCTGATTCAGATACTGTGGCACAAATGACTCCAGAGTGACTTCTTCCCCTAGCGCTTCCATCAGATCTTCCGACATCTTTTTTTCCTGTTTTTCATTTTTCGGTGCTTTGTCATACACCCAGGAATAGCTGTACTGAAGCTTCTCCTGATCCAGGGATTCAAACTCTTCCGGCGTAACAACTGATACTCCAAATTTGACTGCATCAAACATACTGTCATTGTTGTTCTGAAACAGACAGCTATAATCAGAAAGTGCTACAAATCCAGTTACTTTCCATTCTTTTGAGCCACTTTTCAGTATATCTCCAACAGAAATGCCGTTGTTATCCGCATACATACGGTCAATAGCCATCTCTCCCGCTTTTTCAGGAAGCTTTCCTTCCATCAGGCACACCAGGTTGACCTCTTCCCGGTTTTTGAAAATACGCATGGTACTTCCATTGTCCAGGGCCTCTTCCAGATAAAAATTCTCATACAGCGTTACACCATTTTTCTCAATGTTCTCCCGCTGCGACTTCGTGATTTTCTTCTTTACCCGGAAATTTCCATCTTCGATTTTGTACTTTTCAAAGCCTTCATTATATGCTTTCAGCATACTTCCATCTGCAACCAGAAAACCAGATACAAATCCGATCGTTGCAATCATAAGAATCAACACCACCAGATATTTTCCAATCTCACTTTTCAATTCCCGTGGAAGTCTTTTTCTTAAAGGACTCTTCATAACATGCGTCCTCCTTACCATTCCAGCTCACTTGCTGATAGCTTGTGTTCATTACAATAGTTCTTGCGGATCATACCGTCACGAAGCTTTACTACCCGGTCCGCCATATCCTTGATCGCATCATTATGTGTAACCATCACGATCGTATTTCCATATTTCTGGTTGACGGTCTCGATCAGCTTCAGGATTTCCTTAGAAGTATTATAATCCAGCGCACCTGTCGGTTCATCACAGAGCAGGATATCCGGATTTTTCACGATTGCACGCCCGATTGCTGTCCTCTGCTGCTGTCCTCCGGAAAGCTGGTTTGGTAGCTTGTTCTGATGCTCATAAATTCCCAGTGTGTGCATCAGTTCATCCACATCCAGCGGACGGTCACTCAAATAAGCACCAACCTCAATATTTTCCCTGAGTGTCAGGTTCGGAATCAGATTGTACATCTGGAAAATGTAACCCAAATGCTTTCTCCGGTACAATGACAGCTTCTTCTCTGTCATATCCTCCAGCTGTTCTCCGTCAATCGTAATACTTCCTTCATCTGCCCCGTCAATGCCGCCTATAATATTCAGAAGAGTCGATTTTCCGGAACCGGATGGTCCCAGAAGCACACAAAATTCTCCTCTTTCAATTTCCAGATCAAGTCCTTTCAGAACATTTACCCGGCTGTCGCCTGTTCCAAACGATTTTTTGATCCCTTTAATCTCTAAAAACATTCCTCTACTCCTTCCTTTAGTTACTTATATCGTAGCAATGTTGCATTTAATATACTTATGTTAGTTTAAGCTTACTTTTTTGTCAATATTTTAATTGGTATTTTTTTCAAAAAGATATTGACAAATGGAAGGAAAATTTTTAAGATAATTATCTGTGTAATTTTATACCAAAATCTTTGTGGATTTTTCTGGATATCAAAATAGATGTCTACTTTTCGCCACATAACTTGTTGCAGACAGCGGCAGTTATGTGGCTTTTTATGTATCGGGTTTCTGCCCTTTTTTACAGATTTTGTACCTTATGCTTTATATTTATCAGGAGGAATGTTTATGAACCAGACTTACATGAAAGAAAAACCGATTCTGCCGCTTCTGCTTTCCATGGCTCTTCCAATGGTGATCTCAATGATGGTCAACTCTCTTTATAATATTGTTGACAGCTATTTCGTTGCACGGATCAGTGAAGAAGCAATGACTGCTCTGTCCTTAGTCTACCCGATCCAGAATTTTATCACCTCAGTCGGTGTCGGCTTTGGAATCGGGATCAATGCTGCCATTGCCTTTTTCCTTGGCGCCCAGGATCAGAAAAAAGCGGATGCAGCTGCCACACAGGGACTTTTTCTTTCTGTCATCCACGGTATCGTTCTTACCGTAGTCACAATTGCCGTAATGCCGCTGTTTTTACAGATTTTTACAAAAGACATGACCGTTATTCAGATGGGAAATGCCTACTCCCGGATCGCATTCGGATTTTCCATTGTAATCTCTCTTGAAATTACCTGGGAAAAAATTTTCCAGGCAGTCGGCCGGATGCGCGTGTCCATGATCTGCATGATGAGCGGATGTATTTTCAATATCGTACTGGATCCACTTCTGATCTTCGGAATCGGACCGTTCCCGAAAATGGGAATTGAAGGGGCCGCACTTGCAACCGGTCTTGGTCAGGTTGTCACACTGGTACTGTACCTTGCCTTTTATTTTACCAGACCTCTTCCGGTGAAGATTCATAGAAGCTGCCACGTAGACCGTGCCATGGCCAGACGGCTTTACGCGGTTGGAATCCCTGCCACTTTGAATATGGCACTTCCATCCCTGCTTATCACCGCACTGAATGGGATCCTTGCCGCCTACTCTCAGGTCTACGTGGTGGTGCTCGGAATCTATTACAAGCTTCAGACCTTCCTGTATCTTCCGGCAAACGGGATTATTCAGGGAATGCGTCCGCTGATCGGATACAACTACGGAGCCGGAGAAACAAAACGTGTCCATAAGCTGTTTGCCGATACCCTTTATCTGAGTCTTGGAATCATGCTCTTTGGCACAATCTTCTGCCAGCTTTTCCCGGATTCACTGATCGCACTGTTCAGTTCCAATCCGGAAACTATTCAGGCAGGAGGAATTGCACTTCGGATCATCAGCCTGGGATTTTTAGTTTCTTCCGTGTCCATCACCAGCTCCGGTGCGCTGGAGGGTCTTGGGAAAGGAAGACCTTCCCTTGTCATCTCACTGTGCAGATTTACTGTCATTATTATTCCGGCAGCCTTTATCTTAAGCCGCTTTTTGGGAGCTTCCGGCGTCTGGTATGCCTTTGGAATCACCGAATTTGCGACCGCAGTGATTGCTTATCTGACTTACCGACGGGCGACTGCGCAACACTAGGAGTATCCTTGCAAAAGAAATTTAGCTGAATTTTCTGTACAATAAAAACCGTAAATCCGAAATTGCAGATAGGTACTTTCTTCCAGTACACACCTGCAAATCCTTCGGATTTACGGTTTTTTATTTTCTCTTTATCTTACTTTTCCAGCTTCGCTCTGCCTTTTTATTCGCAGACTATTCTGCTTCGCTAATAATATGTCTTGCAACATAAACACCACTTGCAGATGCATGGGACAGAGAATGTGTAACTCCACTTCCGTCACCGATCACATACAGTCCCTTATGGCAGCTTTCCAGATTCTTATCGATCTCTACTTCCATATTGTAGAATTTTACTTCCACACCATAGAGAAGGGTATCGTCATTTGCTGTACCAGGTGCTACCTTATCCAGAGCATAGATCATCTCAATGATTCCATCCATGATTCGCTTTGGAAGAACCAGACTCAGATCACCAGGTGTTGCTGATAAGGTTGGTGTTACCAGACCTTCTTCAATACGCTTTTCTGTACTTCTTCTTCCACGTACCAGATCACCAAAACGCTGTACGATCACACCACCGCCTAGCATATTGGAAAGTCTTGCGATACTTTCACCATATCCGTTACTGTCCTTAAATGGCTCAGAGAAATGCTTTGCAACCAGAAGGGCAAAGTTGGTGTTGTCCGTCTTTTTTTCATTTCCTTCATAGCTGTGTCCGTTTACTGTGATGATACCGTTGGTATTTTCATTTACCACAATACCGTTCGGATTCATACAGAAAGTACGCACATTGTCCTCGAATTTTTCTGTACGGTATACGATCTTGCTCTCGTAAAGCTCATCTGTCAGGTGTGCGAAGATCACTGCCGGAAGCTCTACACGGACACCAATATCCACACGGTTTGATTTTGTCGGGATTGCAAGATCCTTGCAGACCTTTTCCATCCATTTGCTTCCGCTTCGTCCGACAGAAACCACACATTTCTTACATTCATAAGCGCCATTTTCACATATAATGCGGTATCCGCCATCAGTGATCTCGATTGTCTCAACCGGTGCATCAAAGAAGAAGTCCATTTTATCCTTCATTTGATCATAAAGATTCTGAAGAACGACGTAATTGATATCTGTTCCCAGATGACGTACAGATGCATCCAGAAGATTCAGCTTGTTCTGAAGACAAAGCTTTTTAAATTTTGTTCCGGCTGTGGAGTACAGTTTTGTCCCTTCTCCACCATTTTCCATATTGATCTCATCGACGTACTTCATCAGCTCAACAGCCTGTTTTTTACCGATATACTCAAATAAAGTTCCGCCGAAATCATTGGTGATATTGTATTTTCCATCTGAAAATGCTCCGGCTCCGCCAAATCCGCACATGATCGAGCAGCGTTTGCAGTTGATACAGCTCTTTACTTTTTCGCCATCAATCGGACATTTTCTCTTTTCCAGCGGATAACCTTCTTCAAATACTGCGATCTTGCAGTCTGGTTTCTTTTTCATCAACTCATAAGCAGCAAAAATTCCGCCTGGTCCGGCACCGATAATAATTACATCATACTTCATCCGTATATCTCTCCTTTTATTTGCATGATAAAATATAATTTTCACTAAATTGCCTGTGTCATAAATATAGACTGTAATATATGTACAATTCTATACTATGTCACATAATAAAACTGCCGCATATCTGTCTGTATCCAGATGATTCTGCACGGCAGTTGTTCTTCTTTTGCACAACCTTTCATATTTTAAGAGAAATCTTTCTTTTCGTCAAGGTGTTTCTTTCTTTTTTGTATGAATTTTGCATGAATTTATTTTGTTTTTTATATAGATTTTGTTATATTTTTCATTATCCAGTTTTTATATTTGCACTGTCAAAAATCTTTCTGTTTCTATATTGCTGTTTCTGCTACCCTTTTCATTTTCTGGCGGATTTACAGCTTCACGATGGTCGGCTCATGTTCCATTGCCGGAATAATCTTCTCCACCAGATCTTTTGTCCGAAGTCTGAGACTCGATGTATTGATGCATGGATGACATCCTATATATTCTCCTGTAAGCACATCTTCATCGATCAGAAGCCGTACCATCCTGTCCTTATCATTCATCAGTCCAAGCACACTTAAAGATCCCGGCGTGATGTCCAGATATTGTTCCATATACTCCGCTTTTGCAAAAGAAAGTCTGGACGAACCGATCTGTGCTGACAGCTCCTTTGTTTTAAACACCTTATCCCCCGGAAGCATCAGTAAATAAAATTGTGTCTCCTGTCGATTGCATAAAAGCAGATTCTTACAGATTGTCGCCTCCAGCATCCGGTCAATTTCCTCGCATGCTTCCATTGTCATTGCGGCTTCATGGTCGATTCTCTGGTAGGTGACTCCTAGCGAATCCAGGAAATCATATACGCGGATTTCCTTATCCAATCTGCCTTGTGTGTCTGTTGGTTTTCCGTTTACTAATTCCATGTAGTTCTCCTCCGTCCTAGACTTTATTCTTTTTAAACATTTCATTCTCTGCATACTTGTATAGCAAATGTTCATCGCGGTGTAAGATTTTTCCAAACAGCTCTATCTCTCCATCAGAGTATCCTTCTCCCCAACAAGCTAATTATATCATAAGTCCTTTTATATCAAATATTTTTCTATCAGATTCTCTATTATCTTTGAATTCAATACATTTTGTTCTGTCTCAAAAGTTATAATCAACCGATCGCCAGGATATATATGATTTATTTGATACAATTCTATTTTTCGCACAGCTGCTCTTGCATAATCCTGTTTATCCATCATTCCCTCATGTTCCCAGTATATTTCTTGATAAGTCTTTTTTGATAAAAATGTAAAATCTGGATACACTGTACCGTATCCTTTCAGATGAAGTGGTTTTTCATATTTGTAAAGGATGTTTTTTCTATAAAAATAATCTGCTAATATCTTCTCTGACTTTGATCTGACACGTTCTCCCTTCTCAGTAAGAATTAATGGTGTTCCCTCCTTAAACTCTTTCCCCTGATATTCTTCTTCATACCATTTTGTAAGCAGCTGATCCCATGTTGGTTCGATCGGAGTTACCAGTAATTGTCTCGCTTTATTCATAGACGTATAAATTTTCTCAATTTCATCATCCGAATAATTTTTTGTTATTCTCTTTATTTGTTTAAGCCTTGCTTCTCCCTTTTTTACCACTGCCTTATTATAACCTTTTTGCGCCAGGCGCTTTGGCAATTCTTTATTATCTCTTGGAATGTAGACTCCTTTGTTATCATCTATACATTGATAATAGCGCGGCTTATTTTTATCTATTGAAATTCTGAGGTGTCCTTCTGGTACTGTTGTATTCAAATCAGCTTTAGCTTGCGTAACAACTTTCTCCAAATGTTCCTGCATCTGAAGAAGCATGTTTTCTAATTCATACATATATATATACATTTCTCCTTTGCTTTTCTATTTTTCAAATCCTAATCAATTCATTTCGAGAATTTTCTTGATTTGTTTCGAATTTTGAAAATTATAATCAACTCATTCCTATAATCTTCTTGATTTATTTCGAGTTTTGTCAATTACAATCAACTCATTTCTGTAATCTTTTTGATTTTCTTTGAGTTTTTTAGAATACAATCAATTTATTTACATCATCTTCTTGATTTATTTTCATTTTTCCGGTATGCAATCAATCTATTTCTGAAATTATCTTGATTTATTTTCATTTTTTTTGGAATTATAATCAACCTATTTAATTAGACTGTCTTGATTTGTTTTAGCTTGTAATAATTTGCAATCAATTTACTCTTTGCAAAAATGATTTGATAAAAGATTTTTTGATTTGGTGGATTCAGTGTATCATATATATTCTGAAAAGAACAGTAAAATTTTCATTTTAATCATAATTTAATATTTCTAATCTATAACTAGATAAAATAAGAGAGCGTGTGAAAAAACGAAAGGTTTTTTCACACGCCCTCTTATTATTTATTTCTTGCTATACGCAATATGCTTATTTTGCATTCTTCTGAGCGATTGCAGCCTGAGCAGCAGCCAGACGAGCGATCGGTACACGGAATGGTGAGCAAGATACATAATCAAGACCAATGCTGTTGCAGAATTCTACAGAGCTTGGATCTCCACCATGTTCTCCACAGATACCAACGTGAAGTTTCGGATTAACCGGTTTTCCGAGTTCGATAGCCATCTTCATAAGTTTACCAACACCTGTCTGGTCAAGTTTAGCAAATGGATCGTTCTCGAAGATCTTAGCGTCATAGTAAGCGTCAAGGAACTTACCAGCATCATCACGTGAGAATCCGTATGTCATCTGTGTAAGGTCGTTTGTACCGAAGCAGAAGAAGTCAG
>OLOT01000949.1_pt1 | contig 19083 bp, 15 predicted proteins | sample 1671991 | NCBI WGS metagenome assembly OLOT01 (sample SAMEA3136634, study PRJEB25190) | human gut metagenome | biome: human gut; feature: human-associated habitat; material: faeces | place: Austria | collected 2013
GCGCGCCATCGACGCGCAGCTCAAGCGTCTCGGTCTGCCGGGCCACGCCATGGCCGTGCCCGACGCGCCCGGCGCATTTCAGGTGCGGTACGAGCTGACCGGCCACCCGAAGATCAGCGTACTGATCCCCAGTAAAGACCACATTGACGACCTGGACCGCTGCCTGACGAGCCTGTACAAAAACGCGGGCTACGACAATTTTGAGGTCATCGTCATCGAGAACAACTCCACCGACCCGGCAACGTTTGCCTATTATGAGACACTGCCCAGCCGCTTTGCCGACTGCCGCGTCGTCTACTACAAGGGCGCGTTCAACTTCTCGGCCATCAACAACTTCGGCGCGACGTTCGCCGAGGGCGAGCACCTGCTGCTGCTCAACAACGACATTGAGGTGTTGTCGTCCGACTTCCTGCGCGAGCTGCTCAGCTACAGCCAGCGGCCCGACGTAGGCGCGGTGGGCGCCAAGCTCTACTACCCGGACGACACGATCCAGCACGCGGGCGTGCTGATGGGCATCAACGGCAGCGCGGGCCACAGCCACAAGAGCTACCCCCGCACCGCCGTAGGTGACATGTACCGCTTGGTCACGACGCAGAATTATATGGCCGTGACAGGTGCCTGCCTGATGACAAAAGCGTCGCTCTACCGCGCATTTGGCGGACTGGACGAGGAAAAGTTTGCCGTCGCCTACAACGATGTGGATTATTGCTTAAAGCTGTGGCAGAAGGGGCTGTTGAACGTTTACACCCCGCGCGCCGAGGCCTATCACTATGAGAGCAAGAGCCGCGGTCTGGATACCTTAAGCGAGAACGCCAAGCGGTATGAGCGCGAAAAGGCAAATTTCTACGCGAAATATCAGCAGTATATCGACAATTACGACCCCTATTACAACCCCCATTTCAACAATCTGTTTGAGAATTTCGGATTGAAGTGATGGAAACCGTATTGCCGAAGCGCAAGTCTCACCATTTGCAGAGTTACGATTACAGCCAAAACGGCGCCTATTTTATCACAATATGCACGCACCAACGCAGAATGTTGTTTGGCCCGAACCGGGCTCCCGTAGGGGCGGATTCCATATCCGCCCGCATGGCGGCGCGCGTTTTCCGGGAGATCATCGGCCAATATCCGGCGGCCCAGTGCCGTTATTTTGTGGTGATGCCCAATCATTTTCACGCGTTGGTCGAGATTGAACGGGCACGGGCGGATATGGAATCCGCCCCTACGATTATCAGCATCGTGCAGGCGTTCAAACGGTATTCTACCGTCGAGTACATCCGTCTTGTCAAGCGCGGGCAAGCCGCACCGTTCGATAAGCACCTTTGGCAGCGTTCCTTTCACGACCACGTCATCCGCAATGAAACCGATTACCGCATGATTGCGGAATACATTCAATCCAACCCCCGCCTTTGGCACAAAGACTGCTTTTATGAGGAGCCATCCCATGAGCCTTGAAACGAAACGCATCAAAGAACTGTTCGGCTATGCGCGGACGCTGACGAAAGAACAGGGCGTCGGCGTCATGGCCGGGCGGGCCGTCGGCTTTTTTAAGCGGCGGTTCTTCGGCAAAAAAGCGCGGTATCTGCCGTCGAAGCAAACGCTGGAGGCCCAGCGTGCCGACGCAGCCGCCCGCGCCGACGGCTGGCCGACCATCAGCATTCTGACGCCGCTGTACAACACACCGCCGCAGTTTTTGCAGCAATTCCTGGACAGCGTGCAGGCCCAGACCGCGCCGAACTGGCAGCTGGTTCTGGTAGACGCCAGCGACGGTGCCCACCCCGACGTGGGCGAGACCGTCCGCACCCGCGCCGCGCAGGACAAGCGCATCGTCTACGCCAAAATCGAGAACAAGGGCATTGCCGCCAATACGAACGAGGCCGCGAAGCTCGCAGCGGGTGAGTATCTGGCCCTTGCCGACCACGACGACATGCTCGCGCCTCATGCCGTCTATTGCATGAGCAAAGCGCTGGCCGAGAGCGGCGCGGCGTTTGCCTACAGCGACGAGGCCCTGTTTGAGAAAACGCCCGAGCACCCGCGCGTCGGCCACTTCAAGCCCGACTATGCGCCCGAGTACCTGATGGCCGTCAACTACATCTGCCATCTGGCTGTGTTCAAAAAATCGCTGTTCGACGCCGTCGGCGGTGAGCGCCCGGCCTGCGACGGCGCGCAGGATCACGACTTATTCCTGCGTCTCATCGACGAAATGCAGCGCCGTGACCCCGCAGCCAAGCCGCTGCACATCCCGCAGGTGCTGTATTACTGGCGCGTGCACGCGGCGTCCACCAGCGGCGGCACGGCGGCCAAGCCCTATGTGGAAAAGGCTGCGCAAAAGGCCGTGGCCGACCATCTGGCCGCCACAGGGCGGCAGGGCAGGGTGGAGCCGGGCAAATTCCCGGGCACCTGCCATGTGGTGTGGGACATTCCCGAGCCGCAGCCGCTCGTGTCAATTTTGATTCCCAACAAGGACCACACCGATGATTTGGAAAAATGCCTGCACAGCATCTACGCCAAAACGACCTACGAGAATTTCGAGGTCATCGTCATTGAGAACAATTCCACCGACCCGGCCACAGCGGCCTACTACAAAAAACTGCCAGAGCGGTATGACCGCGCGCGGGTCGTGACTTACAAGGGCGGCTTCAACTTCAGCCGCATCAACAATTTTGGCCGCAGGTACGCGACGGGCAAGTACCTGCTGCTACTCAACAATGACGTCGAGGTCATCAACGGCGACTGGCTCACCCAGATGGTGGGCGAGTGCAGCCAGCCCGGCGTCGGCCTCTGCGGGGCAATGCTCTACTATCCCGACGACACGATCCAGCACGCCGGCATCATCACGGGGCTGGGCGGCTACGCCGGGCACAGCCACAAGTACCACAAGCGCGGCGGCAGCGGGTATATGTTCCGGCTGGCCACGGTGCAGGATTTCTCCGCCGTGACAGCGGCCTGCCTGCTGGTGCGCACCGCCGTTTACGACGAGCTGCACGGCCTGGATGAGGAGTTCACGGTTGCCTACAACGATGTGGACTTCTGCCTGCGTGTGCGCGACGCGGGCTGGCGCATTGTCTGGACGCCATACGCCGAGCTCTACCACTACGAAAGCAAGTCCCGCGGCTCCGACGAGAACGACCCCGCCAAAAAAGCACGCTTTGACGCCGAGCATGAACGTCTCTACGCCGTGCACGGGCGGGAGAATATTCTGCACGACCCCTATTACAGCCCGTCGCTGTCGCTGGATTACGAGGATTTCCGCGAGAGCGGGGATCTGCGGAATCTGAAATGAGTTGATTGCCTTCCCCCGTGGGGGAAGGTGCCCGAGGCCCCGACCGAGGGCGGATGAGGGGCGGGTTTGCCCTATTGCCCGTCAGTGGGAAATTCCCGGTAAGTTTGCCCCTCATCAGTCAGCGGGCGGGGCCGCTGACAGCTTCCCCTTCCGGGGAAGCCATACTGACAAAAAATGCACGCCGTAAATTTCACGGCGTGCGTTTTTATTATTCTTTTTTATCCGGCGGGAATTCACCCTGCTTTTCGGCTTCCAGGCGGCTCAGGCGGGCTTCGAGCTCGGAGATGCGCTGGTTGACAATATCCGGCAGATCCTGCTGGTCCAGATCGTCCGCCGGGCAGCACTTGATATTGCCGACGCGGACGATCTCCGCGGGTACACCGACGGCAGTGGCGTTGGCGGGCAGGTTCTTCAGCACAACGCTGCCCGCGCCGACGCGGACGTTATCACCGATGTAGACCGGGCCCAGCACCTTCGCGCCCGCGCCGATCAGCACATTGTCGCCCAGCGTCGGATGGCGCTTGCCGGTGTCCTTGCCGGTACCGCCCAGGGTGACGCCGTGGTAGATTGTGCAGTTGTCACCGATCTCCGTCGTCTCACCAAAGACGATGCCCATACCGTGGTCGATAAAGAGCTTGCGCCCGATCTTGGCGCCGGGGTGGATCTCGATGCCGGTCAGGTGGCGCGCCAGCTGGCTGACAAAACGGGCCAGGAAGAAACACCGGTGGTTGTACAGAAAATGTGCGATCTTGTGCGTGACCAGCACATGAAAGCCGGGGTACAGGATGATGACCTCCGCCACATTGCGCGCGGCGGGGTCCTTATCGCGGATATTTTTTGCATCTTCCCAAAGGCCCATAGTTCGTTCCTCTTCCTATTTACCATACATATTATAAATATACCACAAAGCCGGACAAAGTGCAATGCTGTACGCGCCGCGCGCGGATTTTTGCGGATTTTGTCAAATCCTCCAAAAGTCAGCGCAAAAATCTATAAAATCCTTACTTTTGCAAAAAGCCCGTTTGCATTGACACCGCCGTCCCTGCATGGTACAATAAGTAAAACGTAGGTAAAGTCATAAGAAGGAGTGTGCCGGGATGATGCGTTTTATTTCTGTCTTTAAAAATCACGGCACAGTGTTCTTTCCCGTTGCTGCTTTGTGTGTGACTTTTTGACTTTTCCCTTTTTGGGAAAAGTTTTTTTTTGCAAAAATATCCTTGCGGGATGTTTTTGCATGGGGCTTTGTAGGGGCGAGCATTGCTCGCCCGCAGGCCGTTTGCCTCATGCGCGGCTTTCCCGCAGAAGCTCAACCACGCAAAGTTGACGGGCGAACAATGTTCGCCCCTACACTCTCAGCTATGACAAAGTTTCCTATTTTTAAGGAGGTTCCCACCATGCTGATCCGCAACGCAAAGGACAGCGCGGGCAAGGCCATTGAGGTCTGGCTGCGCGACGGAAAAATTGCCGCTGTCGGTCTGGGGCTGCTCGTCCCGGAAGGGGAGGAGGTGCTCGACGCGAAGGGCCGCACGGTCCTGCCCGCCTTCATCGACACCCACTGCCACTGGCGCACCCCCGGCTTTGAGTACAAGGAGGACATCTCCACCGGCTCCGCCGCGGCTGCCGCGGGCGGGTACACCTTCGTCAACCTGATGCCCAACACGAAGCCGGTCTGCTCCAGTGCCGAGATTGCCCACGCCGTCGAGGCCGAGGCCGCCCGCGTCGGCCTGTGCGACGCAAACCAGACCGTCTCCATTACGAAGGATTTCGACGGCAAAACGCTGGATCATCTGCTGACCCTGCCCGAGGACATCAAGTTCATCACCGAGGACGGCAACGGCGTCATGAACAACGCCGTCATGGCCCGCGCGTTCGCGATTGCCACCGAGCGCGGCCTGACCATCATGTCCCACGCCGAGGATCGCGAGATCAGCCCCTGGGACTACCGCCTGGCCGAGAACATCGAGACTGTGCGCAACTGCCATCTGGCCGAGTACTACGGCACCCGGCTGCACATGTGCCACGTCTCCACCAGGGAATCCGTCGATGCCGTCCGCATGAGCCGGATGCGCGGTGCGCGGGTCAGCTGCGAGGTCACGCCGCACCACCTGTGGTTTGACGACAGCCGCCTGACCTACCGCGTCAACCCGCCCATCCGCAAGGCGGACGACGTGACCGCGCTGATCGACGCCATCAAGGACGGCACCGTGACCTGCATCGGCACCGACCACGCCCCCCACACCGCCGAGGAGAAGGAGAAGGGCGCTGCCGGTATGGTGGGTCTGGAAACGGCCTTCGGCGTCTGCTACACCAAGCTCTGCCGTGAGCAGCGTCTGCCGCTGGAAATGCTCAGCTTCCTGATGAGCGCCGGTCCCGCCGCCGTGCTGGGCCTGGCCGACCGCAAGGGCATGCTGGAGCCGGGCTACGACGCCGACATCGTGCTGGTGGACCTTGACCACATGTACGAGGTCCACGCCGACGAGCTGCACAGCAAGAGCAAGAACTGCCCCTACGACGGCGCACTGCTGTACGGAAAAGTGGTAACCACGATCAAAGGCGGGAAGGTTACGTTCCAGATTGAAGAATAACACCCCTTCACGCACAAAACACCCGTAGGGGCGCATTCTATATGCGCCCGTGCAAGGCTGCCGCTGGCACAGTCCCGCGGGCGGATATAGAATCCGCCCCTACGATTCCCAACATCATATAATAGAGCCGCAATTTATATACATCAAACGGAGGAATCAGCATGCTTACCAACATGGACAAGCTCTACGAGAGCGTCGCAGCAAACGGCCCGGTCTGCGTGGGCCTGGACACCGAGATCAGCTACCTGCCCACCACCGACACCGCCAAGACGGCAGGGGAGAACGTCGTCGCGTTCAACCGTGCGCTGATCGACGCCACCAAAGGCGTCGCGGGCTGCTACAAGGTGCAGATTGCCTATTATGAGTCCCTGGGCCTGGACGGCATGCGCGCCTACGCCGAAACGCTGAAGCTGGCCCGCGCCACCGGCCTGCCCGTCATTGCCGACATCAAGCGCGGCGACATTGCCAAGACCGCCGAAATGTACGCCAAGGCGCACTTTACCGGTGATTTCGAGGCCGACATCATCACGCTGGCCCCCTACATGGGCCTTGACTCCATCAGCCCGTATCTGCCGTACTGCGCCGAGCAGGGCAAGGGCGTGTTCGTGCTCTGCCGCACCTCCAACCCCGGCGCGAAGGACTTTGAGTACAAAAAGCTCGACGATGGCCGCCATGTGTACGACCTCGTCGGTGACAGCCTGACCGCCCTTGGCAAGGACTACATGGGCGAGCACGGTTATTCCAGCATCGGCCTGGTCATCGGCGGCACCCACACCGAGGAGGCCACCGCCATCCGCGCGGCCTACAAGGACACCTTCTTCCTGATCCCCGGCTACGGCGCACAGGGCGGCAAGGCGGCGGACATCGCGCAGTACCTGACCAAGGGCAACGGCGGCGTTGTCAACTCCAGCCGCGGCATCCTGCTGGCTTACAAGAAGCAGCCCGGCGTTGCCTTTGACGAGGCCGCCTACAACGAGTGCGTGCGTATGCGGGAGGATATTCAGGGTGAATGCAACAAGCTGTAATCTGACGGTCCTGCGTCAGGAAACCGTCGCAGAGGATATTATGCGCCTTACGGTCCAGTGGCAGGACCGCAGCCGCGAGCCCCACGCCGGGCAGTTTTACATGCTGCGCGCCTGGGCCGCGGACGCCACGCCGATTCTTTCCCGCCCCATCAGCGTTGACGACTTTGACAACCAGACCGGCGCACTGACCTTCCTGTATCAGGTCAAGGGCGAGGGCACCCACAAGCTGGCCGCGCTGAAAAAGGACGACACGCTGACCGTGACCGGCCCCTGCGGCAACGGCTTTGACACTGCCGCACTGGCCGGGCAGTACAAGCGCATTGCCGTGGTCGGCGGCGGCATCGGCACCGCGCCGCTGCTGCTGCTCTGCAAGGAGCTCTGCCGCGCGGGCGTGCGCCCCGACCTATTCGTGGGCTTCCGCGACACGACCTACGGCATGGACCGCTTTGTGCCCTGGTGCCGCGACATCTATGCCGCAACCGACTCCGGCAAGGAGGGACACCACGGCCTGGTCACCGACCTGCTGGACGTGAGCAAGTACGACATTGTGCTGACCTGCGGCCCCATGGTCATGATGCGCGGCGTGGCTAAGCTCTGCGCCGCCGCTGGCGTGCCCTGCCTGGCTAGCCTTGAAAAGAAGATGGCCTGCGGTCTGGGCGCGTGCCTGGGCTGCACCTGCCATACGAAAATCGGCCCGGTCACCGTCTGCAAGGACGGCCCGGTCTTTAACGCACAGGAGGTGTTTGACTGATGGCAGACCTGCATGTTGATTTTCTCGGCAAGCGGCTGGCCGGGCCGGTCATCGCGGCCAGCGGCACCTTCGGCTTCGGCCCCGAGTACGCTGGCATTGAGGATCTGCGCGTGCTGGGCGGCATCTCCGGCAAGGGGCTGACCCTGAACGGCCAGCCCGGCAACGAGGGTGAGCGCCTCTACGAGACGCCGTCGGGCCTGATGAACTCCATCGGCCTGCAGAACCCCGGTGTGCAGCACTTTATCGACCACGAGCTGCCTGCCATGCGCCGGTGCGGCACCACCGTCTGGGCGAACCTCGGCGGCCACACGATTGAAGAGAACGTCGAGGGCGTGCAGATGCTCTGCGCCGCGGGCGTGGATTTTATTGAGCTGAACATCAGCTGCCCCAACGTCAAGCAGGGCGGTCTCGCGTTCGGCATCCGCGCGGCAGACGCCGGCGAGGTCGTCAGCGCGGTGCGCAAGGTCTGCACCGTGCCGCTCATCGTTAAATTGAGCCCGCAGGCCGAAAGCATCCCCGAGATGTGCAAGGCCGTTGAGGCTGCCGGCGCGGACGCCATCAGCCTGTGCAACACCTTCCAGGCGTGCGCGATCGATCTGGAAAAGCGCCGTCCCGTGTTCAACAACACGTTTGCGGGCCTGTCCGGCCCGGCGGTGCGTCCCATCGCCCTGCGCATGGTCTGGCAGGCCGTGGGGGCCGTCAGCATCCCCGTCGTGGGACTGGGCGGCATTCTGACGGGTAAGGACGCCTTGGAGTTCATCATGGCCGGTGCAGCGGCGGTACAGGTCGGCACCGCGAACTTCCTGGACCCGAAGGCCTGCACCCGCATCACGAACGAGATCGGCCAGTGGATGGACGCCCACGGCGTCAAGACGCTGGATGAGATCAGAGGGTGCGCACGGTAAATCACCGGCTGCCTTCCCCCGCGGGGGAAGCCGCCCCACCATATACGTTTTGCTTGCATTTTTATACAAAATATGCTACTATAAGTTGAATAACATACAGGAGGAACAAATTATGGCACGCGAAGCACTTGAAGTTTTAAAGGAATGTGAAGCATTTTTAGAGGGGCACTTCCTGCTTTCCTCCGGGCGCCACTCCGGCGCTTACTGCCAGATGGCATTTCTGCAGCAGTACCCCGACAAGGCTGCCGAGGTCATGGCCCCGGTTGCCGAGAAGCTCAAGGAGCTGAACATTGACGTCGTGGTCGGCCCCGCCATGGGCGGCATCGTCTACGCCTACGAGCTGGGCCGCCAGATGGGCAAGCGCGCCATCTTCACCGAGCGCGTCGACAACGTCATGACCCTCAAGCGCTTCAGGATCAACCCGGGTGAGCGCTGCATCATCGCGGAGGACGTCGTCACCACCGGTGTTTCCAGCCTCGAGACCAAGCGCGTCATCGAGGAAAACGGCGGCATCTGCGTGGGCATTGCCTGCGTCGTGGACCGCACCCGCGCCGAGGCCCCGTCCCCGATCCCCATCGTCGCCAGCGCCCTCAAGCTCGACCTGCCCAACTACGCCCCCGAGGAATGCCCCATCTGCAAGGAGGGCAAGCTCCCGCTGGTGCACCTGGGCAGCCGCAAAATGAAGGAAGCTGCGAAGCAAACCCTGTAAAAGATAGGAGATAGGAGATGGGTACAGTTTGCCTTTTCTCCTCTCTCCTCACTCCATATCTTAAATGTAAAGTGAGAGGCTACCAACTATGCAGGCATATCTGATATTGGCCAATGGCCGGGTGTTCCGCGGCGTCAGCGTAGGCTGCCCCGGTACCACCATCGGTGAGGTCGTCTTTGCAACCGGTATGGTCGGCTTTGAGGAAACCCTGACCGACCCCAGCTACTACGGCCAGATCATCACCCAGACCTATCCGCTCATCGGCAACTACGGCATGAACAGTGAGGATGTCGAGAGCACGAAGATTTGGGCCAGGGGCTACATTGTGCGCGAGGCGTGCAAGACCCCGTCCAACTTCCGCAGTGAGGAAACGCTGGATGCCTTCCTGAAAAAGAACGGCATCATCGGCATTGAGGGCATCGACACCCGCAGCCTGACCCGCACCCTGCGGGAGAGCGGCGTTATGAACGGCGCGATCACCACCGAGTTCGACCCCGACGCCGAGCCCGAGAAGAAGGCCGCGCTGCTGCCCGAGATCGCCGCCTACGCCGTTGTCGACGCCGTCAAGACCGTCACCTGCCGCGAGGCCGTGACCTATGAGCCGACGGCTGCCGGTGCATGGGGTGACACGCCGCTGCACGTGGCGCTGCTCGACCTGGGCTGCAAGAACAACATTGTGCGCTGTCTGCAGAAGCGCGGCTGCCGCGTGACCGTGCTGCCCGGCACGACCACCGCCGCCGAGCTGGCCGCCCTCAACCCCGACGGCCTCATGCTCTCCAACGGCCCCGGCGACCCGGCAGAGAACGTGGAAATCATCGCGAACATCCGTGAAATGCTGAGCACCGGCATCCCGACCTTCGGCATCTGCCTAGGCCACCAGCTGACCGCTCTGGCCGCCGGTGCCAAGACCTGCAAGCTGAAATACGGCCACCGTGGCGCTAACCAGCCCGTCACCAGCCCGGCCAAGCAGCGAACCTTTATCACCAGCCAGAACCACGGCTACGCCGTTATGGCGGACACCCTGCCCGAATCCGTCGGCCAGATGAGCTACTTCAACGCCAACGACGGCACCTGTGAGGGCGTCGACTACTTGAAATGGAACTGCTTCACCGTGCAGTTCCACCCCGAGGCCAACGGCGGCCCCAAGGACACCGAATTTCTGTTTGACCAGTTCGTCAGCCGTATGCTGGCCGCGAAAGGAGTAATCAACAATGCCTAAAGACCCGCGTATCAAAAAGGTACTGGTCATCGGCTCCGGCCCCATCATCATCGGTCAGGCGGCAGAGTTTGACTACTCCGGCACGCAGGCCTGCCGTGCGCTGAAATCCGAGGGCGTCGAGACCGTCCTCGTCAACTCCAACCCCGCCACCATCATGACCGACCCCGACATTGCCGATCATGTTTACATTGAGCCGCTGACCGCCGAGGTCATCGAGCGCATCATCGAGAAGGAGAAGCCCGACGCCATCCTGCCGAACCTGGGCGGCCAGATGGGCCTGAACCTGTCGATGGAGCTGGCCCGCAACGGATTTTTGGACCGCAGCGGCGTCCGCCTGCTGGCCTGCAAGCCCGACACGATTGACCGCGCCGAGGACCGCCAGCTGTTCAAGGACACGATGGAGAAGCTGCACCAGCCCATCATCCCTTCTAAGGTTGTGGAAGATCTGGACGACGCGCTGGACTTTGCCGAGGTCATCGGCTACCCCGTCATCGTCCGCCCCGCCTTCACGATGGGCGGCACCGGCGGCGGCATCTGCGAGGACCGCGAGAAGCTGCACGAAATTGCCACGAACGGTCTGCGCCTGTCCCCGATCCATCAGATCCTCGTTGAGAAGTGCATTTCCGGCTGGAAGGAAATCGAGTACGAGGTCATGCGTGACTCCAAGGGCAACGTCATCACGGTCTGCAACATGGAGAACCTTGACCCCGTCGGCATCCACACCGGCGACTCCATCGTCGTCGCGCCCAGCCAGACCCTGTCCGATAAAGAGTACCAGATGCTCCGCACCGCCGCGCTGGACATCATCACCGAGCTGGGCATCGAGGGCGGCTGCAACTGCCAGTTTGCCCTGAAGCCCGACAGCTTTGAGTACGCGGTCATTGAGGTCAACCCCCGTGTCTCCCGTTCCTCCGCGCTGGCCTCCAAGGCGACGGGCTACCCGATTGCCAAGGTCGCGACCAAGATCGCGCTCGGCTACACGCTGGACGAAATCACGAACGATGTCACGGGCGAGACCTGCGCCTGCTTTGAGCCGGCCCTCGACTATGTCGTCGTCAAATACCCGAAGTGGCCGTTCGACAAGTTCGTCTACGCCGACAAGTCTCTGGGAACCCAGATGATGGCCACCGGCGAGGTCATGGCCATCGGCAACAACTTTGAGCACGCCATGATGAAGGCCGTTTCCTCCACCGAGCTCGGCCTGGACACGATGACGCTGCCCGATTTCGAGAAGCTGACGACGGAAGAAGTCATCGAGCACCTGCATGTGCAGGACTCCGAGCGCGCGTTCTGCGTCTACGAGGCCCTCAAGCGCGGCGTGGCGCACGACGTTATTTACGACATCACCAAGATCGACTGGTGGTTCCTCGACAAGCTGCAGCATCTGGCCGACATTGAGATGGGCCTGAAAAACGGCGAGCTGACGACGGAAAAGTACCTGAATGCCAAGAGGTTCGGTTTCCTCGACAAAACGATCAAGCGTCTGGCGGGCGTGGACACCCTGCCCGAGGCCCCGAAGGCCGCGTTCAAGATGGTCGATACCTGCGCCGCAGAATTTGCCGCCAAGACGCCGTATTTCTACTCCACCTACGACGAGGACAACGAAGCGAAGCCGTTCATTGCCGAGCGCAGCGACCCCGACAAGAAGAAGGTCCTTGTTTTTGGCTCCGGCCCCATCCGCATCGGTCAGGGCATTGAGTTTGACTATTGCTCGGTCCACGCGGTCTGGACGCTGAAGCAGCACGGCTGCGAGGCCATCCTTGTCAACAACAACCCCGAGACGGTCTCCACCGACTTTGACACCGGTGACCGTTTGTACTTTGACCCGCTGAATCCCGAGAGCGTCGACCACATCATCGAGACCGAAAAACCGGACGGCTGCCTTGTGCAGTTCGGCGGCCAGACCGCCATCAAGCTGGCCAAGCACATGGACGACATCGGCCTGCCGATTTTGGGCACGCCCGCCGACGCCATCGACGAGGCCGAGGACCGCGAGCGCTTTGACGAACTGCTGGAACGCTGCGGCATCCCCCGCCCGGAGGGCCGCACCGTCTTTACGCTGGACGAGGCGCTGCAGGCCGCGCAGGAGGTCGGCTATCCCGTCCTGATGCGCCCGTCCTACGTTCTGGGTGGCCAGAACATGATCGTCGCCTACAACTCCGCCGATGTCATCGAGTACATGGGCGTTATCACGAAGCACGTTGACATGAGCCATCCCGTGCTGATGGACAAGTATATTCTGGGTACCGAGTGCGAGGTCGACGCCATCTGCGACGGCACCGATTATCTTGTGCCCGGCATCATGCAGCAGGTCGAGCGCACGGGCGTGCACTCCGGCGACTCCATCTGCGTCTACCCGCCGTACACCTTCAGCCAGAAGGTCATTGACACGCTGGTCGATTACACGGGCCGCTTTGCCCGCGAGCTGAAGGTCGTGGGCCTGGTCAACGTGCAGTATGCCGTCCAGAATGATCGTGTCTACGTCATCGAGGTCAACCCCCGCTCGTCCCGTACCGTGCCGTACATCTCCAAGGTCACCGGTGTGCCGATGGTCGACCTGGCCGTGCGCTGCACGCTGGGCGAGAAGCTCAAGGACATGGGCTACGGCACCGGCCTGTGGCGCAACGGCAAGAGCCCGTATTACGCCGTCAAGGTGCCCGTCTACAGTTTCTTAAAGCTGCACGGCGTTGACACGATGCTCGGCCCCGAGATGAAGTCCACCGGTGAGGTCCTGGGCATTGCGCCCTCCTTCCACGAGGCGATGATGAAGGGCCTGGTCGCCGCTGGCTACCAGTTCAAGACGCCCGGCCCCGGCTCCTGCGTCATCATCTCGGTCAAGGACAGCGACAAGGCCGAGGCCGCCGAGCTTGCCTGGAAGCTGCACGACTACGGCTACAAAATCTACGGCACGCCCGGCACCGCCAAGTTCCTGAACAGCGAGATGGTGCCCTGCAGCGTTGTGCGCCAGATGAGCGGCGCACGCCCCAACGTCATCGACCTGCTGGAGAGCGGTCTGGTGGATTACATCATCTCGACGAGCCCGCATGGCCGTGACCCGCACCGTGACTCCGTCAAGTTCCGCCGCAAGGCAACGGAGCTGTCCATCCCGACCATCACGGCCATGGACACTGCCCGCGTCCTCGTCGACGCCCTGCGCGGTGACCATGACATCAGCCAGATGGAGCTGGTGGACATTGCGAACCTGCACCGCGAAGCGGCGAAAGGGGAATAAGTAAGCAGCAAACAAACCGCGTCCGCAAGGATGCGGTTTTTGTTTTTTCTTGGCTCCTCTGCGAGGGGCCTCCGCCCGCAGGCGGTGGGGGAGAGAACCTTTTCCCCGGTGACTACGACTACATCAGGCAGGGCCGCGGGCACAACGTCTGCCTGGCCGTCAGCCGGACGGCGCAGAGCAGGCCGTGGACGTCTGTTTTGACCTGACTGCCGCCCCGACGGGCGACTTCTCGCTGGCCTTTGACGGCGGGCTGACGCTGGCTTATGCCGATGCGGATCGCACCTGCTGCCTGACCTTCACCGACGACGCCATGTCCGGGGGCCGCACCAGCCGGTACGTCAAGCTGGATGCGCCCTGCCGCCGCCCGCATGGGGCTGTAAGACTTTGCCCGTCAAGAATATTTTTGCATGGAATGTGCATTTTTTGCCAAATGTCACTTTTTGACGAGATGATCGCGAAAATTTTATAGTTTTTGCCGAAAAACGTTTGATTTCCGAAAAAACTCTTGATTCTGCGCACTATTTTCTCTATAATAATAGCGTAATAATACCGGGCAATTGTGTGCCTATAAGGATAGGAGTTAAAAATATCATGACGAGATCTCAGTTGATTACCAAGGTTGCCAACGACACCAACATGACCGCTGCTGAAGTTGAGAAGGTTATGGACGGCATCTTCGGCACCATCGGCGATGTCCTCAAGAGCGGCGACAAGGTCACCATCGCAGGCTTTGGCCGCTTCGAGATGCGTGAGCGCCAGACCAAGAACTTCACTAACCCCAAGACCAAGGTCACCAGCAAGCTGGAGCCGACGGCCATCCCCGGCTTCAAGGCCAGCGGCCGCCTGAAGGAAAAGGTCTCCGGCTGATTTCGTCTGTATTGATATGATTTGGAAGGACCCGCGGAAATGCGGGTCCTTTTTGCGTCTGAGCCTCCCTTGTCAAAGACAGGCTCCCCCGCTCCGGGGGAGATGGCGCGTAGCGCCAGAAGGGGATCTGGTGGCCCGCAGGGCCGGAGGGATTCCGACGGGCTTTCCGGGTAACCTCAACACCCCCGCGGCGGCATGAGGGCATGCCGCCCTACGTCTGTCCGCGGAGTATACGCAGGGCGGGATGCCCTCACTCCGCCGGGTCGTGTGCGGCCACCGCAAGCCTCCCGGGTCGTCGAGGACGCCGACCCCTACAGCAGCAAAAAACGGAGCGCCGCATTTTCATACGGTGCTCCGTTTTTATTTTTGCAAAATTACAGATGAATATGCCGCGGCACGCCGTTGATGTAGATCGGCGACAGCTCGGCCTGGATGAGCGGGCGGGCGTAGCGCTCGAACTTCTCGTTGACGTGCATCCCGTCCTCGGTGATCCAGTCGGCGGGGACCTTCTTCTCAAAGTTCGCGACCTTCGTCACATCGACCATCTCGGTCTCTACGCGGTAGGGCTGGTCGCTGAGGCGCTTGATGGCGGCCATCTTGGCGGTCTCGCCGCGCATGGCGGCCTCCACCGCTGCGCCACCGACCTGATAGGCCTCGGTCACGTCGGTGCGGCTGGCCAGATGGCTGGCACAGCGCTGCAGCGTAGAAAACTCGATAGCGCGGGTCTTGCAGCCCAGGCGGACACGGATCAGGTCCGCCAGATAGCGGCTCGTGCCGCTCAGGATGGCCTTGTGGCCGAAGGCATCCAGCTGACCTGCCGTGGAAACCAGGTCGCACAGGAAAACGCCGTCCTTGTTCTTGACGCCCTCGCTGACCGCGATAATAACATTGTGGCGCTCTTTTTCCAGCTCGGCCACGCGCTTGAGGAACGCCTCCTCGTCAAAGGGGCACTCGGGCAGCAGGATCAGATCGGGGCCATTGCAGTCCGGACCGGTAGCCAGACTGGCGGCAGCGGCCAGCCAGCCGGTGTGGCGGCCCATGATCTCGGCCACCGTCACGCTGCGCAGGTCGTAGACGCTGGAATCGCAGATGACCTCCTTCAGGATCGTGGCGATGTACTTCGCCGCGCTGCCGTAGCCGGGGGTGTGGTCGGTCAGCATCAGGTCATTGTCAATGGTCTTGGGCACGCCGATAAAGCGGATCTCGCTGTTGACGGTCTTGCCGTAGGCACTCAGCTTGGAGATCGTGTCCATCGAGTCGTTGCCGCCGATGTAAAACACCGCGCCGATGTCGTTCTGCCGGAACAGCTCAAACAGCTGCACAAACGGCTTCTCGTCAACGGCGGGGTCGGGCAGCTTGTGGCGGCAGCTGCCCAGAAAGCTGGACGGCGTGCGCTTGAGCAACTCGATGTCCATTTTGTCGCCCAGCACGGTGTCCAGATCGATGAGCTTGCCCTCAAGCACGCCCTCGATGCCGTACTGCATCCCGTAGACATGGGGTGCGCCGCAAGCCTTGGCGGTCTCATAGACGCCCGCCAGACTGGAGTTGATGACGGCAGTCGGGCCGCCCGACTGACCAACCAGAACATTTTTCATAAGTTTACCTCTCGTATATTTTATTGTGATTTTACAATACGTATTTTTCTATAGCCGCTGCCACACCATCATGATTGTTGTCATCCGTCGTGACATCGGCAATTTTCCTGATGTCGTCGGTGGCGTTGCCCATAGCCACACCCAGACCCGCCGCTTCGATCATCGCGCGGTCATTGCCGGAGTCGCCCACGGCCATCGTCTGCGCACGGGTCAGGCCCAGGTGTGCCGCCAGCGCCAGCAGACCGCTGCCCTTCGTCACGCCGGGGGCGTTGATCTCCATGTTGCGGGGCAGGCTGGACGTCAGCTCCACGCCGGGGTAGGCGGCCTCGATGGCACGCCAGGCGGCGTCGCGCTCGGCCTCGTCGTGGTAGATCATACTGTACTTTTCGATCTCGTGCGCGTGGGTGCGCAGCGTCGCGTGCATGTCGTCTACCTCAATGCGGGTCGTGCGGAAGTAGCTTTTCAGGTTTTCGGGCACCACGTCCATGTGGTTCTCGGCGTTTGCGCGGGTCGTGTAGCTTTTGCCGCCGATGAAAATGCTCATCATGCCGCCGCCCTGCTCAAGAAGATCGTAAATTTTCAATGCCTGCTCGGTCCCGAACGGCTGGTTCACCAGCTGCTCGCCCGTTGTCAGGTCAACGACGCTGGCTCCGTTGGAGGTCAGCGCGTACCGCACGCCGGGGATGGACGTGAACGCCGCGGGGATGCCGCTGGCCGTACGCCCGGTGGCGGGCAGCACCGCCACGCCGCGTGCACAGGCTGCGCGGATAGCCGCCAGCGTGCGCGGGGTGATCTCTTTTTTATCGTTGAAAACTGTCCCGTCGAGGTCCAACGCCACAAGGCGGATGTCCTTCATACCTTCACACTCCCTTATCTGATTTATTGTACCGCAAAACCCGCGCGATTGCAAGCCGCGCGCGGGTGTGCTAGAATAGTGTTACAGTAAATCTTTGGGAAAGAGGCGGTAAAATGCCCGTACTGCGCACCAAAACCAGCCGTATGTGGCTGCCCGACGCCCTGCGCGGGCTGGCGCTGCTGAACATGCTGGCCTACCATGCCATGTACGACTGGGTATATGTGTTCGGCCACGAAAGCAGCTGGTACAACATCTGGGCCCCCGGCTGCCATGTGTGGCAGCAATATATTTGTTGGAGCTTTATTCTGCTGTCGGGGTTCAGCTTCCCGCTGGCAAAGCGGCCCGCAAAGAACGGGCTGATCGTGGCGGGCTGCGCGGCTGTGCTGACGTTTGTGACCGCGGTATTCATGCCGTCGGAGGCGATCTGGTTCGGCGTTCTGCACCTGAACGCTGCCGCCGTGCTGCTGACCTGCCTGGTCTATCCGCTTTTGCAGCGCCTGCCCGCGGGCGCGGGCCTGGCGGCGTCTGCGGCGCTGTTTGCGCTGACGAACCAACTGCCCGAAGGGTTATTTGGGCTTCGAGAATTGGCGGCTCTGTGCGGTGCCTGCGGGGCTGTACAAGACGAACTGGTTCTGGCTGGGTCTTCCCGACCTGACAAGGTTCACGTCGGCGGATTATTTTCCCGTAGTGCCGTGGGTGTTCCTGTTCTGGTGCGGGGTGTTTCTGGCGCGGCTGTGGCGCCCCGGCAGGGGAGAGGCGCCCGTTGTTTTGCGCCCGCTGTGTGCCATCGGGCGCAATACGCTGCTGGTCTACATGCTGCATCAGCCCGTAATCTACGGTGCACTGTGGGTGTGGCACACGGTGCTGGGGTAAAGGGTCCTAAATATGAACAATATAAAAATTTTCATTTTAGCGAAAATTGTTGTTGACAGACAGGGGGTCAATATAGTATAATCTTTTTTACTGGTTAATAGTATTTGACCGGCAAACTCCTGTCTCAGGTCAAGGGAGGGAAGAAGATGTCGGAGATCCGTGTCAAAGAGGGCGAGTCCCTCGAGAGCGCTCTGCGCCGTTTTAAGCGCAGCACTGCTCGCAGCGGCGTGTTAGCTGAGGTCCGCAAGCGCGAGGCTTATGAGAAGCCTTCCGTTAAGCGCAAGAAGAAGTCCGAGGCTGCCCGCAAGCGCAAGTTTAAGTAAGGTATCTTACAACGAACGACTGTGCAGGTTCGCGTTATGCGCGGGCCTGCACTTTTATTTTACGTGCAGGCGTCGGTGCGGCGGGGTGAGGGCACCCCGCCCTACGTCCTGCGGAATTGTGCATCGTAGGGCGGCATGCCCTCATGCCGCCGCTGGCCGCTGCCGTAACCACTCATTACCCTTATAAAGGTCACCACCATGATTCTAACCCCTGAATACATCTTCAAAACCATCGAGTGCATCCACCCGGATTTTCTCGCGGCACACGGCATCAAAGCCCTCGTGCTCGACGTGGATAACACCCTGACCGCTGACAACAGTCAGGTGCTGGAGCCCACCGTGCAGGCGTGGCTGGACGAGATGCGCGCAGCCGGCATACGCCTGACCATCGTGTCCAACAATACGGCCAAGCGCGTGCGCCCCTTTGCCGAGCGCATCGGGCTGGACTGGGTGCCGCTGGCCTGCAAGCCGTTCACCATCGGCCTGCGGGTGGCGCGCCGCCGCCTGGGCTGCAAAAAGAGCGAAATGGCCATGGTCGGCGACCAGATCTTTGCGGACCGGATGGCCGCCGGGCTGTACGGCTGCCCGTGCCTCTACCTGATGCCCCGCACGAACCACGACAAGAACAAATTTGTGCTGTTAAAGCGCAAGTTTGAGCCGTACTGGATCGACAAATACTATCAGAAGGGCGGCAAGCTGCATGAATGATACCCCGCGCTTCGGCACAGCCGGTCTGGCCGACAGCTACACAGTCAAAAAGTTTGACCCCGCCGCCATCGCCGCCTACACGGCGGGCTTTGGCCTGACGGCATTTGAGTACCAGTGCGGGCGCGGCGTGCGGCTGGCCCACGACAAGGCCG
>OLOT01000987.1_pt1 | contig 18554 bp, 5 predicted proteins | sample 1671991 | NCBI WGS metagenome assembly OLOT01 (sample SAMEA3136634, study PRJEB25190) | human gut metagenome | biome: human gut; feature: human-associated habitat; material: faeces | place: Austria | collected 2013
TGCCTGCTCCTGCTGCACCTTGAACTGCGTCACCGTCAGGTGTTCCTCGGAGCTGCCGCGTTCGCCGCGCTCCACATCGTCGTACCCGGCGTCGCGCATATACCGGAAGAAATCATCCTGCAAAACGCTGTAGGATTTCTTGAGAACGGGCTTGCCCTTTGTACTCAAGACCGGCTCGCCGTTCTCGTCCTGTCCGATCGGGTAATACAGGGTAACGGTATCCGTGCCGACGACAAGGCCGGTGAGCGTGCTGCCGCTGATTTCGGCATAGCCCTTGTCCGTGGCGAGCCGCCACTCGAACAGTTTTTCGTTAAGCGTCATGTCCTCGCCGTACTGATCCTTGGCCTCCACGTCGAGCGTGCTCAGGTCGAAGGTGTTCGCCGTATCATCATTATAGATGAGATCGGGGATCGTGCCGTTCACGGTCAGCGTCTCGAGCTGCCGCTCGGGCAGTACCTGAAGCGGCACGCGGTTGGACTCGGTGTCGTTTACGATGGCGTAGATCTGATAATTGCCCGGCTGGGTAAATTCGATTTTGCCCGTGGTTTCGTCGATGGTCAGGCCGTCGTTGTCCTCCACGCTCCATTTGACTCTGCCGGTCACGTCGAAGTCCTTATCGTTCTCGTCCTTAGCGGTCACGGTCAGACCCGAGATGTCGGCGGTGTTGCTGCCGTCGTTGAAGTAAAACGGCTCAAAGCTGCCGGTCACGGTGACAGAGGACAGCTGGGCGGGCAGGATGGTCAGATCGACCAGCTCGCTGTTGAAGTCAGTCGTTGTTTCAATCGAAGCCTTGGGCTGATAGCGCAGGAACAGCGGCTTTCCGTCATTCGGCTTCCGTGCCTCAAGGACAGGGTAGCCGTTGCGGTTTGTCGTGACCTCGGCATACTCCGAAGCGTCATCGAGGTTTTCGTCCACGACCGTCCATTCGCCGCTCAGGCGGGGATTGAAGCCGTACCAGTCGACGTCAAACTCGTTTTTCGCCTCGACCTTGATGCTGTCCAGACGCAGGCTCTGCTGCTCGTACAGCGAAACCTGTTCGGTGTCGGGTACGAGACGGTCGAGCGCATAGATCGGGTACACCTTCTGCGGGGTGATGACGGTGTTCTTAGATGTATAGTGGAACGAACCGAAGTACGGCGCGACCGGCTGACCGGAGCGCAGCTGATCGGCGGCCGTCTTGAATGCGCCCTGATACAGGGTGTTCATATCCAGGCCGTCGGGGTCGTAGCCGGTGACGTTCCGGTTCTGGATGCGGGCATCCAGATCCTCGATCGCGCTGAGGCCGTTCCGGCCGAAGGTGTACTGCTCAAACCCCCGGCCCTTCCAGCTGTCCACCGAGGTACCATTATTCCTGGTTCGATGATAGCCGGTAACCGAGAGAAGCATGGTCTTATACTTGATGCGCACTGCACCGGTATAAGGAATGGTCGTTTGCAGGTCGGTCACATCGACATTGATGTCGAGACCCGTATGCGCCGGCAGCGGTACGGAAATGGTATCCGTAATGGACTGCGCGTAGGACTCCTCCTTGCTGCTCTCGTAGGTCTTTTCCATGCCGTAGGAGTAGGAAAAGCTCTGCTCGACCTTGGCGGTGGGCGAAAGCGCGGCCAGAACGGGCACGCTGAATTCGACGCCTACCGTGGTCTCCTCGGTCCAGTTCTGCGAATAGGTATTGGAGACCGTGGTCGAGGTCGTGGTGCTCTTTTCATAGGTATAGCTTTTCTCGACCGTGTTTTCGAAGTCGTTGCGGTTTTCCGCCGTCACCTTGTAGCTGTCCGAGCTGCCGCCCAGATTAAACTGGTAGCCCTTCTGCTCGAGCGACGCCGTTGTGTCGTCCGCCGCGATGGAGGGCGTTTCAAACCGGTCCGCAATGCCCTGAATTTCGAAGTCGTAGAACGCCTGCACATAGTAGCCGTAGCCGGTGCCGTGGTAGCCGTTGTACTGGCCAGACTGAGAGGAATAACCCTGACTGTCATAAGTGGAGGCATAAAATACGGGAAATTCCCCTTCCGGCAGCTTGCCGATGACTCCGGAGCCATCCCGAAGACCGGAATTGTCAACCGCCTTGGTTACTGCATCACGCAGACCCTTGTCGGTGTATTTCAGATTGTCTGCGCTGTAGCTGTCCGCTGTAAAGTCCTTGTAATCAAAGTATTTTCTGCCTACATCGTCATCCGCATAAAACTGTGCAGGCAGAATATCGTTCGCAATAGCCGCCCACTTCTCCGCAAATTCGGGATTCCGGATCATCTCCTGCAAAATCTGCTCCTGTGTGCCCGGCAGGTTGTAGGTGTCCGAGGCATCGAAGATCTCCCAGTCGTGCTCCGCCGTCACCGCCGCCCCTGCTGTCGGGGGCAGCAGACCGAAGCACACCGACAGCGCCAGAACTGCGCTCAGTCCCCGCCGCCGTATCGTTCGCTTTTTACTCATACTGTTTTCCTCCTTTTCTGTGGTGTTCCTGCTCCGCCATGGACAGAAGCTCGTCGTGGCTCAGCTCTACGTCGCAGAAGCGGACAAAAATGCCGTTCGTCACCGCGCTGTTCCAGATCTGCGGGTCGGCAAGTGACCGGAAGCGGAACTTGTCCAGATACGGCTCCATGTCCAGCAGGAGCCTGCTCCCGGAGACGAAATCGACCTGAAGCACATGACCGCCGAGCGGACGGACGGCCTCGATATATTTCCGCTCCATCTGCCCTCCCCTCCTTTCTCAAAATGCAGATAAAAAGGTTCCACCGTACCTGTAGGATACAGCGGAACCTGAAAAATAACCATTAACAACTTGTTAGTTTGTGCGCCGCGCGCGGAACAGGGAAAACGGATACGGGAGAGCCGCCGTGCAGAAAAATACACTTTCTGCGGCTTTTCTGCATCGTTTCCTTCCAGTTTATTCCTTGAATACGCTCCGCTCCGGTGCTATAATTGGGAAATACACAGTATATTTCATGCTGAGAAAGGAATGATATGGATATGAAAAGACGTATTTTATCCTGTTTTCTGGCATTCTGCATGATCTTCGCCCTGCTTCCGGCACCGGCGCAGGCGGCAGGGAACGCAGAAAACGCGGCGCCGACCGTCAAGGCCACCGTGCAGCACGCGGAGACCGGACAGATCACCGCGCAGATCGAGGCTTACATGACCGATTCGGCCAACAAGACCCGGACGGTCAAGCCCTGCGACATCATTTTTCTGATCGAGCAGTCAAAATTCATGAATACGCAGAACGGCTCGGCCAATTCCGGCGACGAGCGCGCGGAAATCCTGAGCGCCATAGACCGCCTGCTGGACGGGATGCCGCAGCCGACCACCGGCGGCGAGCACCGCATTGCGATCGCGGGCTACGGCCGCATCAACAACCCCGGCCGCAGCGACGGCTATAATGCCGCGCTCTACCCCGGCACGCCGTCGGACAATAATGACAGCCTGAACACCGGCTATTATACCACATCCGGCTTTCATTCGCAGAGCGGCTGGACGGAATGGAACCAGATAGATGGTCACAATGACGCGACCCTGCCGAAGCTGCCGTCGGGCTATCTGACAGATGACTATGACAATGTGTTCCTGTCGGTCGACGACGCCAAGCAGGTCATCGACGCCGATAAAATGGTGCCGTGGCACGCCGGTGCGGCGCGCATGGACGCCGGTCTGACCATCACGGAGCGGCTTGCCAAGATCGCCAAGGCCGAGGCAGACGCTAAGGATCGAAATCTGATCGTCTGCATCGCCGCCAGCTCGCTCCCCTACCAGAACAACGGCACTTATCAGCAGCTGCGCCCGGACGCGGCGATCGAGGCGGCGAACACGCTCAAGGGAACCTATGGCGCGACCATTTTCGGTCTGGGCGATTTCAACAAGCTGAACCTGGGAAACAGTGAGTCTTTGAACGACCCCGACAAGCAGCGGGACTTCTTCAACGACACCATGGCGTCCATCTGCGGCAATGCGTCTACAACAAACGGCGCGGACTATTTCAAAGGACTCAGTCAGGTGAACAACATCAACGATGCGCTCAAAGAGCTGATAACCCAAATCGACGCCAATGTCGGCGAGGGCGCAGCCGAGAAGCTGAGCATTGATGTGGACAGCTTCACCGAGGGCGCGGGCGGATACAGCTGGAGCCAGCTGAAGGACGGCCACCATATCCTGTCCGCCGGCAGCATCCGTGAGGTCGCGTCGGTGGATTATTACCACTTCACCGGCTATGACGACAACAGCGGAACGCCGCAGTTCAAGTCGACGCCCTACCGCCATACCGAACAGAACCTTGCGGCCATCGACGACAACAACAACAACGACGACGACAACGACGACGCCATCCAGACCTCTCTGAACATTCTGCCGATTCCGCCGCAGGAGAAGGCAGGCGAGACGATCAAGGGCGCGAATTACGGCGAGAAGGTCGTCATCACCATCACCGACCCGGTCTGCATCGACTATGAATGGATCGGGCGCTGGCAGCCGCCGAAACTTGCTCCGCCCAAACACGAGCACGCCGCGCGCGGAACGACGCACAAGCCTGCCGCGCCGACGCAGAACGCAGTGGCCGGGAAGGACTTGAACCTGAAATTCGACGGCTGGTACCGCGAGACGATCGACCAGGAAAAGCCAACGTGGGAATACGGCGGAAAGACCTACGTCAAATACGCCGGGACCGTGTTCCCGGCGTTCGGCAGCGACCTCAAGCTGTACGGCCGCTGGCTGCCCGAGATTCAGGTCTCGTTTCACTGGGCCGGCTCGGTCATCCCGGTGGACGGGGACGGCAATAAAATCGCGCCGCCGTCCGCGCTGAGCCTTTCGCTTGACGGAAACGGAAAACGTTACTATCAGGCGACTGCGTCGACGGCGGACGGCTTCGAGTTCGACGGCTGGTACAAGGATTCCGACTGCACGCAGAAATTCGAAGAGGGCGGCGAGGATCTGACCGCAAACACCGACCTTTACGGCCGCTGGACGAGGCTCGGCACGAAGACCGTGACCTTCAAGGTGAAGAACGGCAAATGGTCGGACGGCACAGCAGAGGACGAGACCGTAACGGTCGTGCTCTATCCGCAGGCGGACGGCACCGCGAGCGGCACGCTGGACGCAAGCTATGTACCGCAGATCATGCTCCCGGCGCCGGGATACGAAAATATCGCCGGCGGCTGGGAACAGACGCCGAACACCGACCCGAACGGCATTATCGGAGATGTGACCTATGTCTACCGGTTCGGCAGCACCGGCGGCGGCAGCTCTTCCGGCCACTCGACCCGGTATACCCTGCACTATGAGTCGAACGGCGGCACAGCTTACAAGGATGAACGCTGTTCTTCCGGCACGAAGGTGACGCTCGACAAGACCCCGACCCGCGAGAGCTATACCTTTACCGGCTGGTATGCGGACAAGGCGCTGACGCAGAAGATCACAAGCGTGACGATGAACAGCGACAAGACGGTCTACGCAGGCTGGGAGGCGACCGGCGTGCCGGACAAGCTCAACGGCGACGACCATTTCGCCTACGTAGTCGGTTACTCCGATAGCACTGTCCGTCCGAACGCGAACATCAGCCGCGCCGAAGTTGCAACGATTTTCTTCCGCCTGCTCAAATCCGACATCCGCGACGGAAATCTGACCGCTGACAACGATTTTTCCGATGTTTCGGACAGCCAGTGGCACAACAAGGCGATTTCCACGATGGCGAAGCTCGGCATCGTCAAGGGCCGCCGTGCGGACCGCTTTGACCCCGATGCCTCGATCACTCGTGCGGAATTTGCGGCGATCTGTGCGCGCTTCAACACCAAACCGGTCGAGAACAGCGGCAGCTTCTCCGACATTTCCGGTCACTGGGCGGAAAACGAGATCGAGAGAGCGGCGGCGTTCGGCTGGATTTCGGGCTATCCGGACGGCACATTCCACCCCGACGCCCGCATCACCCGCGCTGAGGCTATGACGATGATCAACCGCGTGCTCTGCCGTATGCCGCAGAGCGAAAGCGACCTGCTGGACAGCATGGTAACGTGGCCGGACAACAAGCCGTCCGACTGGCACTATCTCGCCGTCCAGGAGGCCACGAACAGCCATGACTTCAACCGTCAGGGCGAGGTCGGCGAAAGCTGGACGAAGCTGACGAGCGTCCCCGACTGGAAGCGGTATCAGTAATACAAAAGGAATTTTCGGAGCAGTAGCTCTCAAAGAAAGACAACATCCCCTCTGCTGCTCTTAGACGGCAAATTATACCTTCACCATGCCTACGGCATAGTAAGCGTAGAGACATTTTTTACACCGCTTAAGACACAGCTAGAGTTAAGGATGTTGTGAACGATTCCTATTTTTCACGGAAAGCTGGGGCATTTGCCCCAGCCTTCTCCAAGCGCTTGACCACTGGTGGAGCGCTTGGAGAAGGTACTTAGAATGATACCATATATTCCGCGCAAAGAAAGATTTACTGATTGATACAGAGATAGACAAAGGAAATTGCAGATATGGATATTCACAAAAACTTGAATCAGACCACAGAACTGGACATCGCACGGAACGATCTGGCAGTGGAAAAGAAACTGGTTGCCTGTATTGAAAACCTTGTTATGAACGATGACTTCACAGCGGCGGTCAACTCCGTGCTGACGACTATCCTCGAACATTACGATGCGGATCGTACCTACATATTTGAATTTCAATGGAGGGCCAATCTTACTCGGAATACATACGAAATTTGCAGAGAGGGTATCACTCCGCAGATTGAAAATCTACAGGCAGTGCCCATTGAGGTGGTGGCACAATGGGTGGATAGTTTTGAGGACCAGGAACAGCATGCTAACATCTTTATTGAGGATGTTGACGCACTCAAGGATGATCCTGCCCGCCGCCTTGAGTATGATTGCCTGCATCCGCAGGGGGTCAAGAGTCTTATTGCCGTTCCCATTTTTATAAATGGCAAGCTGCACAGCTTTCTGGGGATAGATAATCCCCGTGCCCACATGGATGCGCTGACGTTGTTAACGCAGCTAACTTATATCATCGCAAACGAGCTGCAAAAGCGGCTACTTACAGAAGCACTGACGAAAAAAAGCTATCAGGACCCGCTGACCGGCCTGAACAACCGCTTGGCCTATGACGAGATGTTGGAGCATTTGCGCGGAAAGGAGTTTCCGGTAGGCGTAGGATTTTTGGATATCAATGGGCTGAAATGGATCAACGATATGCTCAGTCATGACATGGGCAACAAAGTGATCCAAAAGATTTGCACTATTCTCAACGAGCACATCGAACAGCAGTATATCTACCGCATCAGCGGCGATGAGTTCGTTATTATCTGGCCGGATGTTGATTATAAGGTTTTTATGAGCGCTGCAAAAAAACTGGAGGCGGCGCTGTTTGCCGAGAAAAATATTGCATCGTTTGGTTTTGTATGGGGAAAAGAAGAAGATACAGGCATTGCCGTTCGCAAGGCAGAGAAAGCAATGCGGACAGCAAAGAATAAGTTCTATGCAGCAAATGCCGAATTAGAAGATAGTCGCCCCGGCTATCTGGACGCACTATTGCAGGAATTTCGGGACAGCACCTTTATCCCATATCTACAACCGCTTTACAGCATCCAGTATAACCGTGTTTATGGTGCAGAAGTTCTCGTCCGCAAGATCGATCCGCATGGTAATATCCAAACACCCGTGGAATTCATTGACGTTATGGAGCGTGAGCACATGATCTCTATGGTGGACTTCACGATGCTGCGACAAGCCTGCGAGCTGATCCAGAAATGGAAACCGGTATGGCCGGACATTATACTCAATGTGAACTTTTCACGCAACACACTGATGGAGCCAGACTTTCTGGCGCGGATCGATCAAATTCTCTCCGAGACCGGTGCTGACCCGGCGCAGCTTATCTTTGAGATCACGGAATCTTCGCAAAACATTCAGCTGGAATCCCTGTGCAGTCTGTTGGATGAAGTGAAACAACGAGGTATTTCGCTGGCAATTGATGACCTTGGCACCGAGGCTTCCTGCCTTGAAATGCTTTATCTGCCGCAGATCAGCGTTGCAAAAATTGATAAAGGTTTGATTGACAAGGCTGAACACATCGACCGTGAACAGCTTGTCATCAAACATCTTGTCGACCTGTGCCACGATTTGAATATGCGCTGTGTGGCAGAGGGTATCGAAACAGACAGCCAGATCGAATTGCTGAAAAAACTCGGATGTGATAAGCTGCAAGGCTATAAGATTGGTAAACCCATGCTGCCGGAAGACTTCCTTCGCCGGTTTGGAGATAATCGATAAAATAACAACAGCGACATTAAGCATGCTATCGAAGGATAGCAATTCAAATAATACACGAAAACAGGAAAACGGATTATATTGCTGCATATCCTTACTTTGTCAGTGTCGGCGGCAATGATTTCTTTCAATATTGCTTAAGCTGTTCTGGCGCATTGGGTGTCTCTCTGAGCAAAAAATCCACATCGCACGCTTTTCTTTGTGGGGATGTTTGACGGTTACGAACAAAAACAGGCTGCTTTTCAGCAGCCTGTTTTCGTGTTACGGGAAGTTATGCGTTTTCATCATAGACTTCGATATCACAGTATTGGTGAGCGATCAAACCGCAGGTCTATCCCTCTTTTACTAAAACCCCGCACCACATCTAACAATTTCGGCATTTTCCCTTTGTCGTGATACCGAATATATACTAAAGTGGCTTTGAAAATTTTTAGATAGCTTCGAGAAGCGTTACCGCCGTAGTTTCTACGGATTCCAACACATGAATATAGGTGTTATAAGTAACAGATACATTCGCGTGTCCGAGCCACTTGCTTAATACAGTAATCGGAACACCGGCGTTCAATGCCTGCGTTGCAAAGGTGTGACGCAGATGGTGAAGCGTGAACGGTTTATCAATGCCCGCATACGCCAACACACGACGCAGAACGCGGCGAAGCTGGTCACTGCTAAGCGTTGTACCCTTGCGCATTACTGCAACGGAATCACTGACAATATCCATTTCACGATAGACAGCTTTCAGACTGTGCAAAGCGGCAATCGCTTTTGTGTTCAACGGCACAACGCGATTGCTGCTTGCCGTTTTTGTACCCTTAATCCGTGCTTTCTTATGCTTGGTGCGCGCGCCGTCCTTGTCGCGGTCGTAGACCATCGAAAGATTCTTGTTAATCGTAACGGTTCTGCTTTCAAAATCAATGTCAGACCATTTGAGTGCCAAAAACTCACCGCACCGCAAGCCGGTATGCACCAGAAAGACCAATGTGTGTGCCTGCATGATGAACGGTCTGCCACTTTTATTTTTCATTTCTGCAATCCGTTCGACTGCCCGCACTTCGTCGCTTTCCAGTGCAACGATTTCGCGTTCCGGCTTAAAGGTCGCTTTCTTCGGCATCTTGACATTGTGCATGGGATTCCGCAAGAGATCGCCCTCGGAATGAGCATAAGAAAAAATTTCGGAAAGAATGATACAAATGATTTTGACAACAGTGTGCGAAAGCGTCTGACTCTTTTCAACAAGCAGTTTTTGCAACTGTTCACTACGGATAGACGCAAGCTGCTTCTTGTCGAACGCAGGCTTGATATGCGTCAAATATGCGCTTTCGTATTTGTCGCAACTGCTGTCCTCAACCGAGTGCAGCTTGAAAGTGTACAACCACTGGTCGGCGTAATCACCGAAACGCTTGCTGGTGCTTTTGGCAAGACCCCTTGCAGCGTCTTTCTTGACTTCACGCAGCTTGCGCTTTGCTTCGGGTTCGCTCTTGGCATACACCACACATGGTTTGAGCATATTTTCACTCTTATACTTTGCTACCCAGCGGCCGTCTTTTCGCTGGTATATACTGCCTTCTCCATACTTTCTTTTTGGTTTCTGTATTGCTGTAATCATCGTTTACTCCTTGTGTTTGTAACGGTGATGGCACAGCCAACAACGCTATTATTATATCATATCAATCATAAGATTGTAAGCGGCATATTTACACTCCATGCTGCCGTGAACAGTTTATTCACGCTCGTATTCTTACACTTGCCGATTGGCTTACGACACCTCTCACCCGAATCCTATTCTGCCAGTGGGGAGTATCCTTTTCCGCTATTATCGCCACGCCGGTAGCTGACCGGCTGTTTTATCCAAGCGGCTTATCGTTTGCCCGATACGGAAAATTCGTTGCAGATGGAGCTTTATTCAGTTGTCAAAGTCCAGTTAACCTCCCGTTTTTTATTTTTGGCTCGACTGCGCATCGCGTTACTATGCGTAATCGTTGACAAGCCATGTATCACCGAAACCAAAATTAAAGAAAGCTAAGATAAGTATGGAGTTTAGGCTTTCATCTTTGATTGGGATTCTATCATACCGTATATACGAAACAAAGTCAATCGGGGCAGGAATTGTTCACATTTGATTCATAATTAAACTTTGATACACAGAAAAGTTGCAAAAATGCAATATTCTTGTTCTCGCAACACTTTACAATCGAACATTTGTTGCATAGTCCTAAATCAGCAGTTTCGGCAAAGCAAAAAGTGGTCAAATAATTGACCACTTTCCGTTAAAATATTTTGGTTTTCCCGACAATTCGGACACATAAATTCCGAAACGCACCTGTACAGAACAGATGTACAGCGGCGCGCTAAGGGGGAGAGGAACGAAATCCGCGCCGCCCGCGTCTTTCCTCTCCCCCTGCTGCGGTTGATGGATAACTCCCTTGCGGCAGTTACCCACAGCCGCAGCACCCCCTCACCATTCTCGCGGCGGCGAGCGCAGAGAAAAAAACTTTGAAGTCTATAACAATAGACCCTCTCCGACGTAAGCAGTACACAATTTTAAACAAGTACTTGTTTAAGTACAAAATATTTTTGTTGAAATTGACAAAGTAATAATTGACAAACACCCAGTAACTTAGTATAATTTGAATAACAAAATAACCCAAACTCTTAGGAGAATGGCAGAAATGGCAAAACAGAGGAAACTCTGCGGCGCAAAGCTATAGGGTCTAAACGATTGTCCAGCAATCGCACGACAGCCAGTTACCTAAACCAGTCCCCGCATTACGGGCGCAGTACTGTGTGGACTACTATCCATGCGGTACTGCGCCCTTTTTTAACTGTTTGGGCACAAAAGAAAGGGAGCGATCGAAAAATGAAACGCACACGAATCAGCGTATTGCTTGTAATAGCCTTGCTGTTGCAGCTATGCGCGCCACTCACGGCAGGCGCGGCGGACTTTACGCCAAACCCACAGACGGAATATGCCAAACGGTTTATTGCCGCCTGTGAGGGACAGGCATGGTTTATCAACGAGATTGAGCGTCTGCTGAATGCACAGCAACGCACACTGGATACCATCACCGGAGCGGAAGACCTTGTGGAAATCAAGAGCATTGGTCTAAAAGGTCAGAACATCACCGGACATATACCGGCTGCAATTGGGGAACTTAGTGAATTGCGGTATCTGTTCCTCTCGGATAATCATTTGAGCGGAGATATTCCGTCTGTGCTCTATACGCTCCCGAAATTGCAGAATGTGGATTTAGGCGGCAATGATTATGCAGGTGCGATTCCTTCCGAATTTGGTACAATGCCCGCATTGAAAACGCTGGTTCTCAAAGATAACCAGTACACTGGTACGATACCGGACACGATTTTGAGCAATACCCAGATTGAGGTGCTGAACCTCATGGGAAATCAGTTGACCGGCGGTTTTCCTGCCGGTGTTGCCGGTATGAGCAGTCTGAAATACTTGAACCTTTCGGAAAATGCCATCGGCGGCACGATTCCCGACCTGTCCGCGCTGACGAATCTTATCTCGCTTTCGGCGTGGCAGTGCGGATTGACCGGCACGATTCCCGAAACACTGTACTCGCTTTCCAGTTTGCAGATTTTAGACCTGTCCGAAAACAAGCTGGAAGGCGAAATCTCTGCCAGCATTGCTGATCTGGCAGACCTGCAATATCTCGCACTGGACACGAACCCTCTGCGCGGTGTATTACCGGACGCATTTACGCATACCGCGTTGTCGGAGATTCATTTGGAAAACACTTATCTGCGCGGTTTTGTTCCTGCTACGCTCAAGGCACGCCATGACGCAGGTGCAAAGGTGTATCTGAACAATAACTACATGACCGGTGCTGTCTTAAAGGATATGCCGAACAACAGCGGCAACTTTACAGATGGTGCAGCAAGTGAACAGCATCAGCTTACCGGCACTCGTTCCACGGTTACGGTCAGCAAGGACGGCACGGTAAACCTGTATGCGCTGCTGCTGAACAAGTCGTTGACTACCGGCAGCACGGCAAAGGTGCTGCTTAGACCGGACGAGTATGTTGTGACCTTCGATGATACCAAGGTGCAGGTTACTGCGGATAGCAGCGGTATCTATGTGAAGGCTTTGACGGATATTCCGCTGAATACGAATTTCAGTATCACAATCCAAATCAAGGATAATACCGGCTCTGAATATTCCAAGGTGAAGCTGACCCTCACTACTGATGTTACCAGCGGTGGCGGCGGTGGTATCGGCGGCGGTGGCGGCGGCACACCTGCAACGCCCAAGGCAGAACACAAGCTGTATATCAACGGCTTCACCGATGGTATGTTCCATGCAGAGCGCAATATCACCCGCGAACAGACCGCGAAAATGCTGATTGACGCGCTGGAAAAGGAAACCGCCGAACCGGAGCAGTCCTCGTATACCGATGTTGCCAATAACCGCTGGTCGTATCGCTGGGTAGAAGCAGCGTCCAAGGAAGGCTACATGGTCGGCTACAACGGCGGCGTGTTCAAACCGGAATCTGCAATCACTCGTGCCGAGATGGCAACGGCCTTGTCGCGTATCGCAGCGAAGGAAGGCTTGATTATGAACGGCAGCACCAAGACCTTCTCCGATGTGGCAGACGGCAAATGGTACAGCAGCTATATTCGTCAAGCGGTGCAGTACGGCTTAATCAGCGGCTATACGGACGGCACCTTCCGACCGGAGCAGTACATCACCCGCGCGGAAACCGTAACGATGATAAATCGTATGCTCGGCAGAAACTACGAAACGGCAACCGAACTGCACAGCATGGCTTGTCCGTTCCCCGATGTCAGCCAGAGCAGCTGGGCGTATGGCAATATCATGGAAGCAGCTATCACGCACAAGCACTGATAGAAAGAATTAGAAACGGAAGAACTCCTGAACAGGTGGAGGTAAACTTATGAAGAAAGCATTAGTCCGCAGAGCAGTTTCTCTGTTCCTGTGCTTTTGCATGGTGATTGGATTCGTGCCAATCATCGACGCACAGGCAGCAGAAATCAAAGGCGGCACATTCGACCCGCATACCGGTCATCTGGAACTGGAATTTGGGTATCAGCTTACGCAGTATGTGAATATCAATGTCTATGTCCGCAGTCCTTCGGACGATGGATTGAAGAAAGAATTTGTCGGCTCGATTGTAGAGAATTACCTTCTCTCCGGTGCAAACGATGTTAAAGCATGGATTCCCGAAGATTCACCGGACACGATGGTATCGCCCTACACACCGACAACCAAAGAGGACGGCGGCTTGGTAGAACTGTCCGAGGACGGCATTTATCAAGCGGACAAGAACTTTGCTGGTGAAGATATTGAGCCGGTATCCATGATGAAGCACACACTTATCTGGGACGGCTCTCTCGATGGTATCCCGATTATCGGCCCGAACCTCGATGAAGATGTATTCTATCTGACCGTAGAAATTGAACCGCTCGGCAGACCGGATAAGAATGTCCTTTGCACGGACAGCGAGGACAGCCACACGCACGGTCAGAACTACACTTGGCCGCAGAAGCAGGAGAACGGCAAGAAAAAGTTTGCTGTCAGTACCGAACTGCTGGTAGACTACCGTGATTATGTTGTCGGTGAAGATGGTACGGCGGCGTTCCTCATGCTGGAAGGCAGCTTGTCCGACGAAGTACGCAAGAAGCTGTACGAGCAGTTTGTCAGCGGCAGTCTGGCGTGCAAGGACTTGACCGGTTTCCCCGAACTGGAAGGCTTGGTGCTGGACTACCAGAACCTCGACCCTGTAAACATGGTAACAGGCGCGTACAACTTCATGTACGAGGACTTGAAGATGGAAGGCGTTATCCCGCTGACCTTCCTTCGTGTCTATAACTCGCGCTACAACAAGGGCGCGCTGGGTACTGGCTTTACGCACAGCTACGACTATTCGCTCATCAATGACCGAGGTATTATCCGTGTAACAATGCCCGGCGGCGAGGAACAAATCTTCCTTACGCTCCGTAATGGCGGCTATGATTCGCTGGCAGACAGCGGCTTTGTTCTGGAAAATGAAGCAGACGGCGGCTACCGCATGACGCACGAGGACGGCGCAGCGTTCATTTTCTCGAATGACGGCAAGCTGCAAACCATCTATAATCCCGACGGTACGCAGGTTGCGCGGCTTACTTACAACGGCGATGAACTGACCGAAATTAACGGCATTGCAGGCAGCTATACGCTGGCATGGTCGAACGGACATATTTCGTCCGTGACCGATAACGCAGGACGCACCGTATCGTATGAGCATGTCGACGATTTTCTAACCGGCGTTACCAATGCAGACGGTGATACGCTGCACTATACCTACGATGGCAACGGCTATCTGAACACTGCCACCGACTTTGAAGACGAAGTCTACATCGAGAACGAGTACGACGGTGTAGGCCGTGTGGTAAAGCAGACCTTTATCAACGCGGACATTCCCACTGTTTCTACCGTTTCCTATGACGATGACGCGCGTGTTACGACCTGTGTAGACGCGAACGGTCTGGAAACGCGCTACTATTACGACAACCACCGCAATATTCAGAAAGTCGGTACGGTTATCGACGGCACGGAGTACACCACCACCAACACCTATGACGGCGATTATCGCGCCAACTCTGCAAGCGACCGCCTGAATGGTGCAACCGCATACGAGTACGACAGCAATGGCAATGTGACGAAAGTTCGCTATGCGGATAATACCGCTATGACACTGACTTATACGGCGGGCGGCGATATTGCGTCTATCACGGACGCGCTCGGCTACACGGAAACCTATACCTATTCTGGACACAGCTTGACCGAGTTCCGCGACAAGAACGGACATACCACTTCGTACACCTATAATGCACTCGGTCTGCCGATTACGGTTACGGACGCACTCGGCAATCAGACTACCTATGTGTATGACGATAAGGGACGGCAGCTTTCTGTCACTGACGCAGAAGGCGGCGTTGTCAGCTTTGAATACGATGCCGTAGGCCGCATCGTTGCAGAGCATACCAAGGTGAGTGATACGGCTACCGCAACGACCAAGCATACCTACTCCAAGGCGGGCAAGCTGTTGAAAACCGTAGACGCGCTGGGCGGCGAAACCTCGTATGAGTACAATGCCAACGGCTTTACCACCTCGACCAAGGACGCGCTCGGCGGCACGGTAACGACCGAATACGGCACGAACGGCGAACCGCTGAAACGCACGGACGCGAACGGCAACGAAACCACCTATGAATATGACAAGGACACCGCACAGCTTGTTTCGGTAACAGACGCAGAGGGTAACGAAACCCGCTACACCTACAATGACCGCGGCCTGCTTATCCAGACTACGGACGCGGAAGGCAATGCGACCACCTATGAATATGACGCGCTCGACCGTGTAGCAAAGACGATTGACGCTCTGGACGGCGAAACAATCTATGCGTATGACAGCATGGGACGCACGGTTTCGGAAACCGACGCAGAGGGCAACAAGAAAACCTACACCTATGACGCACTCGGACGAACCAAGACCGAAACCGACGGTGCAGGCAACAAGACAACCTATACCTATGACCCTGTTGGCAATCTGCTTGTCACAACGGACGCAAACGGCAATGAAACCAAGACCGAGTACAACGCCATCAATGCAGCGGTAAAGCAGATTGACGGCGAAGGCAACGAAACCACCTACACTTACGACAAGGCAGGACGGTTGCTGACCGAAACGGACGCACTCGGCGGCGTTACTGCGTACACTTACGACCTTGCGGGAAATAAGCTTAGTGTTACCGACCCCGAAGGCAATGTGACAAAGTATATCTATGACCTGCTGGGACGCGCCGTAGAGCAAATTAACGCAGACGGCAGCAAGACCCGCACGGTGTATGACGCGCTGGGACGCACGACAGAAAGCTATGACGAACTCGGCGGCAAGACAGTCACCACCTATGACGCGAACGGCAACCAACTCACCGTCACTGACCCGAAAGGCAACAAAACTTCGTATCAGTACAACCGCAAAGACCAGATTACGGTTATCACCTATGCGGACGGCGGCGAAACCCGCTATACCTACAATGCGCTCGGAAATGTCAGCGAAGTAATCGACCAGAACGGCAATGCAACCAGATACGCCTATGACGCACTCGGCAGAACGCATACCGAAACCAACGCAGTAGGCGTTGTGACCGAATACGGCTACGACAAGGTAGGCAACACGGTTTCTGTCACCAAGGACGGAACGGTAATCGCAAAGAGCGAGTACGACGGTGCATATCGTGTGGTAAAAGCGATTGACGGACTGGGCAATGCAGGAACAAAGCAGTATGACGGTGTAGGCAATGTACTGGTTTCCACTGACCGTGAAGGCAATGCAACACAGTACACCTACGACAAAAACTATAATCTGCTCAAGACCACAGACGCAGAAGGCGGCGTGTCCTCGTCTGCTTATGACGCGCTGGGGCGTGTAGTTTCTGAAACCGATGAAAACGGCAGCGCAACGACCTACACCTACGATAAGAACGGCAATGTGCTGACCGAAACCGACGCGCTTTCCGGTGTTGTTACCAATACCTATGACGCACGCGGCAGAGTAGCAGCAACTACGGACAAGCTGGGTGCAACGACTGCCTACACCTATGACGCAGCCGGTAATCTCCGCAAGGAAACCGACGCGAATAATGCGTATGCCGTTTATCAGTATGATGCAAACAATAATCTTATTCAGTATACCAACCGCAACAACGAATGGGTGAAGTATGCGTATGACTGCATGAATCGGCAGGTCAAGGAAACCAACCAGCTGAACCATGCAACCGAGTACGAATACGATCTTGCAGGCAACCAGACGGCAGTGATCGACGGTAACAAGAACAAGACTGTATACAACTATGACGGCTTGAATCGTCTTGTTTCCAAGACCAACGCCGAAGGCGGTATGTTCGAGTACCGGTATGATTCGTTCGGCAACACCGCAGGCACGACGATGTACGGCGGCGGTGACGAGAAGGCCACGACCACTTATACCTATGACGCAGCGGGCAATCTGCTGACAGAAACCTCTCCGCTCGGCAGCGTGACTACCTACACGCATGACAAGGAAGGCAATGTGCTGACGCAGGTTGACGAGAACGGCAAGCAGACTGCTTACACCTACGACAAACTGTATCGCATGGTTTCCCGCAAGGACGCGGACGGTACTGCGACCTTTGCCTATGACAAGGCGGGCAACATGACCTCGGCCAAGGACGGAAACAGCACCGTAGCGTTTGCGTTCGACGCACTTTCACGCACTACCAAGGTTACGAATGAGGACAGCACGACCACGGCGTACACCTACGACGCGGCAAGCAACCGCCTGTCCATCACCTATCCCGACGGCAAGGCTGTTACGACCGCGTATGATATTCTCGGCAATGTGAAGTCCCAGACCGACCATGACGGCACAGGTATTACCTACACGCGCGACGCGGAAGGACGCACGATCAAGGAAGGCCACAGCGACGGCAGCACGACCGAGTATGATTATAACGCCGCCGGTCTGCTGACGCTGCAAAAGGAAGTTACCAAGAGCAACAGCACACGCCGTCAGACTGCGTATACCTACGATGACGCGGGCAATATCGTAAGTGAAAACCGTTCCGGTGTAGACATTGCCAAAAAGGACGAGCTGGTACGCTACTACTACGATAAGGCCAATCAGCTTATCCGCACCAATATTGAAGGCAAGAATACGAAGTATTCCTACGACCTCGCGGGCAATCTGCTTTCCGATGGTACGAACACTTACACCTACGACCTGCAAAACCGTCTGACCAGCAAGACCGGCAAGGACGGTACGACCACTTATACCTATGATGCAGCGGGCAATCTGATTAAGAAGGCTGCACCGGACGGCACGACCGAATATACCTACACGGCACAGAACAAGCTGAAAACCGGCAAGACCGAGGACGGCCAGAGCAGCACCTACACTTACAATGCGCTCAATGCACGCATTAAGAATGTACAGGTGCGCGACAACAAGAACGCCGGTCACGCAAACTCCGACTTGAAGGACGGTTCGCACGGCACTGATTATCTGGACTTCTTGATGGACGGACGCTTTTTCTGGCAGCGCACATGGGAAACCGAGGTAGGCACGACCTTCCAGAGCAACTTTGAAACTGTAACAAAGAACTATGTTGTGGACTATCTTTCTACGGCCAACCGTGATATACTGGTAACAGAGGACGGCAGCTTCACCCAGCGTTATGTGTACGATGAGAACAGCACCCGAATCTCCGCAGAGTACGGTTATGCAGCCGGTACAAAGCGCG